>Ga0105235_100419_pt1 | contig 14832 bp, 13 predicted proteins | sample Virmet3819_2500_FD_90059 | JGI IMG/M metagenome (GOLD analysis project Ga0105235, IMG submission 90059) | Marine viral communities from the Southern Atlantic ocean transect to study dissolved organic matter and carbon cycling - metaG 3819_2500 | ecosystem: Environmental > Aquatic > Marine >... | reverse complement strand
AGGTGTAGATGACAATGATGATATTCAATTAAGAAATAACAATTCATTCTTACACGATAATGTAGATTAAGATTTTTAATTAATTCATTAATTATAACTATAGCCCGAAAAGTTCCCTCAAGCTTTTCGGGTTTTGTTTTTTAATATTAATAGTCACTTTTTAGTATCTTCGTACTCTTAAAAAAACAAATTAAAATGAGCTTATCAGCAAAAGTAATGACAGCCTTAAAAGAGGCTATGAAAAGTAAAGATCAAACCGCTTTAACCGCTTTAAGAGCAGTAAAATCTGCTATTCTTTTGGCACAAACAGAAACAGGATCAAAAGAAGAGTTAACAGAAGAGCAAGAACTTAAATTATTACAAAAACAAGTTAAGCAACGTAAAGATAGCGCAGCTGTTTATATCGATCAAGGTAGAGAAGATTTGGCTGAGCCAGAGTTAGCAGAAGCTAAAGTTATCGAGCAGTTTTTACCAGAAGCAATGAGTGAAGATGAGGTAGCAAAAATTGTAGAAGATATTATTGCAAAAACTGGTGCAGATGGTATGAAAGATATGGGTAAAGTTATGGGTATAGCAAGTAAAGAACTAGCAGGTAGAGCAGATGGTAAAACCATTTCTAATATTGTTAAAGCTAAATTAGCATAACTAAAAAAGGCTGCGTAGCTCAATTGGATAGAGCACTGGATTTCGGCTCCAGCGGTTGTAGGTTCGACTCCTGTCGCAGTCACGAATACATCATAAAAAAGTGCAGATTTTTTTATGAAGAAAAACAAAGTTTACTTTTGTTTTTCTGTTAAAATAAGATGCTTTTTATGATGTTCAACACGGAGTGTTGTTAGGACGAATGTAATTACTCCTGTCGCAGTCACAAATTCATCAAAAAAGAAACCTGTTTAGTTAATGTTGTTGCAATTATTACTTCAAACAAAACAACAACAAGAGTTAGAAAGACAACTAATTTATGAATATATCATACCAATTGGTGTTGTTTTAATTGCAATTTTTATAGTGTATAAACTAGCTAGAGCATTTCAGTTTTTTTATGCTTCACGTTTTAAAAAACCACTGTTTAATCATGTATATTTTAAACTAAAAAAGCTAACACCATTACAACTTTCTATTTTAAAAAACGAATATACTTTCTATAGAAAACTCTCATCAAAACATCAAGTTTATTTTGAGCATCGTGTAGCTACATTTTTAAAAGAAATAACCTTTATTGGAAAGCAAGAATTGCAAATTACAGAACAAATGAAGGTGATTATAGCAGCAACATCTACACTGCTTAATTTTGGGTTTAGAAACTACAGGATTAAACTTCTGGATAAGGTTTTGTTATATCCTAAAGCATTTTATTCTAAGCTTAATGAAAACATGCATAAAGGTGAGTTTAACCCATCTTATAAAGCAATTGTATTGTCTTGGGAAGATGTTTTACACGGTTACTCTATAGATAACGATAATTTTAATGTGGCAATACATGAATTTGTACATGCAATGCATTTGGATTGTTTAAATCAAAAAGGACTTAAAGCAGCTATATTTATTAATGGGTTTTCTGATATTGCTCATTTTATAGAGACAAATGAAGATTATAAAAATCGTCTAATAGAATCTGAATATTTTAGAGATTATGCTTATACCAATCAATTTGAGTTTTTATCAGTCATTATAGAAACTTTTATTGAAACTCCAGGTGAGTTTAAAAGACAATTTCCTGAGTTGTATAGACTTGTAAAGCGTATGCTTAATTTCAATTTTGCTAATTACTAGTTTACTGACTTTTATCATGATTTTTAAGGGTTTTAAATTTTAAATTTATTGTAGAATTTAAAGCCTTAAATGATGAAAAAAAGAACACCAATTTCAGAAATAATGACAAAAAATGTCATCACGTTAAAAACTAATGATGATTTAGAAAAAGCAGAAAGCTTATTTAAAAAAAATAATATTAGACATATTCCAGTAGTATCAGGAAAAGAGATTGTTGGTATGTTAAGCTATACCGATTTATTACGTATTAGTTTTGCAGACGCAATAGATGATTATGCAGAAGACGTAGATACTGTAGTATATAATATGTTTACAATAGAACAGGTAATGGCTAAGAAATTAATTACAGTTTCTAGTGATACAACCATAAAAGAGGTTGCAGAAATTTTAGCAGAGAAAGAATTTCATGCCTTACCAGTAGTAGATAACGAAATTTTAGTTGGCATAGTAACTACAACTGATTTGATTAAATATCTAATAAATCAGTACTAAAATTTGTTTAAGGGTTAAAAATGATAAAGGCTACCAATTGGTAGCCTTTATCTGTTTTTATGAGTTAGCTAAAGCTTTTAAATCTTTAATTGTTTCTGTTTGGTTGTCACTTTTAAAGACATAACTACCAGCTACCAATGCATCTGCACCTGCGTCTACTAATTGTTTTGCGTTTTTATTAGTTACACCACCGTCAATTTCAATCATAACGTTAGCGTTTTTATCTGCTATTAGTTGCTTTAACTGTTTTACTTTATTGTATGTGTTTTCTATAAAACTTTGTCCTCCAAAACCAGGATTAACACTCATGATTAATACTAAATCAATATCGTTAATAATATCTTCTAAAACATTTATGTTGGTATGAGGATTTAGAGCTACACCAGCTTTCATACCTTCTGCTTTAATAGCTTGAACTGTTCTGTGTAAATGTGTACAAGCTTCATAATGTACCGTTAATATATCACTTCCCAAATCTGCAAAGGTTTTTATATATCTATCAGGATCTACAATCATTAAGTGTACATCAATAGTTTTTTTAGCGTGTTTAGATATGGCTTTTAAAACAGGCATTCCGTAAGAAATGTTTGGTACAAAAACACCATCCATTATATCTATATGAAACCAATCGGCTTCACTAGAATTAACCATTTCTATATCACGTTGTAAGTTGCCAAAATCTGCTGCTAGCAATGATGGCGCAATTAGTTTTGAAGACATTTTTTTATTTTATTGTGTTGTTGTTTTGGCAAAAATAGGTATAAAAAATGAACCCGAAGTAATCAGCTTCGGGTTCTTTCATCAATCAAAAAACGAACAGTTATGATTAACTGTTTGTTAGGGTAAAAAACGTACTTATTATCCTAAGTAAGTTTTTAATATTTTACTTCTAGACGTATGTTTTAATCTACGTATAGCTTTTTCTTTAATTTGTCTTACACGTTCTCTGGTAAGGTCAAAAGTTTCTCCAATTTCTTCTAATGTCATTGGATGTTGATTGCCTAAACCAAAGTAAAGTCTTATTACATCTGCTTCACGAGGTGTTAACGTTTCTAAAGCGCGTTCGATTTCTGTACGTAAAGATTCGTGTAATAATTCTCTATCTGGGTTTGGCGATTCGCCAGAGTTTAATACATCATATAAGTTAGAATCTTCACCTTCTACTAAAGGTGCATCCATACTTACGTGACGACCAGAGTTTTTCATAGACTCTTTAACATCGTTAATAGTCATGTCTAACTCTTTTGCAATTTCTTCTGCACTTGGTGGACGCTCGTGTGCTTGCTCTAAAAATGCAAAGGTTTTATTAATCTTGTTAATAGAACCAATTTTGTTTAATGGTAAACGTACAATTCTAGATTGCTCTGCTAACGCTTGTAAAATAGATTGTCTAATCCACCATACAGCATAAGATATGAATTTAAAACCACGAGTTTCGTCAAAACGTTGAGCAGCTTTGATAAGACCTAAGTTACCTTCGTTAATTAAATCTGGTAATGTTAAACCTTGGTTTTGGTATTGTTTAGCAACCGATACAACAAAACGTAAGTTAGCTTTAGTTAATTTTTCTAATGCTACTTGGTCTCCTGCTTTAATACGCTGTGCTAACTCTACCTCTTCATCTGCAGTAATAAGGTCTACCTTACCAATTTCTTGAAGATACTTGTCTAGAGAAGCGGTTTCTCTGTTAGTAACCTGCTTCGTAATTTTAAGTTGTCTCATCTAAAAATAGAGTGATTTATTTAATGTGAATAATTTGCTATCAATAGTTATACGTAAGACAATTACTTTTTGTTACAAAAAAGTTTAATTTTTTTAAAAATTAACTTGTTCTTATGTGTCCGTCACCAAAGACGTAGTATTTATTTGTAACTAATTGCTTTAATCCTAATGGACCACGATGGTGTAACTTATCTGTACTAATGGCAAGCTCTGCACCAACACCCATTTGTCCGCCATCTGTAAATCGTGTAGAGGCATTATGGTATACAGCTGCACTATCTACTTGCTGCATAAATTTTTTAGCTAATTCTTTATCTTCTGTTATTATTGCTGCCGAGTGACCTCCAGAATATTTATTTATCATGTCGATAGCGTTATCTTCATTATTAACCTCGGCTAGCATAATTTTCATGGCTAAAAACTCTTCATACCAAACGTTGTTATCTTTCACTTGGGTTTCATTTGGAAGTATTTCACTTACATTTTCATCTACTAAGATATCCACACCAAGTTTGTGTAACATGGTTTCTAACTCTTGAATTTTCTTTTCGTATTCAGGAATATTCTTATCGATTAATACTTTATCAAGTGCGTTACATCCTGAAATTTTATCGGTTTTGGCATTAACAATTACTTTTACGGCTTTTAACCAATCTGCATCTTCTGCAACGTATAAAAAGTTGTTACCTCTTCCGCTAATTAATACGGCGCAAGTAGCATTGTCTTTAACAAATTTAATTAAGCGTTCTCCACCACGCGGTACAATTAAATCTATTTTTTCTGGTGGGTTTTTTAAGAAATCTTGAGTTTCTTCTCTTTTTAAATGTAATAATTTAATCCAATCTTTTGATAATCCATTCTCTTCTAAAGCTTGATGCCAGCATTTTTCTAAAATAATATTACTGTTCACAGCTTCTTTACCACCTTTTAATAAGATTTTATTATTGGCTTTAAAGGCTAAAACAGCAGCTTCTATAGTTACATCTGGTCTAGACTCATAAATGATAAGAATAGTGCCAAATGGCGCTGTTTTGTTGGTGACTTTAAGTCCGCTATCTAAAGTTAAATCAGAAATAGTCTGTCCAACAGGATCTTCTTGATCTCTAACTTCTTGTATTGCTTTTATCATACCGTCAACCTTTGCATTATCAACAACTAAACGGTCGTATAATGCTTGGTCTTCTTTATCAAAAGCGTCTAAATCTTTTTTGTTTTCGGCTATAATTTGATGTCGTTCTTTATCAATAATAGTTATCATTGAGTCTAGAACTTTATTTTTTATGTTTTTATCTAATAATTTCATTTTCAATTTTTTTAGTGAATAAATTTTGTTCCTATTTCTTTATCGTCTACAATGTCTACAATTACATTTTCTCTTTTACCATTGGCGATGTAAGTCGGAATGTCTTTTTTAGCGGTTACTTTGGCTATTTTTAATTTTGAAGCCATACCACCACGTCCTTCGCCTTCTTTTTTACCAGAAGCTTTGACGTATTTTTCTACATTTTGATCAACAGTGACCTCTGTAATTTTTTCTGAATCTTCATCATCTGGATGACCGGTATATAATCCGTCTGTGTCAGATAAAATGATTAACCTATCTGCGTCTATTAATTCTGCAACTAAACTTGCTAACTCATCATTGTCAGAGAACATAGACATACTTAAAGAGACGGCGTCATCCTCATTAGCAATAGGAGTTACACCTTCTGCCAATAAACCTTGATAACAGTTTATCATGTTCTCACGGTGTTTACCAGCATCAAAATCTCTTTTGGTTGCTAAAACTTGGGCGCATCGCATCCCATAATCATGAAAAATACTATAGTAATGGCGCATTAAACGAGGTTGTCCTACAGAAGAATAAATTTGACGTCTTATAGCTTTATCTGTTGCTTTGATTTCGCCTAAAACTTCTTTTCCTGCAATTGCAGAACCAGATGAAACTAGTACAACGTCAATGTTTCTTTCATTTAAAACAGAAATTTGTCGTACTAATTCTCTTAAAACAGGTCCTAAAATTCGGTTATCTTTGTTTGTTAGAACGTTGGTTCCTACTTTTACTACAATTTTTTTAATATCGTCGTCCATTTTATTTTTCTTTACCTAATTCTACAGCTCTATCAAATGCAGCATATGCAGCATCTTGTATTAACTGTTTTACATTGTTATCTTCCATACTATCTATTGCAGCTTGAGTTGTACCTCCTTTAGAAGCTACACGATCTATCCAGCCTTCTGGTGATAAATTGGATTGGTTAAACAGTTCTATTGCGCCTTCAAAAGTATTGCTTACTAAAATCTTAGAATCGTAATCTGAGAAGCCCATTTTTAATGCAGCTTCTAACATAGATTGCATAAAATAGAATACGTATGCTGGTCCGCTACCCGAAATACCAGTGGAAGCATCAATAAATTTTTCGGTATTAACATGGATAGAAGTTCCTGTAGTGTCTAGTAGATTTCTAACCATGATTAACTCTACTTTACTAACAGCTTCAGATTCTGTGTAAGACGTTACACCTTTTCCAACTTTTGCTGGAAGGTTAGGCATTGCTCTTACAACTTTAATAGCGCCTAATTGTTCTTTAATTGTATCTATTGTTACACCAGCCATTAATGACACAATAATTTGTTGGTTGTTAATTTTTGGCTTCATTTCTTTAAATAAATCCTCGCTATGATATGGCTTTACAGCTACAAAAACGATATCTGCTTTTGGTAAACAATCTTCTAAATTATCATAAACATCAAAATGAGGTTCTTTACTTAAAGTTTCGATCTTTTTTGGATCAGTATCAAATATTTTAAGATTGTGCTTACCTAAAAGTGGTGAGCTAGCCATACCTTCAGAGTATGTTAATCCCATATTTCCTGCTCCAATAACTAATACTTTCATGTTTTTTAAAGTGTTGGTTTTAAATATTATACACTTATTATTGCACAAGGACTGTACGGAACACCCGAAAAAAAGAATTAATTTTAAAAATTGTTATATATGAAACTTATCCTAGTAAAGTTTGAAGGTTTCTCAATTATTGAGTAAAATCCTTAGTGTATTTTGAAAAATCAATAAAATTGAAAACTGACATAGTGTCGTAAAAATGAGGTTTTGTCAGTTTAAATTATAGTCTATGCCAATTAATTACTTTAATAATAACTAGCGTGTTAACCAACCAGGTTTTCTAGCTGTTGCTATTGCATAAGGAGTTATCCAGAACAATCCAAATGTGTACACAATGCTATATGTAAATGCCCAAAACCCTTGTAGTGATTTATATCTAGTAAAAAAGAACAGTAATGAGAATGATGAAATTATTAAAATACTAAATAGAGTAGTACCTAAAAATAATAAAGGATGAACCATTACAAAAAATAGCATGAATAAGACAAATGGATAACTTAGAAGTAAATTAGAAAATTGACTGATAAATAATAGTCTTGCTCCTAGTTTATTGTTTTTTCTAAAATTAGTAAATACGTATTTAGACATTTCTAGATTTTCTCTTACATTACTTCTAGACCATCTTATAAACATTTTATATAGTCCAGGATATTCTTCTGGAACATTAGTGTAGGCAATAGCATTACGTTGAAATAGAACATTTTTTCCTTGTTTTAATATCATATTTGTTAAAGCTCTATCTTCACCAATGTCAGATGGTTTTCCCATAAATTTTTGATTAATCCAATGATCTAAACACGCTAATACAGCATCTCTTTTGTATGCTGCTAGCGCACCAGGTGTACATAATACGGTGTTTAAGTTACTTTCTGCAGATCTTACAAACTCAAAACTCATTACAAAACTAACATCTAGCATTTTAGGGATAATTCGTTTTTTATTGTTAAGTACTCTTATATTTCCTGCTACAGCAGCACAATTTTCATCTTTAGAAAATGGACTAACAAGGTTGCGCAATGTATCTTTAGTTACAATAGAATCGCTATCAATTGTCACAAAAATGTCTCCTTTACCTAAATTAAAACCACGATATAGAGCATGCCTTTTTCCTTGGTTTTTTGGTTGCTTAAAAATTTCTAATTCATCTTTAAGCTCTTCTTTAGCTTTTTTAATCCATGACCAAGTATTGTCTAAGCTACCATCATCTATAGCTATTAATTGCAGTTTGTTTTTTGGATAATCACTTTTTGAAATGCTGATTAATGTATCATATACCTGCTTACCTTCATTATATGCAGGAATAATTACTGTGCATGTTGGTAAATTTTGATCATTAACAGATGCTATAGGTTTATAATTAAAATAGTTATAAGTGGTATATATGAAAAAAAACGTTTTGTATATAAATAATGAAGCAGCAATGATGAGAAAGCTTAGACCCAATAAAGATTCTTTTCTATTATTATTGAATGTCTCTAAGTCTGCATAAAAGATAGAAAGTAAGTACAGTCCAAAAGCAATAAAAATAAATGAACTTATTAATATCGCTCGATTTTGAGTATTTTCAGTTTTGGTTTGTAGAGTAGATAAAAGTTTTTTAGTTGATTTGAAAGATTTGTTTTGGTTAAGTGTTGAGTTGTGCATAAATAAAATGATTGTTTATCATATTTACGCCTTAATTAAAATTACAGACTTTGATGAATCAATTTTTAAGAAAACATTATAAAAAAACCTCGTAAATAATTACGAGGCTTAATTTTTTAGTTTTTAAAAAAAGCACTAGTCCTTTTTGTCATTTCTAGGTTTTCTGTCGTCACGTTTGTTGTTTCGTTCACGATTTCCACCTTTATTATTATCACGTTTAGGTCTGTCTTGCCAACCTTCTGGTTTTGGTAAAATAGCTTTACGAGATACTTTTTCTTTTCTTGTTCTTGGATCAATACCAAAGTATTTTACATCAAAAACGTCTCCCATGTTTACAACATCAGATACATTTTCTGTACGTTCCCAAGCTAATTCGCTTACGTGTAATAACACTTCATTTCCTGGTGCTTCTGTATATTCAACAACAGCTCCGAAATCTAACATTTTAATCACTTTTACTTCGTAGATGCTACCAACTTCTGGTTTAAATAACATTGCATCAATACGAGCTAAAACAGCATCAATACCTTTTGAGCCAACGCCTAAAACTTCAACAATACCTTCTTCAGTAACAGGATCTTCATTGATAACGATAGTTGTTTCTGTTTCTTTTTGTAACTCTTGAATATTCTTTCCGCCAGGTCCAATAAGTGCTCCGATAAACTCGTTAGGAATACGTCTTGTTACCATTTTTGGTGCGTGACCTTTAACGTCTGCATTTGGCTCAGCAATAGTATCTGTTAATTTGCTTAAGATATGTAAACGACCATCACGAGCTTGTTTTAGCGCATTTACTAAAATCTCATAAGACAACCCTTTTACTTTAATATCCATTTGGCAAGCTGTAATACCATCTGCGGTACCAGTTACTTTAAAGTCCATATCTCCTAAGTGATCTTCGTCCCCTAAAATATCAGATAATACAGCGTATTTACCAGATTCTGTATCAGTAATTAATCCCATTGCAATACCAGAAACAGGCTTCTTTAATTTAACACCAGCATCCATAAGTGCCATAGTACCAGCACAAACTGTTGCCATAGAAGAAGAACCGTTAGATTCTAACACTTCTGATACTACACGTACTGTATATGGACAATCTTCTGGTACCATACCTTTTAAAGCACGTTGCGCTAAGTTACCATGTCCAACTTCACGTCTAGAAGTACCTCTAATTGGTCTTGCTTCACCTGTTGAAAATGGAGGGAAGTTATAGTGTAAATAGAAACGCTCTTCACCTTCAAAAGATGGCATGTCTATTTGGTTAGCTTCTCTACTTGTACCTAAAGTAACGGTTGCTAATGCTTGCGTTTCTCCACGAGTAAAGATAGAAGAACCATGTGTTGATGGTAAGTAATCTACCTCACACCAAATTGGTCTAATCTCTGTTGTTTTACGACCGTCTAAACGTAATCCTTCGTTTAATGTTAAGTCACGTACAGCAGCTTTTTCAGCTTTACTGTAATATTTTGAAATTAAATCACCGAAATCTTCAACTTCTTCTTGAGAGAATGAAGCGATTATTTCTTCTTTAATTTCTGCAAATGCAGCACCACGTTCGTGCTTAGAAGACCCTGCTTTTGCTACAGCGTATACTTTATCGTATGCCATATCGTGGATCTTTTTAGCTAAATCTTCGTCTGCTCTTTCTGGTTCGTATTCTCTGGTTTCTTTTTTACCAAATGCTTCAGCTAATTTTGTTTGAGCTTCACACTGTATTTTAATAGCTTCGTGAGCAGCTTTGATAGCTTCTGTCATTTCTTCTTCAGAAATCTCATCCATTTCACCTTCTACCATCATTACAGAATCAGCAGATGCACCAATCATCATGTCGATATCAGATTCTGCTAATTGTGCTAATGTTGGATTGATGATGAATTCTCCATTAATACGTCCAACTCTTACTTCTGAGATTGGAGTTTCAAAAGGAATATCTGATAATTGTATAGCGGCAGATGCAGCTAAACCAGCCATAGCGTCTGGCATAACTTCTGGATCATGAGACATTAATTGAATCATTACCTGAGTTTCGCTGTGGTAATCTTTTGGGAATAATGGACGTAAAACACGGTCTACAAGACGCATAGTTAATACTTCTCCGTCGCTTGGTCTTGCTTCTCTTTTAAAGAAACCACCAGGGTAACGACCAGCAGCAGCAAATTTTTCTCTATAATCTACTGTTAACGGTAAGAAGTCTACGTCTGCAGCTTTATAGTTGGAAACAACTGTACATAATAACATACATTTTCCTGATTGCACAACAACAGAACCATGTGCCTGTTTTGCAAGTTTTCCGGTTTCGATAGAGATTTCTCTACCGTCCCCAAGGTCAATGACCTCTTTGTAAGTTTTTGGAATCATAAATTTTTTAATTCTAATTAAACAATGGTCGTTGTGTTGTTGTGTAGTTGTTGTGTGACCAATGAAAAACTATAATTAGCTTCTTCAATTCCGATAGTTATACTCGTTCGAAAGCGAGTTATATAATGAAAAAAAGAGGCGCGAAGCCTCTTTTTAATTATTTTCTTAATCCTAATTCTTTCACTATTGCACGATATCTCATGATATCTTTCTTAGTTAAATAGTCTAAAAGCGCACGACGCTTACCTACCATTTTTACAAGAGAACGCTCTGAGTTAAAATCTTTACGATTCTTTTTTAAGTGTTCTGTTAAGTGGTTAATTCTGTAAGTGAATAACGCAATTTGTCCTTCTGCAGAACCAGTATCGTTTGCTCCTTTACCGTGTTTTGCGAAGATTTCTTCTTTTTTTTCTTTTGATAAATACATGCTAATATTATTGTAAATGATTGTTATGTACACGAAAGGTTATCTTTCGAGCGGCAAATATAAGTATTTTTATTAAAACTCTATGTTTAAATGTATAAAACATCTAATTAGATATTTTTTTAATTTTTTTTGAGTTTATATCGAGTTTTTTTGATACTTAACTCTTAATGATGTAATTTTATGGCGCTATAAATCAATATATTATGAACTTCGAAATCGAAAAGGTCAAAAACGATCTTTTTGAAAATATCTTTAACCAAGCTAAAGAAGGGATTGCTATTGTTAGTTTAAAGGGAGAATGGGTAAAAGTTAATGCTAGTGTGCTAAATGCTTTAGGTTATACTAAAGAAGAGCTTTATAGTATGACTTTTAAAGAGATTACCCATAAAGATGATCTTGATATAGATTTATCTAAGATGAAATCTTTGCTATCAGGGACTATACCTAGCTATTCTATGAAAAAAAGATATTTTCATAAAGATGGTCGTGTAATTTGGACTAGGTTAAGTGTGTCTTTAGTTAAAGACAATTTAGATAAACCTCAATATTTTATTTCTCAAATATCAGATATCAGTCAAATGATAAAAAATGAGAATAAATTAAAATCAATGCTAGATATCGTAAAGATTCAAAATGAGCGTTTATCTGATTTTACAGAGATTATTACCCACAATTTAAAAACTCATGTATTTAATTTATCTACGCTTGTAGATTTTATTGAAGAGGATATTCCTGAAATAAAGCCAAGAGAAGATTTTAAAATGCTTAAAGATTCTGTTACTAATTTAAATGATACGGTACTGCATTTGACTGAAATTTCTAAAATAAAAACAATTAAAGAAAATAAGTTAGATAATCTTAATTTATGCGAATACGTTAGTAAAACTATTTACAATGTAAGTGCTTTAGCAAAAAATATTGATTGTAAAATAGTAAACAAAGTTGATGCTAATTGTGAAATAAAAGCTATATCAGCCTATTTAGATAGTATTATTCTTAATTTTTTGACAAATGCTATTAAGTATAGATCTAATGAAAGACCATTAGAAGTGACTATTGAAAATGAAATAAAAGGAGAATTTAATATTTTAAAAATTAAAGATAATGGTTTAGGTATAGATTTGGATAAGTTTGGAGATAGTTTATTTAAACTTTATAAAACGTTTCATTATAACAAGGATGCTACTGGTGTTGGTTTATTTATAACAAAGAATCATGTAGAGTCTATGGGAGGAAAAATTGAAGTTGAAAGCCAGGTAGATAAAGGAACTACTTTTAAAATTTTCTTTAGAAAAGGATGAAATTAAATATATGATTTATAAAAAAAAAGACCTTTGTAAAAAGGTCTTTTTTTTTTTACATTTTAAGCTCTTAACGGCTGATTAGTTATTAAGTCTATGTACTTGTTAACTTTGTTTTTTAAATCTTTACGATGTGTAATAAAATCTAAGAAACCATGCTCTAATAAAAACTCTGAGGTTTGGAAGCCTTCTGGTAACTCTTGTCCTGTAGTATCACGTACAACACGTGGTCCAGCAAATCCTATTAAAGCACCTGGTTCTGCAATGTTTATATCTCCTAACATCGCAAAAGAAGCAGTAGTACCTCCAGTTGTTGGATCTGTACATAAAGAGATGTAAGGTAAACCTGCATCTGCAAGTTGTCCTAATTTAGCAGATGTTTTAGCTAACTGCATTAATGATAAAGCAGCTTCCATCATACGTGCACCACCAGATTTGGATATAATCATAAATGGAAGTTTTTTCTTTAATGCATAATCTGCAGCACGAGCAATTTTTTCTCCAACAACACTACCCATAGATCCACCTATAAAAGCAAAATCCATACAAGCAATTACTAAATCTTTTCCTTTAGATTTACCGACAGCGCAACGTACAGCGTCTTTTAAATTTGTTTTCTTTTCAGCAGCTTTTAAACGATCTGGATACTTTTTTGTGTCTTCAAATTTTAAAGGGTCTTTAGATGTTAGGTTAGCATCTAGCTCTTTAAACTTGTTATCATCAAATAAAATTTCAAAATATTCTTTACTTCCTATTCTTACGTGGTATCCATCCTCTGGACTTACATAGAAATTTTTCTCTAATTCTTTAGAGTCTACTATTTTACCAGTTGGAGACTTATACCATAAGCCTTTAGGAGTGTCTTTTTTTTGTTCTGTAGAGGTTTGTATACCTTTTTCTTTTCTTTTAAACCAAGCCATATTGATTTACGATTTTTATTTACGGTTTTAAAATTATGCTTGAAAAACCGGTTTTGCTATTAGTTAGTTTTTAAATAATCAAGCGTACAAAATTACAGTATTTATTATTTAATCTCAAAAAATTGAAATGTTTAACTGTTAATTTTAGACTTGTAAACATATAAAAAATCCTGCTTAACTAAATGGTTATAGTATATAAGCAGGATTTATTTGTTTTAAAATTTAACGTTTAAAGTGTATTTACGTTATTTAAATCTTCAAATGCTTGTTTAAGACGACTTACAAATGTTTGTTCCCCTTTACGTAGCCAAACACGTGGGTCATAGTGTTTTTTGTTAGGAGAATCTGGTCCATCAGGACTACCAATCTGAGATTTTAAATAATCTGCTTTTTCTCCCATATAATCCCTAACACCAGACATAAATGCATATTGCATATCTGTGTCTATATTCATTTTTATAACACCGTAACCTATAGCTTCTCTAATTTCTTCTAAAGTAGAACCTGATCCACCATGAAATACGAAGTCAATATGGTTGTGTGGTACATTATATTTTTCTGAAATATATTCTTGAGAATTTTTAAGAATTTTTGGAGTTAACTTTACATTTCCTGGTTTATAAACTCCATGTACATTTCCAAATGCAGCAGCAATAGTAAATTGATTACTTACTTTGCTTAACTCTTCATAAGCGTAAGCTACTTCTTCTGGTTGTGTGTATAATTTAGACTCGTCTACATCACTATTGTCTACACCATCTTCTTCACCGCCTGTAATACCTAGTTCTATTTCTAAAGTCATTCCCATCTTGCTCATTCGCTCAAGATAAGTTTTACAGATTTCAATGTTTTCTTCTAGAGGCTCTTCACTTAAATCAATCATATGAGAGCTGTAAAGCGGTTTACCTGTTTCTTTAAAGTGTTGCTCACTAGCGTCTAACAATCCGTCAATCCAAGGTAATAATTTTTTTGCGCAGTGATCTGTATGTAAAATTACAGGAACACCATAAGCTTCTGCCATTTGGTGTACATGTTTTGCACCTGCAATACTACCAGCTATAGCAGCTTTTTGATCTTCGTTACTTAAACCTTTACCAGCGTTAAATTGGGCACCGCCATTTGAGAATTGTATAATAACAGGAGCGTTTAATTCTGCAGCAGTTTCTAAAACACCATTAATTGTATTAGATCCAATTACGTTTACAGCAGGTAATGCAAAGCCTTTTTCTTTAGCTAGTTTAAAAATTTCTTGAACTTCTTTTCCGGTTGCAACTCCAGGTTTTATGT
>Ga0105235_100414_pt1 | contig 14907 bp, 13 predicted proteins | sample Virmet3819_2500_FD_90059 | JGI IMG/M metagenome (GOLD analysis project Ga0105235, IMG submission 90059) | Marine viral communities from the Southern Atlantic ocean transect to study dissolved organic matter and carbon cycling - metaG 3819_2500 | ecosystem: Environmental > Aquatic > Marine >... | reverse complement strand
TACCAATACGCCAAGCTTACCTACGCTGGTTTCAATAGGCGTGAAGCCCATATCGCCCGGTGTGAAGTAAAACTTCTCATAAAAGCCTGGATCATCGGGAATATGCATTTTACGGTATTTACCTGCAATTTCTTTACTGCGGTCAAATACTACGGCAGTGTTGTGGTACAACCCTGAGCCGCGCTTTTCAAATAGCGACGTCACTAATACGATATTGTGCTTTTCGGCGAGTTCACCGAAAAAGTCTGTCGCTGGGCCTGGAATTGGCTCAGCCAAGTCAAAGGCGTCAGTATCTTCTTGCTGGCAAAAATACAGGGTGCTGTGCAGTTCTTGAAGAAGAATACACTCGCAGCCTTCAGCCGCTAATTTAGCAATTTGTTCAGCACTTTTATTCCAGTTCGTTGCTTTGTCGTTATCAGCAACGGCCTGTTGTACCAGACCCACTTTTAGCTTAGCTGGGCGCATGTATAGACACTCCTTTTTTTAAGGTGGTGATAATTGAATCTTTTAACGTATTTGTGGGTACCTGCATGGAAATACAATGCAAGCTGCCGTATTGTTTTACGAGTACACTGCAATCAATTGGTTCAACAATATGATTGGGATGTGCTCTTTTTACTGTTTCAATGGCTTCTGCGTCTTCTTCTTCACCATAAACAGGCAGTAAAATAGCGTTGTTACAAATCAAGTAGTTAGCGTACGATGCCGGCAAGCGATCCCCTTCATCATTTACAATATTAGGCAGCGGTAAATGAAACTGTTCATGCTCAGGCAGTTCAAGGGCGCACTCGTCACACAACGCTTTTAACCCTTCAAAGTGACTATCGTTAGGGCGGTTGTTACAAGCTTGAATCACTAAGCCTTTATTCGGGGTGAAGCGCACCAAGGTGTCGATGTGACCGTCAGTGTCATCGCCTTCTAAATGGCCATTTTGCAAAACAGTCACCTTGCTGCAGCCCAGCATGTCTTTAAATGCATCTTCATAGGCACTTAAGGACATATCGCCGTTGCGCTCAGGGTTAAGCAAACACTGCGCGGTACTCAGTAAATGCCCGTTTTCATCAATCTCTAACGCACCGCCCTCTGCCACAATTGGGCTGCTGCGAAGCACAGATTTACACATACTGGCAAGATAACGCTGATTAGCTAGGTTATCTTCAGCTGCGTTAAACTTATTGCCCCAACCGTTAAAGCGAAACTCTACCGGCGAGCCATTACCTTCACTATCTTTACAGGTGATGAAACCGTAGTCGCGCATCCACGTGTCGTTAAAGGATGCTGGAACAATAAGCACTTGTGCACTTTCAGGCAGACGAGATAAAACGTTGTCAACATCATCAGGCGCACACAATAAAATAACACTCGCATTATTGCGATTTACTGCCGAGATCACGTTAAGGTAGGTCGTTCTCGCTTCTTCTAGCCATGGAGCCCAGTCGGTTTGTGCATGCGGCCATGCCAGCATGACAGCATCGATGTCATGCCATTCAGGTGCCATAGTACGGTTGCCGTGCATAGTAAAATTCCAAATAGCGTAAAAATAGGGTTCGGATTATAGCCATGCCCCACCTGTAGACCAAGGCAAATGGCGATGAAATTAAATGGCGGTGACGATTACTTTATTACATTGGTCTACGCCGGTTATATGACGAACGGGTATGCCTTATTTCAAATGCCGCCCACCATTGAGATGAAGGGTTTGCCCGGTCACATAATCACTATCAAAAAGATAGTTCATCGCTTTCACGGCTTCTTGCGCGCCAGGGACTATTTCAAGTAACGACTTTTTAAGTGCTTTCTGTTTATAGGCTTCATCGTCATTTTCATTAAACATAAGCAAAGCAGGAGCAATGCTATTTACTTTTACCTGAGGGGAAAGTTTTTTTGCAAACGATAAGGTGAGATTGTGCAAGGCAGCTTTACTTGCTGCATATGCCATGTGCTTTTCGCTGCCCGTTTCTTGAATGTAATCAGTCATATGAATGATATCGGCTTGGCCTTCATACTCGCGTAGTGCATCTTCTAGCGCTAAGTTAATGCGGTAGGGTGCGATAGCGTGAATCATCATCATTCGCTCTATGAGGCTCTGCTTATCGCTACTGTCTTTTTCTTGTGCCCAATCGGATGCATTATGAATAACGGCCCGATAGGTTTTACTGATTGCCTTAATCTCATCAATTGCTCGATCAATAGCCGCCTCAGTGCTAAAATCAGCGTGTAAAACTGTTGCGCCTTTATCCTTAAGCATCGTGATACTCGGGCGTGGTGTTCGATACGTCACCACTACATGCTGGCCTTGTTCAAGTAAACTTTCGGCCATGGCTAGTCCAAGACGTTGGCTAGCGCCTGTTATAAGTACAGGTGATTTCAAGATGATGTCCTTCTTAAATAAGCAGTCGCAGTTTTATTATTGTGTTAGTAGCACTATCGGTAGCAACAACATTAAATAAAAGTCATGTTGTTGTATAACCGAACTTTTACGAGTAACTCAGCGTAGAAGTTCAAAAAAGCAGTAACAACGGATAAAGCAATGTTAGCAAAAGAAGCGGTAATTGTGCGCGACGCACTGGACCACTCTATTTCAGAATCAGCACAACGTGTAAGGGATGCATTAGAAGCCAAAGGGTTAGAAACGCCAATGGTAGCTAATGGGCTGACAGATGAACAGAAGCGAAAGCGAATTGAAAGTGCCATGCGAGACGTTATGGACACGCTTGGTTTAGATTTGGCTGACGATAGTCTTTGTGACACGCCAGCGCGAATCGCTAAAATGTATGTTAATGAGATTTTTGGTGGGCTGGACTATCGAAAGTTTCCTAAAATTACTGCTATCGAAAATAAGATGCAGATTGACCAGCCAGTGCAGGTTTCGGACATCAGCCTGACAAGCACGTGTGAGCATCATTTTGTCACTATCGACGGCACTGCTACGGTTTCTTATATTCCTAAAGACACCGTAATTGGGCTTTCAAAAATAAACAGACTTGTCGGCTTTTTTGCGCAACGCCCCCAGGTGCAAGAGCGGTTAACTCAGCAAGTGCTCGTGGCATTGCAAACACTCACAAACACTGAAAACGTTGCAGTGAGCATAAATGCCACACATTATTGTGTTAAGGCGCGTGGCATTCGAGATACGAATTCATATACAAAGACGTCTGCATTAGGCGGCCGCTTCCTTACAGACAACGAGTTAAAGCGGGAGTTTTTCCGTTAGGCTCATCCCGTTGCTAGCATTAAAAAAACCGCTGAATTCAGCGGTTTTTTGTTTAGAGAGACATGAACTAACCTAGAAGAGAAGGTTACTTGATGACATTGTCGTTAATAATCTCATCGACGATAAGATTTACGCGTCCTGCAATCCCGTCAGCGGGGGTCAGGCTTAGTATCTTGTTACAGCAACTGCATGACTCATGCTGTTCGTGATACATATCGCGAAGACTGTCGAGTTTAAAATCATTAATTGCCCCGCAATAAGGGCACATGTATTCCAAAGCGCTATCACTTTGCATCGTTCTATCCGTTACCATGTTAAACATATCCATATGACACAATTCGAATTTCGCCGGCGGCTTAATTCAGAGAAGTACTGCTAATAGTATTCCAAGAAGTCTTAGCAAGAATTAACCTAGCAAGTATTAAACCAAACCTATTGGAGCATGCATTTTCTCACTTCCTGCGCTTTTAGTGGTCTAACGTGTCGCACACTTCCAAGCATGTGAAATAATCACCAACACACTTAAGTATAGTAGTAATTTTTTCAATTGCTTTTGAAACTATGGGATAGTTGTTAAGTTGTTGACGTGAATGAATTTAAATTGTTTGCTGAACAAGTCCCAACTAATCTGCTAGCTGACGCTAGAAATTAGTTGGGTGTAGTTTATAGAAAGATAATTATGCGGGAAGTAGCCACATTTGTTGAAACGGGGCGAGTAGTAGTGCTGAAGAGTTTATCTCGACCGTTTCACCAGTAAGCAAATCTTTACTCGCAGAGTGCTTAAGTGTTGCCAAAATGCTACGGGATAGTGATTGAGGGTGTTCACTAAAGTTACAAATCGCAAGAAGCTTTTCACCCTCAATATTTTCACGCAAAAAGGCGAAGCAATGCTGATTGTCGGTTTCTAGTATATGGGTCTTGGCCTGACCGAAGATGGCGTTCTGCTTCCTTATCGCTATCATTTGCTGAAGACCTTTAAAAACGCGCAGGCTCGCGGTCTGCGCCGTATTTAAAGGTGTGGTTTCACCTAGTGCTAGCTGGGTGTCTTCATTAGTCACAGCGATGCGATTTACCCATCTGTCATCGTGTTTCTTGCTATCGTCATCACGGTAGCTGTAGTCATTAAGCTTTCCAATTTCATCACTTGAATAAAGCAAAGGAATACCGCCGATACTAAACGTAATGCCGTAGAGCAATAACATGCGTTTTACTGCTTCGTCTACGCCTTGCGCGTCGTTATCGTTTAGTGCGCCTTCCAAGCCACACAGTGATGCTAGCGACCCGCATACCCGGCAATCGCCGTTAGACGGGTTTTCAGCAAAAGGTACGCCGTTTGCGAAGCTTCCTTCGAACCTTCCGGTGTAAAACTGATTGAGAAACAAACGATGATCGAACGGATTAATGCCAATGTCATGCGCGACAGCATCGTCGAATGTCCATCCTATATCATCGTGACAGCGCACATAGTTAACCCATGTGCAGTCATCAGATATTGCAAAGCTCTTTTTCATTGAGCTGGTTAAAAGTCGCGTTTTGCGCGTTGCCAGCGAGTTCCATAGCAACGCCATTAACAGTGGATTGTAAGACAGCTGACACTCGTCTTTATCGATATATTTAAGTACCTCATCAGGATGTACGATAGCTTCTGACTTAAATACAACGGCGGGCGCTACAATTTGTAGACAACAGTTAAATGCTTGAATTAGCACGTGTGCTTTTTCTTGGTTTTCGCAGTTTGTGCCCAGTTCTTTCCATATAAACGCTAATGCGTCTAAACGCAGCGCAGCACAGCCCAGGTTTGCAAGAAAAAGCATTTCTGAAGTGATTGCATTAAATACTTCTGGGTTGCTGTAGTTAAGGTCCCACTGAAAACTGTTGAATGTGGTCCACACCCACTTTTCCATTTGCTCATTAAAGGTAAAACTGCCTCTTCTTACCTGTGGAAAAATTTCTCTAAGCGTATGTTCGTACTGATCTGGAATCGTTCTGTCATCAAACAGGTAGTAATAGTTTTGATATTGTTTGTTACCATCTAACGCCGCTTTGGCCCAGGCATGCTCATCTGAGGTATGGTTAAAGACGAAATCGAGAACAAGATTAATCCCTTCTTTTTGGAGTGCGTCAGCAAGTTTTTCCAGATCTTTGACCGTTCCTAAGGTTGGATTTACCTTACGGTAATCCGAAACTGCATATCCACCGTCACTATCACCTTTAGGGGCATCGTATAAAGGCATCAAATGAACGTAAGTAACACCAAGTGCTTTGAAATAGTCAATTTTCTCGTGTAGGTCGTTGAGCGTCGGTCCCATCAAATCGACATAACAGGCCATTCCGACCTGTTCTTCATCGCGATACCATAAAGGGGAGTCGAGGCGCTGGCTATCTAACTTTTTAAGTGCAGGCTTTCGGTTTTTTAAACCGTCTCTTAAAATTTCAACGAGCTTTTGTAAATGAAAATAGCAGTCGTACTGATGACCATAGACGTAAGTATATTTTTCAAAAAGACGAGGAAAATGCGCCTTCAATCGACGAGTGAATGTCGTCGCGTCTTTCTTTGTAAGGCCAGATAAATCGGTAGATGCCAAGATTCTGTCTAAACATACACCACTGTCAGCAGCATAGCTCATAGAAAACTCCAAATTGTTACACACTTGTATGCTAAGTTAGCCCATCCAAATTATCGGGTTTACAGGCTTTTTAAATTCTGTTAACTTTTATCTTAAACGATTAAGCTTATTTTTCAAGGTTATTAAATCGTTATTTTTTACAAAATGAGTACGTGAAACAGTAAACGTATTTTTATGAATTTAAGAAAGGTTAAGCTAATCCTTTCGCCAGTGTAATTGCGAGACAAAATATGCCTAATCATGACTCTAGTAGCAGAATTATCAGGTGGTTGACTTACCTTATGTTTATGATGTTTGCAATGACATCAGATTCTGTAGGCGAGATAATCAAAGAAGTAAAAGTGGCGTTTTCGGTCACTAATGCACAAGCTAGCTTGATGCACTCACTCCCTATGCTGGGTATTGCGCTATCAGGTCTATTTTTGGGCTTTTTAGCCGATAAGCTAGGGCGAAAACCTACCATTATCATAGGGCTCGCGCTTTTTGGTCTAGCATGCTACAGCTTCCTAATTGCCAACGACTTCATGCTTATTGTGAGTCTAATGAGTCTTTCAGGTGTAGCCGTGGGTATCTTCAAAACGGGTGCCCTGGCGTTAATTGGCGATATCTCGTCATCTACTAAACAGCACACAGCTACCATGAACGGCGCGGAAGCATTCTTTGGCGTAGGAGCAATCATTGGCCCGTTAATTGTTGCATACCTTATTCATCAAGGCGTTGCATGGCAGTGGTTATATGTCATTGCCGGTGGTGTTTGCACCGTACTCATTGTGGGGGCGTTATTAGTTAAATACCCTGCTTATACAAGAAACACCGGAAACGGTGAAGAAAAGGTATCTATAGCGCAAAGTCTGAAATTGGTTAAAAATCCCTATGCGCTGGGTTTCTCGATAGGTGCATTTCTTTATGTTGCTGCAGAAAGTGCAATTTATGTTTGGATGCCAAGCTATTTAGTGTGCGATGCAACCACACTTAAGGCGACGTATGATTGTTATACAGAAGGCTTTTCACAAACGTTGGCCATATATTCAGTGACCGCCTTCTTTATTCTTCGAGCTGCAGGGCGGTTTGTAGGTATCTGGATGATGTCTCGTTTCAACTGGGCACTGGTGTTGATGCTATTTACTGGCGCGATTGTACTGTGTTTCGGTATTGGTTTGTGGGGCGGAAAACAAATTGCCCTGTTCTTATTCCCTCTGACAGGTATTTTTATGTCGGTCATATACCCAACCTTCAACTCCAAAGGGATAAGCTGTTTTCCTAAGCACCAGCACGGCAGTGTAGCCGGCGTTATATTGTTCTTCACCGCCGCAGGTGCGGCAGCCGGGCCTTTTATAATGGGGCTTGTGAGTGACGCTAATGGCGGCGATGCTAAATACGGTTTCATGGTGGCAACAGGGTTCGCAGCGTTACTATTTGTGGGCTTGGTGTATAACTACATTAAGAACCCTACAAAGGCGCGTTTGGCTGAAATAGAGGCAAGCGAATACGCTAACTAATGTTCGTTTTTTCTTAGGCTTGTCATCAGCAGGCCTTACTTTCTCTTAAACAGTGCCGGGCTAAGTTCCGGCACTGGTTTTTCTTATCATTGTTGTTCAATACCAGTCCGCATAGAAAAGTGCCGACTCAGAAGGCGCTGGCAAGTTTCCTAGCGAAGCGTGGGAATGCAGGAATGGCTGCTCCCTTTCAAATTCCCAGAATGACGCTAGGAAGCTTGCCAGACCTTCACGAAGGGCGAGTTTAAAATGTCCGTACTCTTTGTTGTGTCACCTTGATGTAGAACCACTATACCTGCGGTAACACGCCGCGATTACGAACATTTTAACTCTCGCTGAGTGGGTAATTGTCTATGCGGAGTGGTATACTCTTCACCTATTCAAGTATCACCGCTAATTGTACTCACGCTAAATGGATGAATTAAAACAAGCGCAAGCGCTATACGACACACTGGTTGAATTTGCAGTGACCTACAGCTTCCAAATTGTAGGTGCCATCATCATATTCTTCATTGGTTGGTGGGTTGCCAATAAAATAGGCCATGTGGTTGAAAACCTAATGGTAAGCAAAGGCATTGATGTCACGCTTAGTCGTTTCACTGGTGGCGCCTGTAAATTGGTGGTACTTGGGCTTGTCATCATCATTGCGTTAGGCAATGTTGGTATTAGTGTTACGCCACTCATTGCTGCGTTAGGCGCAGTAGGCTTGGGGGCAGGCCTTGCCATTCAGGGAATGCTGGCAAATTATGCGGCTGGATTTACCATTATCATCACTCGCCCCTTTGTTGTGGGAGATACCATTCGCGTTCGTGGGGTTGCCGGTGTTGTCGATCAAGTAATGCTGCCCTACACAATACTTATCGACGAAGATAATGTGCATATTCAAATTCCCAATAAGCTAATTGTGGGCGAAATATTACACAACTCTGCAGAAAATATGCTCATCGAGCTGGAAATCGGTGTTGCATACTCTAGTAATGTAGACAACGTAATTGACGTAATTCGAAACGCGGTTAAAACCGTTGAAGGTGTAAGCACTGAAAAGTCACCGGCCATTGGCGTTGACAACTTTGGCGATAGTAGCATCAACTTTGGAATTCGGGTGTGGGCTCCCGCGGTCAGGCATTTCGAGGTGCGATATGCACTTAATCAAGCTATTTTTAATGCACTTCAAAAGCATGATATTGATATTCCATCCCCGCAGCGAGAAGTAAGAATGCTCGATTAGTCCAAATGATCAGACGTTTTAACCAAAAAATGCCGAATAAAGACACGCTTCTATTCGGCATTTTTTTAATAAAAGAACGCCCTTTAGCGCTCATATAACTCTAGAGGTAAACCGTCAGGATCTTGGAAAAACGTAAATCGTTTGCCGGTATATTCATCAATTCTTACTGGTTCGCATTCCACGCCCTTATTCGTTAAGTGATTAATCACTTCATCCAAATTGTCGACTTTAAATGCCAAGTGCCGGAGCCCTTGTGCTTCGGGGCGTGACGGCCTTTGCGGTGCGCCTGGAAACGAAAATAATTCTATTTGACTACCGTCAGGCAAGCCCAAGTCGCACTTATACGAATCCCTGGCTTCTCGGTAATTTTCATCAATGATAGAAAAACCTAAGACGTCCGTGTAAAACGCCTTTGATCGCGGGTAATCGCTACAAATAACAGCAACATGATGAAAACCTTTCAACATACTATTTCCCTCGTTGATTCTTATGGCATCTCTTGGCCGCGAGCTACCTCAAATAGCTTATACCAGTGCTCTCGGGTCAGGTGGACACCCATCGCTTTCTGACTAGCCTTAATCCTTTCAACGTTGGTACTACCCAAAACCGGAGCAATATTTGCGGGATGGCGCATAAGCCAAGCCAACACAATAGCTTCTGGTGTCGTTTGATATTCACCCGCAAGATGCGCAACCAAATCAGCCGTGTCTTTATCACTACTCGTTTCTGCCGTTGCACCCGTATACTTGCCTTGGGCCAAACTTCCCCATGCCTGTAGCTGTACATTGTTCATCATGCAATATTCAAGTGTGCCAGGCGCGTACCCGATGTTGCGGTTTGCAACATTGTTGGTTGTAATACCGTCTTCTAACCAGTCTCTAAAACCCAAGCTCATTTCTAACTGGTTGGCGACTATCGGCGTTGAGAGCGCTGATTGAAGATAGTTAATTTGGTGCCCGTGCATGTTTGATACGCCCACATGCTTAATTTTTCCTTGCTGTTGTAAAAGCTGTAGTGTCCCCGCGACTTCTTCTAACTCCATTAATGGATCAGGGCGATGAAGCAATAAAACATCAAGCTGCTCTATGCCTAAGCGTGAAAGAATACCTTCCACCGAGTTGTGGATATGGTTCGCAGAGAAATCGTAACGCTTTGGTCCCAAATCATCTTCAAAGCGTATTGCACATTTTGATTGGATGATCATGTTATCTTTTAACTCGGGCGCTTCTTTCAGTGCCTTACCAAAGGCAGTTTCGGCTTTGCCAAAGGTATAAATATCGGCGTGGTCAAATACGTTAATATCTAGGTCTAAAACGGTGTCGATAATGGAGCGGGCTTGGCTAATATCATCTTTTGTGACAGGTGAATCATTCCAACCTCCACCGAGCCCCATGCACCCGTAAATTAATCGGCTTGCGTGTGGAAAATGTGCGTTCATTTGTTCTACTTCCTATTCAAAATATCGAGTGGACAAGACGTTAAGGCACTCGTTGTTAGTATCAATTCGTTGTTACTCGCAATGCACTGTAATATGAGGGCACTCATAATAAAAGTTTGATTAGGCGAAATTATTTTTTATAACGACAGCTGTCTTATATCGAATGGTCGAGCCTCACATTGAGGGTCAATGCTCTGTTGTGTCAAGCGACGGCCGTGTTGAGTAACAACGCGTCTTTGCGATAAAAAAGTTTAAGGAGAGAGAACATATGTTTAAAAAACTGATTTTTGCGATGGCAAGCGGGATTTTCCTTTTGGGTATATCCGGATGTACTGGTGTACCTGAAAAGGTTACACCGGTTAATGAATTTGAGCTTCCTCGTTACTTAGGTAAGTGGTACGAAATTGCAAGATACGATCATAGTTTCGAGGAAGGGTTAAGCAATGTTACAGCAACCTACAGCATGCGCGATGACGGTGGTGTAAAAGTTATCAATCGTGGTTTTTCTAAAGAAGACAACGCTTGGGATGAAGCGGAGGGCAAAGCGTATTTTGTAGATTCCCCTTCAATCGGACACCTTAAGGTCTCTTTCTTTGGCCCATTTTATGCGAGCTACGTAATCATGGAACTAGATAAAGAAGGATACCAATACGCGTTAATCACCGGCCCTGATAAAGACTATCTTTGGATCTTAGCTCGCACGCCCTCAATTGCCGATGATGTGCGTTCTCAGCTTTTAGATACAGCCACAGCTGCTGGCTATGACGTCAACAAGCTAATTTGGGTAGAGCACGAAAAAAATCAGCCATAGCCCAAAACCGTAGTCTCGTTCTGCGCGCAAAAATTGTGAGTTGTGCTATTATTGCGCGCAATATATCCCTCTGTTTGAATAAGTACTAAGAGAGACAAGGCATGCAAACGCTCACCATTACCACGCCAGATGATTGGCATCTTCATTTTCGCGATAACGAAATGTTGGCAGAAACCGTTCCGGCAACCGCGCGCTGCTTTCAACGTGCTATTGTAATGCCGAACCTTGTGCCGCCTGTGGTCAATGCTGATATGGCGATGGCATACAAAAGCCGTATTGAGGCTGCAAGACCTAGTGGCAGTAGCTTCGAACCATTAATGACCCTGTTTCTTACTAATCAAACAACACCTCAAGATATTGTTGACGCCAAGCAAGCCGGTGTCACGGCGTGCAAGTTGTATCCTGCGGGAGCAACGACGAATTCTGACGCGGCAGTAAAAGGTATTCAGGCTTTATACCCTGTATTCCAAGCCATGCAAGAACAAGGTTTGTTGCTACTCATTCACGGGGAAGTGACAGAGCACCACATCGACATTTTCGATCGTGAAAAAGTGTTTATCGATACACACCTAGGCCCAATCGTTGAGGCGTTTCCAAAACTAAAAGTAGTGTTTGAGCATATTACGACCGCAGATGCGGCAAGTTTTGTTGCAAGCGCGAGTGATTTTGTTGGTGCCACCATCACTCCTCAGCATTTATTACTCAATCGCAACGACCTTCTCGTGGGGGGAGTACGGCCACACAATTATTGTTTGCCAGTACTTAAACGCAATACTCATCAAAAAGCGCTTCGCGATATGGTGGCGAGCGGCAATAAAAAGTTTTTTCTAGGAACAGATTCAGCGCCTCACGCGAAACACAAAAAAGAAAACGCATGTGGCTGTGCGGGTTGTTACAGTGCGTGGTCGGCAATTGAGCTTTACGCAGAAGTGTTTGAACAGCTAGGCGCAATAGACAAACTAGAAGGCTTTGCCAGCCATTATGGTGCAGATTTTTATGGTTTACCGCGAAATACAACTACAATGACATTAGTTAAAGAGTCATGGGCGGTGCCAGAACAAGTTACCTTAGCTGATGGCACCGAAATGGTCCCATTCTTCGCCGGACAAACGTTACAATGGAAACTAGAAAAGGCTTTCCAAGCCTAATTTTACTCATTGCTTGTTTAAGTGCTCTGTGGATCAATCCCGCAAGGGCACTGTTCCTTTTTCAGTCCGATACCCATGACTTGCGAAATGTGTTTTCTCAACCTCTGCGAGAAAGCATCGATGAGTATGCCCGTATGGTGCTGGATAATGCTTTATCATCGGAGCAAACTGAGCTGCGACTTATGTCAGATGAAGAGCAGGCGAGCCCTCGTCTCTATCTTAATCTAATTAGAACGGCAGATAATGAGCGGGAGTATTATTGGGTGTCGCCACTGTTTGCTTTTGAGTGTGGCGAGAACGTGCCCTGTACGCCGTACGCAGGGAATCAGCTAACAGAAGTCGCGGTCAGTTACATTGCTATCGATAAAAATTCCACCTCTTTTCAATTTGCAGAACGCGTAAGCGAAAAAATTAGTGAGTATAAAAACTCTGAGGGTTTTTACCTGCTTGCCAATAATGTGAAATCTGCGCTGTCAGCGAGCTTTTCCGAGATAGAGCTAGCCTATGGTCTTGTGAGTTTAGTAGGCCCGTTGGATGCTGATGCAAGCGACCTTTGGGTAATTGCAGACGTGATTCCACTATTTTCTGAAAAGGGGGAGCGGGGCAAGTTAAAAGGCATCGCTGCCGACCTGGTTAATAGCGTTCTCAAAGAAATTTCCTTGCCACAAGATATATTGTCGGCGCCTTGGGAACGCATTGCTAAAGAGGCTATGTCTAAATCGAACGTATTGGTTTTTGCCGTTATTCGTACGGAAGAAAGAGACGATGTGTTTCACTGGATAACGCCGGTGTCACGCAATCTGCACGGTCTCTACGGCATAAATAAACCCCATTTTGAAAGCTTTGATGATGTACCGCGAACATTCAGAGTAGGGACGCTATTAGAAGACTATCGCTATAACGTTGCCCTTGAAAATGGATTTAAAGTGAGCGCTTATGGCTCTTGGAACGAGTTAGTTGAAGCATTATTTAACAACGAAATAGATACGATTTTCGGTTCTCAGGGCGCGATTGACTTTGGATGCAATCCAAATCAATTCAAATGTGAGACAATAACACTTTCAAGTAAGTACGATATCTCAACGGCCTACCTAGCACTATCCAAGAAAGACACCTGTGTTTTGGTTTTAGAAAAGCTCAAGTTAGCGGCGGCCGATGTGAAAATGAGTGATGAATTTAATGAGCGGCTTTCTTCATGGAGTGACATGGTGTCCCAAGAATACGGCATAGCTCATCATACCGAACATGGTGTAGTGCACCTTTGGAACCCAAATTAATGACAGTTGAAACAGTAAAGCAATTAGATATAAATCCCGCCATCGCAAAGGCGCTAGACTCACAAGGTATACACCAACTCTCTCCCATACAGTCGCAGTCACTCCCAGAGGCATTGCAGGGTAAAGATGTTATCGGTCAGGCCCAGACCGGCAGTGGCAAAACGCTGTGCTTCGTGATCCCCGCGTTGCAGCAGATAGAAGTGAACGACTTCACCACACAGGCAATTATGCTTTGCCCTACGCGAGAACTAGCTGAACAAGTCGCGCAGCAGTGCCGTACTGCGGCAAAAGATATCGGTAACATCAAGGTGACCACCTTGTGTGGTGGTCAGCCGATGGGGCCGCAAATTCAATCGCTTAAACATAGCCCGCATATCATTGTAGGAACGCCAGGCCGCGTAATGGATCACGTTGAGAAACGCCGCATTGATTTACGCAATGTAAAATTGCGCGTTCTTGATGAAGCGGACCGCATGTTAGACATGGGGTTTGAAGATGACCTGCGGGTTATTTTTGGTCAAACGCCAAAACAGGTACAAACTCTGTTGTTCTCTGCCACCTTCACCGAACAAATTGAGCGTGTGGCAAAGCAGTACCTGCATAATCCGGTAACTTGCAAAGTAGAATCTCAAGAGAATAAGCCTGCAATAACTCAGCTGGGTTACAACGTATTACCTCACACCCGCACGCAGGCACTTAAAGCGGTGTTGACGGAATATCAGCCTAAAAATGCCATTGTTTTCTGTAACCGTAAAACTCAGGTCAATGACGTCGTAGATGAATTAATTGAAGACGGTTTTAGTGCAAAAGGGCTTCAGGGGGATATGGAGCAGCATCAAAGAACCTCTGTGTTGATGCAGTTTGCCAGCGACTCATTGCAAGTGCTTGTTGCCACGGATGTAGCAGCCCGAGGATTAGATATAGACGATGTTGCCTGTGTTATAAACTACACCGTGAGCGAAGAGCCCGAAACCCATATTCACCGGATAGGACGCACAGCGCGAGCAGGTGCAAAAGGCATGGCTATCACTCTGGTAAGTGATGAGGAAGAGCATTTTTTAAGAAAAATAGAAGTGCTACAGGAAAGCGATATTCCACTTAAAGGCGCGCAAAGTTTACGGTTCCATAAAAACAAAATTACTCAGCCTGAGTTCACCTGTATTTCATTAAGCGCCGGTAAAAAAGAAAAACTTCGTCCTGGTGATTTAGTTGGGGCGCTGACCAAAGATGCGGGAATTCCTGGCGATGACCTAGGCAAAATCGCAGTTCAAAACAGTATGAGTTTTGTCGCTGTAAAAGCGCGTAGCGTGAAAAAAGCCATGACGCAGTTCAGAGAGGGTAAAATTAAAGGTAAGCGTATTAGAGCTAAAAAGCTTTAATCAAATCATAGCTTTAAAAGAAAAGAGCGTATCGTGATAGCCGAAACCGACTTAAGCGTGTTACTTAAAAACTTAAATCCCGTGGCGAGTAGTGAAAATTATGTTTTCACTACACTGCCTGCCGACAAGTTATCAAGCACGCTTGTCTCGGTGGCTAAAGGCATGTTTCAGGAACGCGAGGGCACAACGCTCATCCTGCCAGTGGCCGCGGCCAAGCAAGCTAATCTGCAATTTGAAGGCTATTACCGCTGTATAACGTGTGAAGTGCATTCAAGTTTGGAAGCGGTAG
>Ga0105235_100411_pt1 | contig 14945 bp, 25 predicted proteins | sample Virmet3819_2500_FD_90059 | JGI IMG/M metagenome (GOLD analysis project Ga0105235, IMG submission 90059) | Marine viral communities from the Southern Atlantic ocean transect to study dissolved organic matter and carbon cycling - metaG 3819_2500 | ecosystem: Environmental > Aquatic > Marine >... | reverse complement strand
GGCCTCTCTTCCGGCGCAGCCCGCGATTCTCGCCTGCCCGGACAGCTGATGCCCCGTCGTCTAATGGTAAGACTGCGGACTCTGACTCCGTCAATTGAGGTTCGAATCCTCACGGGGCATCCAGCACTTCTTCGCTAATTGCTTGTTTAAGTGCGGTTTTCGTCTATCCAGATGGTTCGCGTTCCCCATTGCGTTCCCACATCGCGAGCATGTTAGGCGGCGACTTTCCGCGAGCCTCGGCGAACGTATGCGCCGCGTGCCTGAATGATCCTCGGTGAAATTCTGTGGCACATCCGGGCGCATGAGTTGGCGAAGTCGCGGCCCCTTCGTAGAGGTCTTGAATGCCCGAGTCATCCAACGGAACTTGCGCTTTCTGCCTGACCGAAGATGAGTTGCGCGACAGCCACGTGCTACCAGCTTTCGTTTTCCGTTGGTTGCGGCGCCGGTCGGTTACCGGCCACATCCGCAATACTGATGCTCCGAACCGTAGGGTTCAAGATGGGCTCAAGGTCCCGATGTTGTGCGGGAATTGCGAAGCCCAGTTCAGTAAATACGAAACGGCCTTCGCGACGAAGCTGTTTTACCCCTGGCATGATGGTATCGCAAAGGTTGCCTATTCTGACTGGCTGTTGAAGTTCGCCGTTTCCGTCTCCTGGAGGGTGCTGCGGTTCGCTCGAGGGAGAAATCCGGGCACTAGATATACCGACGAGCAGAATCACCTCATGGACGAAGCGGCAAAGCGCTGGAAAGCGTTTCTGACCGGCGTCGCGCCCCACCCCGGCCCCTTCGAACAGCACATGCTGATCTTCGATGTAATTGAGGACACCACGCTTCCGAATCTTCCGCAGAACATCAATCGCTTCCTGACTGGTGCTGTCACGCTCGACATTGTCGGATCGCAGCGATCACTGATGACTTTCGCCAAGATGGGACGCTTCATCATTTTCGGGATGATTCAGAAAGGCCCGAACAAGTGGGAAGGCACGAAGCTCCACGTAAAGGATGGTGTCATCCGGCCAGGGAAGTTCGTAGTGCCAGCAGGGCTGCTCGACCTGATCGAAGAAAAGGCTCGTCTTCACGAAATGGGGCTCGCGGCCATGTCACCTGCCCAGCGGGCGAAAGTTCGCCAGAGGGTGCAAATGGATCCGGATCGTCTCGCACGCTCAGAGCAGTTTCGCGCGATGGTTGCGGATGCTCGAATGTTCGGCATCGAGGCGATACTGGACGACGAGTAATCCGCCCAAGTCGCACCATAGCGGGTCCGTCAAAAGTTCACCTCGCATGGCATCACAACGGCGCCCCGGTGGCCGCATTCCCGACATTTCGCGCGCTCTTCCAGCCTCTCCAACGCCAGGCTGCCACCGCGCCGGCCGATCTCCTGCATCATCAACACGGCGTTCGCCTCGATCACTCGGGCGCAACCGCGGCAAGTGATGAGCAGGTTGTAGCCTCTACGGGCACATTCATTGACCGAATCGAGCTTGTGGCGGGCCATGGTGCCAGTTGGATCAGGTCAGGAACGATGGTCAACAATATGAGGACGCGCCGCCTATTGTTCTGCCCCGACTTATCCGGCACCCTGTGAATGACGGCGAAGCTTCGCGAAAGGCAGTAGGTATTTACAATCGCCCAATTGATTGAAAGGCAGTGATCAAATCAACTTGGGAGATTGAGAATGGGCAAGCTACCGAAATACGAGCTCACCAAGCGTGATGACGGGAAGTGGGCCCTCGAACCTGAGGGCGGCGGCAGAGCGAAGAAGCTCTTCGATAAGAAAAGCGAGGCCACAGCAGGTGGTGCCCTGGGCGGCGCACTCGGGCCGAACGGGGGATCGGTGAAAATCCGCAAACAAGATGGTCGTTACCAAGAAGAGCGAACGTTTCCGAGGTCGAAGGACCCGAAGGGCTCGCCGGGTTGAGGAAGGGGAGCAACCAATGGCAAAAACGAACAGAACCGTTCAATATCGGTATCTTGATCGCAAGCGCGTCCGGTTGAACGACGGGACACTCGAAGCAGCGGTTCGCAAGGCACTCGCAGGAAAGCGCGATGGAAACGTCATTGGCGAGGAGGCCCGCGCTCGTATCGCCGACCTAGCACAAGAAGGTCAAATCACCCTATGGAACGGGATGAAGGGGTATGCTTCCAAGTCCGTTCTCCAAGGAGAACTGCTGCTATACAAGCAAGGATTCAACCAGACCGCGATCGAAGAGCGCCTTGATGCAGGTGACGCGAGGTTCAAACTCGTAACGTTTAAGACCGATGGAAAGAGTAAACCGGTCGAGGGGGCGCTGTATTTCGCAATCATCGGGGACCACGTTGGTTTGATCCAATCCAATGCGGTTACCAGTCGATGGCTCGAACGATACCTGACTTGGCTGCTGAAAGACATTACCGACGTCATCGATGGCGAAGACGTCATCAACCTTTCGAGCAAAACCTCAATTGGCGAAGAGGATATCTCCAAGTTGGGACCCGCCCGATCCCTCACCCTGCACGCGAAGCCAAGTGAGCGCGAGCGAGAAGGCAGCACCAGGGAGCTCAAAAGTAAAGCAAAGGGCGCCGGAGCGACGGTGCTAGAAGTTCTCGCTCTCATGGGCGTCGGGAAAGAGGCGATCGACAGCATTGAGCATGATATCCCGAAGGGCGGGCGGCTCGAAGGCGATTTTCTCGTCTACATCAAGGACAAAAATCGCAGAAAGCCAATATCCGTTGGCACTCTCGATCACGCTTTCCGTAACACAGATCCGACCGATATCGCCATCGATCATGGCGGTTCGCGCGTGCGCGACAACATGCGCCACCTTTCGGAGCCCGTGCGGCTGACGCAAACTCCGCATGGTCTGGACGCGGAAGAAGCAATGGAAGAAATCGTGAACGTGCTCTATAAGTGGTCCGAACGAACACTGATCGATCTCGACCCAGACCCATGAAAACCATCATCGTCGCCTTGGCTCTCGGAACCATTGCGTGGTTCCTTCCAGAAGTTGCCCTCGAGGCCGTTGCGAGAACTTTGGTTTTAGCAGTAGCACTGATGGCTGCGGGCATCTTCCCATGTATGACTCTGACGGTGAACGCGATGAGGGGCGAGGAGCGCTCACCCACGATGGTTGTGGAGCTATACGATCAGCTGAAAACCTTGCTGAAGGTTTTGGTTGTCGCGTTTATTCTGGCGGTTGCTTCCGTATTCCTATTGGCAACGACAGCGGCCATGATCAGCGCTGAAGCGGGCGCAGGACCCATTCAGGCAGCGGCTGTGTGCACCGGTGTAGCGTTAGGTCTATTTATGAGCCGCGTGGTCGCCATCGGAAAGTCATTCTTCGCTTTGCTAGACATTAATCGCACTCAGGCCCTTCTTATTTCGCGGAAGAAGGTCCGTTCGAAGCGAGAAGAAGCGATCGAATACGGTCGGCAGGAAGCGTTCATTTCTGACGATCCACGGCCCCATAAACTGAAGAAAGTGGGCTGATTACTTTGTCTGGTTTCGAGTATCGCCAACAAGCGATCCTTCTCGTTCTCACAACACCATTGCCGCCGCGATCGCTCCTATCAGCGTTCCGATCGGCACCGGCACATTGCTCGACCGATAGCCCGGGTTCATCGCGAACCGCTCTCCATACCGCTCGATCCACTGCCGACCGTTTAGGCGCCAGGCGCGCTGCAAGGGCACCACCGGCAATAGATAGCACCGGCGGCTGGGAGCGAAGGCGTAGGCGATGAAGTCGCACGCCAAGGGCTTTTGTATCCAGCCGGGCGTGCCTCGCCGTTCGTCGCTCCAACGCTCGAGCAGGATATCTGGCCAATCGTTCGAGCGCACCTTCTCGTCGACGGTGTAGACCCGACCGGAAGCGAGTGTGATCACTCGATCAATACCGCCCCGCTGGGCCCAGCCGTCCTGTCGGACACTGACGGCGCTCACCATGCTGGGGAAGGCCCGCCGGTAAAGAGCCTGCCACCAAGGGGCGTCGGTGAACCCTTCGGACATCGCAAGGCTGGCCCGAAACTCGTGGGTCTTCGGCACGCCAAAGCGTCCCGGCGCTGAAACCGGAGCGCTCAGGAAGGGAAGGGAGGCCTGTGGGTCGGTCAATCCGCCACCCACCTGCCTTCAGTAATAGCTATGGTCATCATCGCTTAGAGGGCAGCCTGGCCCGCCATAGGTTGGCCCCCGCATGCCATAGGACGCGTGGCCAATGGTATTGATGCCATCCTCGTCGCATTGCCCGGCTGGATCGTCCTCCTCCTCGTCGGGATCGCCGTCGAGTTCGTCCAGCCGATCGATCAGGCGCTCGGTCAGGGCAACCAGATCGGTCCGGCGAAGTCTTGGTATCGCTTGCGCAATAAGGCCGAGCGGAAGCGCCGTGGCGCCCCCGGATTGATGGAAGCGGGTCGCCATGATCACGCCCTCTTCGCTTGCGGCCGATAGCGAGCCATTCCCGGGCCCGTGCTCTCGGCTACGCCCACGAACTTGTGAACGGCCAGGACATCGGCGGTCGGGATGCAATAGCGCCGCGGCGGATTGATCTGGTCCACCACGACCGGGCCGACAGCTTCACCTTGGCCATCCAGAGGGGGCAGGGGCATCGCGAGCTTCTTCACCAGCCCCGGCAGCTTCCAGCGCTGTGCCGCTTCCTGCGTGAAGATCAGGCTGACGATGTCACCGATCTCGGGCGTCTCGCGCTTGTCGAAGGCCAGCACGCAGCCGTCGGATAGAAGCGGCTCCATGCAGGTTCCGTAGGCGCGAAGGGCGTGCAGGTCCGGCATGTCGTTGGGATGGATGAAAAGGCGATCGAGCGCCTCGTAATCGGGAGCGGTAGCCATGACTCAAGCCTCCCCTGCGAGAAGGCGGGCGGCGTCAGCAGCGAGCTGCTCCGCGATCTCGGCGCCCTTGTGCCAGCTGTCGCCTTGCAGGAAGCTTGAGTGCACTGCGAGCTTGTGGGCGAGGGCAGTCAGGTCCGGGGCGGGATGCAGCATCAAGGCGTCGAAAGCATCCGCCTGAGCGTTCGCCAGCCGCTCCGTTTCCGCCTCGTGCGCATCGTTCTCGGCCGATCCGAAAGCGTAGCCCTTCGGTTCGGTGTGCGCGTTCAAGGCTGCCTGGGCGGTTCCGTAGTCGCGGCGGAGCCGCTTCCATTCTTCTTGCGCCGACACATGGAGGGCACCTGACGACAACGGCTCGCCCCTGGCAATTATCAGCGCTTTCACCTGATCTTCCTCGCCTCGCGTGCGAAGCTCCCACAGCAAGCCCTGCAGGGTTTCGCCCGCCGGCACGGGGGATACCAGCGCCACCTTGTCGTCTTGGTTGATCCAGCCGCCGCCATGCTCGACGAAATACCTGAGCCATGTCTTGGCGTCGAAGGTCCGGGACTGTCCCGGCGCCAACTTGCGAAGGGCGACGAGCACGGCTGCGACCATGTCGTCCGAGGGTGTGCTCGCCGGTTCCTGCCATGCGATTTCGGCCAAAGCGCGAACGTCCTCGATCGATTTCGCGTCAGCCTTGAAGAGGCGCTCTTCAGCGGCCCCCAGGGCATCCATGGCAATGAGTTCGTCTTCCTGGCTGGTGGTCTCCACCGGCATGGCGTTGAGGCTGTTTCGGGCTTGAAGATATTCAGCCAGCGCGCGATCGAAGGCGCTTTGCTCCCGTGCGGATATATTGGTAGGTGCGTTCATAGTCGTGCCCTCTCACTAGGGTTGCGATTAGGGCCGGGGTGGAAGTTGCACCTTCCCCTCGGCCTGTTTTCTTGTTAACAAAAATCCATGAGCCGTGCAATAGTTTCTGATAACAAAAAACCTGTAGGCCGTCCTGCCACCGGCATCGGGACGATGATCGGAGTGCGCATGCAGCCCGACCAGCTCGAAGAACTGGACGGCTGGATAGCGAAGCAGGATGATCCGAAGCCTTCGCGGCCCGAGGCTGTTCGACGCATTCTCAAGGCTGCGCTGTCGGACTAGGCTTTCCAGTTCGCCGGTATGGCGAGCGCGCTTTCGATTTTGAGCGCCTTCGGAAAGCTTAGGGGTAGCAAGAAATACCCTACATCGATGGCGTGCTTGTTTCCTATGCCAGATGCCTCAACAAAAAGTGATTTCTCGTCGTGGCCAGGAATTACGAATGGGCTTTCTGGGTGAACCACACTTGTCTCAGATCGATAGCCGAAGCTGCTTGAGGACTGAGAAAGCGAGAGCGATACCCCTTTCTGAACGCATTCCATTTTTACCAAGTGCATTGCAGCTGGAATGTTCGATCGGAAATCGACCTCCCAAATCCATCGGCCGGTCTCTGCTTCCAATCTGACCGATACAGGAGCGATCGTAGCGATTACCTCAGGCTTCTTGGAAAGCTTCTCGATCACCTTTGGGCCTGCGCCACCAAAGGCGGTCGCAAGCACCATGGCCGTCTCGATACCGGTTAAATTCTCCGGCTGGGTGAACGGCGAGTCTCGTGAGTCGCCACCGGCGGGTTGCGGATCGTCGTATTCGTTCATGTTGGGCCCCGCTTCACTCGCATCCCACGCCATCGTTATCGCGATCTAGGTGAGGAGCATAGCCCGGCTGGCCGCGACGCACCGGAGCGGCGCCAGCTGCCCGGGCCGCGGCACAGTTCGGGAAATAGACATCGCCGGATCGAGATGGTTGTGTCGTCCTGCCGGCGTTCGGACCACGATGGCAGTGTCGGCCGCCATTACTCCTGTCGTTGTGGCAGCCATCCGCCGCGAGTCCGCCAGGGTGTCCTTGAGCAGGAGTGGGAGCGAATAGCGACACAAGGAACAGTGCCGCGAGAAACAAGTGCAGGGCCGTGAGAACGGAAAGTTCGGCTCGCACACGCCATTCCGGCTCCGCCTTGTCGGCTGGGTGTGGCCGAATCTTCACGAGCAGCGATGCCCTTGCCAGTATCGATCCCACCGCGCGGCATACCCACCGCGAACCATCGCGCACGATATGTCTCCACCCTTCGGCGATATGCACCAAGCACCGGTGCGATTGCCGCCAGCCGAGCCGGTCGAGATGCAGCGCATCGTCGGACCCTGCACCAAGACATGGCCGTGCTCTCCGGTCCCGGTCGGCTTGCCGATCAGCGAGACCAAGGCATTGCGTGCATCGATCGCTGTCGCGGAGGGGCAGGGATGTCCGGGGCTGCAGGAGCCATCCATTTCGCGCGCCGCTATGCCGGAGAGGCGAATGCGCGCCCCTTCCTCACACCAAACGGGCCCGTCGCCGTCCCACACAGCGATGGGTGTGCAACTGAAGGGCTGGCCGGCCGCAACTACTAGAGAGGCGAAGAGAGGAACTAAGGACACAGTGTGAGACGCGCTATCGCTAGCATGGGAAAGTTTCCTGCAACGCCGATAGCATAACCATGAAATAGGGTAGCTCGCCCATTTCGGGCGCACGCGACATATAGACTTCGAAGATATTCCGGTTCTGATCGACAGTCAGCGCGAGCTGATTAGGCACACAATAAAGGGGAGCCTTTCCGGCGAATTCCAGCTCGGCGTTCGCGGCTCCCAAGCTGTGCGAAACTACGTGCAAGATAGTTGCAGCCAGCTCGCCCTGATTGGGCTTGTCGAGTTCCAGCAACATTTGATCTGCGGAGAGTAACTGGGTTGAGTTCTCGGCTGCGGTAAGCGGGGAAACCAGCGAGACTGCTAGTGCGACAATTAGGAGTCGAATAGCTCGCATCTAAAAGCCCCTCTCCACTTCAAGAAGTCAGATTACCACTATTTCTTCGCCTTAATCAATTGGGTTTGTGAAGCTCTCTTTCTAGCACCCAAGCTCAGATCTCAGCGGCCGGTGCCATTCTTGGCCCGGAAGTTGGCATACTGCGTCGCCCCTCCGAGGACAGTCGAGCCCGCGCCGAAATAGCTTGCGGTCTTCGCTTGCCTAGCCTCCGCCGCTCTAGCCTGTTTCTCGCTCTCGTAGTTCCAAGCGCTGATCTGCATGCTTTCGACCTGGCGGCGGATATTCTCGCTGAGTGCGAGACTATCTTCACGGCCAATCGTGCGCGTGTCGTCGAGAACCCGGGCGGCCGAACCGCGTGTGATGTCGACGTTGTTGCCGGCCATCCGCGCTTCCTGCGCTCCTATGCGCTCGGCGACTTCGCGCCCCAGTTGACGCTGCTGATCCTGCCCTTGAACGATCGCGTCCATCGCACTTTCGCGCTCGAGCTGCTTGTTTCTCTCGGCAATTTGTCCCTGATATCGCGCCATTCGCGATGCGTAGGCACCTGCCTGTAATTGGCCAGCCGCAGTTACGGCAGTGGAGGCGATGGTCAGCGCGGCAGCTATAGGCATGCACATTTCGATACTCCTTCAACTCAAGATACCGCGTCGACATGCGGCGCTCAAAATTCAAACTGACCGGTTTTCCGCAGGCATCGCGTGCACGTGACGCGCGCGTATTGCTTTCACATCCGGCCCAAAGCGATCCATTTCTCCAAGAGCTCGGCGAGATAGCCGAGCCACCAGTGCTCCTTCCTCAGCGGCGATCGAGATTTGCCATTCGGCGCCAGCCTTATTCTCGTCTCGAGGTCCGCTCGCCTTTCGTGGACCTGATCAAGCACCTCGCTTGCAACTTCGGTATCGATTTGTCCGAAGTTTCTCTGGTCATCGCGCGCATGACGCGCGTGCGTATTGGTCTGGAAACGCTCGTCATCGCGCATGCGTGACACGCGCGCGACTTTCTGCAGTAGGTCCTGCGCTCGATCAGCCATCTCGGTATCCTTCGTCTATGCAAGCGGACGGCTGGCCGATCCAGTTGTCACCACATGTCCCTTGCGCGTGCGAAGCGAAGTGAAATGTCGCGTTAAAAGGGAGGGGTGATTTTCTTTTGTGTCTCACGCACGCAAGAGACAACTGGTGACAACTAGCTGACATTGAGCGCCTCCTTCAGAGCCTTCTGGGCAGCTATTCGACGTGCCTTTTCCCGTTCGGCCCGGTCACCAAAGAGCTGGTGGACCGCGGGGTTCACAATCCATCGCGGTGTGTTGCTGCGAGGCTTGGGTTCAGCCTGCTCCAGCCACCCAAAAGCTTCCAATTTCTCGCACAGCCTACGTGCTTCATCCGCGTTGAAGTGACGAAGGGATCTTGTGGAACGCTGGACGGTGCGGGCATTCACTTCGCTGTGTCGTTCGGAAATGATTTCCGCCGCCAGGTCGAGAACCTGTTCATGCCCAGCCGAGAGACCCAACATCCCTGCGTAGAATGCAATCGCGCTTGGGCGCAGGAACTGTTCCATGAAGGCCGCAACCCGCTCTGCCGTGCTGCCCGATATTTCCGCGGGCGGCTGGGTCTGGTCGTAGTGAGCGACGCAATGCCAGATTACGCAGAGCCGGGCGAACAGGCCGTCATACTTTCCGAAGTGGGCTGCGAGCTTGGGCGAAACGGTTTCGAGCGCGGACACGAGGTCGAGGTGTTCCTGTTCGAGCCGTTCGCGGACCCGGCGCGCATCATCATTCAGTCGGAGAGGTGACGCTGCATCACCATACCCGATTGCCCCAGTGCGTTCGGGCGGGCGCATTACTTCCAGCCGTTCGATCAGGCGCTCATAGTCCGACAGGGTGCTGCCGGCCGGCACATCCCGCCCAATCTTTCCTGGTCGGAGGATAACAGGGAGAAGGCGCTGCACGAGACCGTCATCGTGCGTATCGTTGGCGATAGCGCGGATCGGCTCCGGCTGGATGCCGCCAAGCAAGCTGATCGAACAGTTGGGGATGTAGGACGCGCCGCGCGCGATACGGTTGAGGCTGTAGCTTCCGCCATTGAAGGCCTGCAGCCAGAAGCCGCGGTCGGCCTGCGAGCCCTTGCCGGGTGCATACTTGTCCATCTGTCCGAACCAGCCAGACAGTTCGTCCTGGGCGGACAGAACCCCGCGAGGTGAGTCCCTCAGCACTTCCTGCGCCGCTTCTACCGTCGCGTCCGATATCACCCGCCGCTCTTGTCGGGGACGCTCCGCCTCCTTGCGCTCCTTTGCGCTCAGCAAATCATATTGCTGCCGCTTTTGGGTATAGGCGCGCATCAGGTTGGCATCGATCCGCTTGAGCGGTCGAAGTGCGGCGCTCATGATCGGGGTCTTCTTCATCGACGGCGAGCCGACCAGCCCAACCCAGAGCCGTGCGCTTTCGCACCAAGTTGGATCATGCCGCTTCACCTGAAGCTTGATGGCATCCGAAAGCGTGGCGGCGCATACGCAGAGAGTCGCCATCGCCAGACCAGCCGGATCCACGCCCATCACCTCGGCGTGCCCCCGAGCGAACCGCTCGATAGGTTCCGGCAATAATCCCTTCGGCAGGCTTGGCGCTTCGTAGTGCTGCCATAGATCAATCGGCGCGGCTGGCACTGCACCCTCAAGGACACGGATAAGGTCATCCTCGGTGCCGCGCCAGTCGAGGATATCGCCTTTCTCAGGCAACCCCGGCAGGATGATCTGCGAAGGAATGCCGCCCGCCTCGCGGACCATGTCGGCCATCCTCTCCGCCTGCTTCGTTCCGGCGTCGTCATTGTCGGGCAGTATTCGCACCGATCGGCCATCCACCAGATAACTGAAATCAGCCGTCCACCCCTTCAGCGAGGTGGAGAGAAAGCCCAGTTCTGCTAGCCGGTCTGCCTTCGCTTCACCCTCAGCCATGTAGAGCGGGACAGTGCTATCCGCCGCAAGCAAGTCGACCAGCCGATAGGGAACGGCTCGTTCCCCCTTGCTCGCAGTCCAGCCGCCGTTGCCGTCAGGTCGATCGGCCCGAAAAGTCTTGTTGCGCCCATCCTCGCCGGGCTCGATCCGGTGGTTGCGATAGAGGAGTTCACCCTCGGCACTGAAATACTCGAATGTCGCGACAATCCGCTGGTCGTCGCGCAGGAATACGGCATGTGAGGAGGCGGGACGGGATACCGGACGCGCTGGTGCGAACCGTTCCAGACGGGGAGGATCGCCGCCACAGAGATACCGGGCCGCGTCTTCAAGGCTATGAAGACCGCGCGCTTCTTGGACAAAGTCGAGCACGTCCCCGCTCTTTTCGCAGCCGAAGCAGTGAAACCGCTTGTCGCTGTCGAAGATCGTGAAGCTGGGCGTTTTGTCTTCGTGAAAGGGGCAGCATGCCTTCCATTCCTTGCCCACCCGCTTGAGCTTTACCCCCTCGCACCGTGCTATCAGCGAAATGGGATGGTCCCGCTTGATGGCGTCGAGGTCCAGTCGCCCGGCTGGTGCCTCTTCGCGGTGCATCTTTTCGGCCAGTGTCATCACTTGGGCCCTCCGACGAATTCCCATCCGTTTTGGATGGCGAGCATCAACGCGAAGCGCAGCGCTTGCCACCAGTCGTCGAAAAGGATGTGGGTTGCATTTGCCGGGTCATCGACCGGCATTACGAACCCAACGATCTTGCCCGATTGCGTATAGGTCCAGCCGGTCTGGGTATGTGGGATGGTGGTGAGGCTCATCGATCGAGTCCCTCCGCCATCGCTGCATAGGCCGCGCGCACAGCTTCATCATGCCAATCGCGCTCGGCTCGAGCGTGAGCAGCGATGCGGTCGATCACCCGACGCACCGTCGGCAATTGATGCTGACGCTCGCACATCTCGATGTCGCTGCGCTGCCAGACCGGGCGGTCTCGTGAGCCGCGGAAGATGGCGGAGCGATACGCTTCCAAGTGGATGACTTCGCCAGTCATGCCGCTACCTCGCTGTCCAGCGTATTGACAATTTTGATAGGGAGACCGTGTCGTCCGGGCCATTGACGCAATTCGGAAACCAGCTGCCGCAGTGGCAATATCGGACGGAATTCGAGCGAGTTGGTCCACTGGTCACCCGAATAACTCGCCTGCCAATGCGTGCGATGCGAATTGAAGGGTTCGACGATGATCGCCCGTTTCGGCTGGAGTGGGAAAGGGATGAGGGTCACAGAATAGCCCTCCCGCACCGTTCGATCGCAGCACAGCCCAAGTAGGATACTGCGTCGACTGGCAGCTTGGTTCGCCTCAGCTTTACCGATCCAGGCACTTCCCCGGTCGGTCGGCTGATGCTAGAAGGTTTAGGTCCGGCTGGAAGCTGACATCCCCGCCGCTGCGCTCCCCCCCGGGCGTGGCGGCTTCGGCGTTTATGGGCGCGGCCCCTCACGGTGAAAGGCATCGCTCATGCCACCTCGGCTTCAACGAGTGCTCGAACACTGGCTGCGTTGATCAGGCGCCTGCGCCCAACTGTCTTGCTCGTAAGAGTGCCTTCGTTGATCAGGCGGTAGATCGTCGTAAGGCCCAGCCCGGTGACGCGCGCAGCGTCCTTGGGCGAATATGCGAGGGCTTCGGTGATGGGGGTAGGGTTGGGACTGATTTCCATGGCTTGCTCCTGCATTCGCTGGTGATGCAGAAGAGGTGCCGCAATCCGTTGGCTCATTGCGCGAGCCAGAATGAGAAAGTCAGATATTCATGATGCCCGGCGCCAGAAATCCAGCAAGCGCCTTCGCCTTAGCCCCATCAATCCGACTAGCCGTCTTGCGGAGGTTCTCTAAAAATTGCCTGCGATGGCTTTCAATATCTTCACCATCGATCTCCGCCGCCCACTTCTCGAACACCTTGTGGCTGATCGGTGGGAGAATGCCATCGACCTTCTTGCGACCGGTCATGCCATAGCGAGCGAGCAATGCCGCCGCGTCTTTGCCAGCCGTCTGCGATCCTGAGCGCTCAAACAATTCGACAATAAAGCATGCCATGGCTTGGCGTTGGCCCTTGCGGAAATTCCCCACGTGTTCTGGTGGGCGGCTGGCTCGGTCGATCTTTCGCGTCTCCAAGAGCGCAGATGGGTGGCCATGCTGTAACCCGGCAATCGCGGCTGCGAGGTCTGCGAGTGGTTTCAGACCGGCGCCCGTTATGTCTTGCTTGAAGGCTGGCAATTCAATCAACGCCTGCATGAGTTCGCTGAAAGCCTTCACCGCTTCCAGTCGGGCTGCATCTGCTGCCGTCCCTGGCAGCCCATCTTCGAATGCCAGCGCAGCATCAGGATCCATTTTGTCAAAAGAGTGATAAGCGCTGCCTCGCTCGACAAGCTTGTTCCGCAGGCGGCAAGCCCAGTCAGCATAATCGAAGGTGTCTTCTGGCAACGTCAAAACCGCTCTCCGAGGCGGCTCCGATGAAAGTGATGGGGAAACGCGTCGGAGTGTCGCGCTTGTCGGCTGGCCGGCCTATCCCCATCGCATATCTATTGGCCTGCGCAGTCCGTCATCGCAACTTTGACGGATGGCGGTCCTTCGGTCCTACGAAGGTTAGAACATTTTCGTCCGAAGCTCTCTGTGCCATCGCGTCTTCAGCTGCTGCCCTGATGGAACCAGCAAGCGGCCCTGCCACGCTGGGAGGGAGGAAGAGACGGACTTGGCCCCCCATGCTCTCGAGGGTCAACATGACCCCACCACGGATTGCCTCCGCCGGCTCCCATTCATCGATAAGGGTGACCGGTGCCTTCGGAATTTGACTATCTTGCATCGGCCGCTTCCTTGGTCTCGTTCGGCTGGTCGCTGGTGACGTAGTCGCTCCACTTCTGGAGCAATGTGCGGCGCATCTCGATAAAGGTCGTCCGCTTGTAGGCACGCACCACTTCGTCAGGCACCTGATGCGCGATAGCCGCCTCCGCGACGGGATCGGGAATCTCTGGCACGTTTTCCGCAGCCCAGTCGCGAAACGAACTGCGGAAGCCATGCGTGTCGTGGGACAGGCCGGCATCGCGCAGGATTTTGTTGAATGCCGTATCGGAGAGCATCTTGCCCGCGCGGTTAGGGATAACCAACTCTGTTGGCTTGGGTTCGCGGCCAAGCTCAGCACGAATGCGCTCGAGCAGTTCGATCGCCGCAGAATTCAGTGTGACTGTATGGGCCACCTTTTCCTTCATGAGCGAGGCAGGGCGATGCCACAGCCGGTTTTCCAGATCGAACTGGCCCCACTGCGCACCGCGGACTTCGCCCGGCCGTGAAGCGGTGTAGATCTGCAGCAGCTGCCCCCTGCGACCCTGCGTTGCCGGCCTAGCACGGAGCGACGCGACCCATGCGGGCACGTTCTGATATGGCATCACGTCGTAGTGACCGCCCTTCGGCTGCTTCGGCAGCCCTTTCCCGATCGATTGCTGTGGCGCCTCTGTCGGACGCCATCCCTTCGCATGGGCGAAATTCAGGACCGTGCCGATACGCTGGCGAACCTTCTTCGCGATCTGGGGTTTATCGGTCCAGATCGGCTCGAGCGTGGTAATGATGTCGGACGGGGAGATCAGGTGCACGCGCTTCTTGCCCAGGGTGGGGTAGGCGTGCGCTTCGAGTGAGTTGAGGAAAGCCTTCGCGTTCTTGTCGGTCCAGCCGTTCTGGAGTGACGCATGCGCGGCGACCGCCGCTTCTCGAAACGTGGGAACCTTCCGCCTCTCGCGATCGCGCTCCTCGATCGGATCGAGCCCGGACTTGGCGGCGGTCCTGAGCAGGCCTGCCTTTTCCCGCGCTTCGGCCAGGGTGAGCACCTTGCGTTGCAGGATGGGGATCGGAATTTCGTCGCCAGCCGTGCCCGATCTCGCGGCTGTGTCGACGCTGCCGAGGCCGATATCGTGGCGCTTGCCATCAGCCTGAATTCGGAGCACCCAAGACTTCGCGCCAGTCGGCTTCACGAGCAGGTATAGACCCTCTCCGTCACCATGCCGGCCGGGCTTTGCGTTCTTGACCGAAAGGGCAGTGAGTTTGGGCATATGTTCCCCTAATCGTTCCCACACTCTGGCGCGATAGCTGGCGAACGTCAACGAACAAACGCGAAACGTGAACAGGAAACGTAGAGGGAACGTGCCGAGTGTAGCGACGGTCGGCGAACATGAGCGAAGAATTAGTTATATTCCTCACGGGGCATCCATTCTCCCAACACCCGTTGCCAAAGCGCGCGATGCGCGGCAAATAGGTTGCAATGGGAGACGGACATTTGAGCGAGACCTTTCCGGAAATCCGCGAAGCGGTGCGGC
>Ga0105235_100409_pt1 | contig 14966 bp, 9 predicted proteins | sample Virmet3819_2500_FD_90059 | JGI IMG/M metagenome (GOLD analysis project Ga0105235, IMG submission 90059) | Marine viral communities from the Southern Atlantic ocean transect to study dissolved organic matter and carbon cycling - metaG 3819_2500 | ecosystem: Environmental > Aquatic > Marine >... | reverse complement strand
TATCAGTAGTCATACCACTACTTAACGAACAAGAATCTTTAACAGAGTTACACCATTGGATTTCATCAGTCATGAAATCCAATGGTTTTTCTTATGAAATTCTTTTTATAGACGATGGTAGCACAGACCAATCCTGGCAAACCATTTGCACTTTAAAAGAGCAAGATAAAAATGTAAAAGGAATTAGATTTTTAAAAAACTTTGGAAAATCTCAAGCATTACACGCAGGCTTTGCCCAAGCTAAAGGTGATGTAATAATCACTATGGATGCAGATTTACAAGACAATCCAGAAGAAATACCAGAACTTTACAACTTAATTACTAAACAAAAATTTGACCTTGTTTCTGGTTGGAAAAAGAAACGTTTTGATAATAAATTTACCAAAAACTTACCTTCTAAGCTTTTTAATTGGGCTGCAAGAAAAACATCTGGTGTTAAGCTAAATGACTTTAATTGCGGACTAAAAGCCTACAATAAAAACGTAGTAAAAAATATAGACGTTAATGGCGAGATGCACCGTTACATACCTGTACTTGCTAAAAATGCTGGCTTTACCAAAATTGGTGAAAAAGTCGTACAACATCAAGCCAGAAAATATGGAGAAACAAAATTTGGTATGGACCGTTTTATTAACGGTTTTTTAGACTTAATAACCATTTGGTTTATATCTAGGTTTGGAAAAAGACCTATGCACTTATTTGGTGCTTTAGGTGTTATTATGTTTATTGTTGGTTTTGGTTTTGCTGTATATTTAGGTATTGATAAGCTATTTTTTAATCCAACAGGAAGATTAATTACACAACGACCTCAATTTTACATTTCACTTACAACAATGATTTTAGGTTCTCAGTTTTTTATAGCTGGTTTTTTAGGAGAAATTATTTTACGTCAAAACACGAACAAAAAACGCTATTTAATTAAAGAATCTTTAAATTTAAAAGAGTAAAAACTTTAGCATTTTGTAAATGCTTACTTTTGTATATAATTTATTTACGTTATGAGATATATTGACCCAGAACTTTTAGAACGTGTCAACACTTGGTTAACACCAACTTTCGATAAAAAAACACAAGATTACATAAAAGATTTAATCGCTTTAAAACCAGAAGAATTAAAGGAAAGTTTTTATAAAGATTTAGAATTTGGTACAGGTGGTATGCGCGGCGTTATGGGTATTGGTACAAATCGTATCAACAAATATACGCTCGGAAAAAACACACAAGGCTTAAGCAATTATTTACATAAAAGTTTTCCTAATCAAGACTTAAAAGTAGCTATTGCTTTTGACTGTAGACATAATAGTAAAACACTAGCAAAAGTAGTTGCAGATGTGTTTTCGGCAAATAATATTAAAGTGTTTTTATTTGAAGATTTACGTCCTACACCAGAGCTTTCTTTCACTTTAAAACATCTAAATTGTCATTGCGGAATTGTACTTACCGCATCACACAACCCGCCAGAATATAACGGTTACAAAGTATATTGGCAAGATGGTGGACAATTAGTTCCGCCACAAGATGCCGAAATTATTCAAGAAATAAATAACCTTGAATATTCAGAAATTAACTTTGAAGCAAAAGAAGAAAATATTCAATACATAGGTCAAGATGTAGATGATGTATTTATAAACGCATCTGTTAAAAACGGAAGTTTTAACACAAGTCAAGACGCAAAAGATAACTTAAATATTGTGTTTACGTCTTTACACGGTACATCAATAACAACCATTCCTGAAACTTTAAAACGTGCTGGATATAAAAATGTACATATTGTAGAAGAACAACGTGAACCTAACGGAGACTTTCCTACGGTAGTTTCGCCTAACCCAGAAGAGCCTGAAGCTTTAAAAATGGCTTTAGAATTAGCAGAAAAAGTTGATGCAGATATCGTTATTGGGACAGATCCAGATAGTGATAGATTAGGTATTGCAGTAAGAGATCTTGATAATAAAATGACGCTTTTAAACGGAAATCAAACCATGGTCTTAATGACAGATTTTCTTTTAAAGCAATGGAAAAACAATGACAAAATTAACGGCAATCAATTTATTGGTAGTACAATAGTATCTACACCAATGATGTCTGTTTTAGGACAAGCTTATAATGTAGAATGCAAAGTCGGACTAACTGGTTTTAAATGGATTGCTAAGATGATTAAAGACTTTCCGGACTTAGACTTTATAGGTGGTGGCGAAGAAAGTTTTGGATTTATGGTTGGCGATTTTGTACGCGATAAAGATGCTGTTACATCTACCCTTCTGGCTATTGAAATTGCTACACAAGCCAAAGCAAATGGAAGTAGTTTTTACCAAGAATTAATCAATCTATATGTAGAACATGGCTTTTATAAAGAACGACTTATATCAATGACTAAAAAAGGTATTGAAGGCGCGCAACAAATTAAACAAATGATGATTGATGCCAGAGAAAACCCTTTAACAGAAGTAAATGGTTCTAAAGTTGTACGTATTGAAGACTATCAACTTTCAGTAGCTAAAAACCTAACTAATAACACTACAGAAACGATAGAAATTCCAAAATCTAACGTACTAATTTATTACACAGAAGATGGTAGTAAAATAGCGTTACGACCAAGTGGTACAGAGCCTAAAATTAAGTTTTACATAAGTGTAAACACAGCTTTAGACAATGTGTCAGACTTCACTATAACGGAACAAAAATTGGAAGCAAAAATAGACGCTATCATAAACGATATGCAACTTAATTAAAAATGAAAAAAATAATACATCAATTACTTCCTTTTATCAAAAAATATAAAAAGCACGTGATCTTAAACGTGTTTTTTAATTTGTTATATGCCCTATTTAGTGCATTGGCTTTTGTTTCATTAATACCAATGTTAAAAGTATTATTTGATAAAACCGCTGTAGTTAAAGAAGCTCCTGTTTGGGAAGACATTTTTAAAATAAAGGATTACGGAGAACAACTTTTAAACTACAAAATGAGTAGTTTTATTCAAGAAGGTAATCCTCAATTGGCTTTAATTATTGCTATTGCACTTGTCATTTCTACTTTTTTACTTAAAAATCTATTTGGTTACTTTGGTTCTCAGCACATGATGTATCTTAAAAACGGTGTATTAACCGATTTAAGAAAAACCATGTTTAATAAGATAATCAATCTACCTGTTAGCTTTTATTCTAAACGTCAAAAAGGTGATGTAATGGCTCGTATTTTAGGAGATATAAACGAAGTTCAAAATTCATTTTTTATTCTTTTAGAACTTATTGTTAGAGAACCTGCAACTATCGTCTTTTCTCTTATTATTATGTTTACCATAAGTTGGCAATTATCATTATTCGTACTTGGTTTTATACCTATTGCTGGATTTTTAATTTCTAGAATTGGTAAAAGTTTAAAGAAAAACTCTCTTAGACAACAACAAGAATCTGGTCGTTTAATTTCAACTGTAGAAGAGTCTTTAACAGGTCTTAAAATTGTAAAAGGATATAACGCAGAAAACATCTTTGGAAACAAGTTTTTTAATTCTGCTGATACTATTTTAAAATTATCAAACAAAATAGGTCTAAAAAATAATTTAGCAGGACCAGTTAGTGAAGTTTTAGGTATAGCTACAATTGCCATTTTATTATGGTATGGCGGTAAATTAGTATTAGTAGATAAAATTATAGAAGGAGAAACTTTTATAGCTTTTATGGGATTAGCCTATGCTATACTAACACCAGCAAAAGCGATAAGTAAAGCCTCTTATCGTGTAAAAAATGGTCTAGCTGCTGCAGATCGTGTATTTGAAATTTTACATGAAGAAGACCAAATGCCAGATCTTCCAAATGCTAAAGAAATCAAAACCTTCAATGATAAAATTTCAATAGAAAATATTTCATTTAAATATGATGAAGATTACGTATTAAAAAACTTTTCAATTCAAGTTCCTAAAGGAAAAACAATTGCATTAGTAGGACAATCTGGTAGCGGTAAAAGTACGATAGCTAATCTTGTCACTCGATTTTACGATGTTAATGAAGGTGAAATTTCTATCGACGGAAACAATATTAAAAACGTCACTAAAAAATCGTTAAGACATCAAATGGGATTAGTAACTCAAGATTCTATTTTATTTAATGACACCATAAAAAACAATATCTTATTAGGTAAACCAGATGCTACCGAAGATGAGATTATTGAAGCACTAAAAATTGCAAATGCTTGGGAATTTGTTAGCCAATTACCTAACGGCATAGAAACCAATGTTGGTGACGCTGGTAATAACTTTTCTGGCGGACAAAAACAGCGTTTAAGCATAGCAAGAGCTGTACTTAAAAATCCGCCAATTATGATTTTAGATGAAGCTACGTCTGCTCTAGACACCGAAAGTGAAAAACTAGTGCAAGAAGCTTTAGAAAACATGATGAAAAACAGAACATCTATAGTCATCGCTCATAGATTATCTACAATTCAAAATGCAGATCAAATTATAGTCATGCAAAAAGGTGAAATTGTAGAACAAGGTACACATCAAGAGTTATTGGCTAAAAATGGTATGTATAAAAAACTTGTTGAAATGCAGAGCTTTGACTAACAAAACTCTAAATAAATAAAAAGGATAAACATTAGTTTATCCTTTTTTTGTTCATTGTTAGATTTGGGGACGACTAACAACATAAGTATTATGGTAAACTAATTGTATTTAAAATATCTAAAAAATGCTTTATCGATTAGTCCATACTAAAGACAGCTAATTTTAAGTTAAATAAACTTAAATTCATTTAAGTAATTAAACCATGTAAATAAAATTTAGTCTAACAAATTATATGATAATAGACGAAAACCAATTAATAGCTCAATTACAATCGCAAGATCATAAAAATCATGCGTTTAAAAAGCTTATTTCGCTTTATAAAGAGCGATTATATTGGCATATTAGACATATTGTAAAATCTCATGATGATGCTGATGATGTTTTACAAAACACATTTATAAAAGTGTTTAGAAGTATTGATAATTTTAAAGGTGAAAGTAAGCTATACTCTTGGATGTACAGAATTGCAACTAATGAAGCCTTAACTCACCTAAAAAAAAATGCAAAAAGACTTAATTTAAATAGTGAAGAAGCTAACAATTTAGCTATTAAAAATTTAGAAAGTGACGTGTATTTTGAAGGCGAAGCTATTCAACTAAAGTTACAAAAAGCGATAGCAACATTGCCAGAAAAACAACAACTGGTCTTTAACATGAAGTATTTTCAAGATTTAAAATACAGTGAAATCTCTGAAATTCTAGAAACTAGTGAAGGCGCATTAAAAGCATCCTACCATATTGCCGTAAAAAAAATTGAAACCTATTTAACTCAAGATTAAACCTTTATTAAAAAAAAGCGTCTAAATATTGAAATGAAAAAAGAAAACTTACATAACATCAAACAATCAGGTTTTAAAACACCAGATAACTATTTTAATACTATTGAAGACCAAATTATGTCTCAAATTAGTTTAGAAAAAATAGATAAAAACTCCGGTTTTAAAGTACCCGATTATTATTTTGAAACCATCGAGGATAACCTATTAAATAAAGCCAAACAACCTAAAGTAATTAATCTATTCAACAAAAAAACAATAATTACAGTAGCCAGTATTGCAGCAATGTTTGTTTTATTTTTTAATTTAAATCCTTTTAAAACACAAGTCACTTTTGACAACTTAGACACAGATACTGTTGAAGCTTATATTTTAAATGAAGTTGAACTTAATGATATTAGCAACCTAATAAACACCGATCAATTATCACAAACAGATTTTATTGACTATAACGGCATTTCTATAGATAACTATTTAGACGATATTGATTTAGAAGATTTTTTAGACGAATAAAAACTTAACACATGAAAAATAAAATATTTACTATAATCTTATTATTTGTTTCTATAAGCACCTTTGCTCAATTAGAAAAAGAAAAAGGTTACACAAAAAAAATAAGTGAGAAATTAAAAGCCCTTAAAGTTGCCCATATTACAGAGCAACTTGACTTAACAAAAAAAGAAGCCGAAGTATTTTGGCCTATTTATAATGCACATGAAGAAGAGAAAGATGCTTTAAGAAAATTTTCTGTTGAAAGAAGAAAAGAAAAAAAAGCCGAAAATCTATCAGAAAATGAGGCTAAAAAACTGCTTTTTGATATGATTGAAAATGAAAAGAAAAGAAATGATCTTGAAAACAAGTATATTAATGATTTATTAAAGTTTTTACCTGCTAAAAAAATTATAACTCTTTATAGAGCAGAACACTCGTTTAAGCGCAAAATGATTGAAGAATATAGAGGTAGGCATCGAGAAGCACGAAAAGACTAAACAAAAAAAGCAGCCAAATGGCTGCTTTTTTTTATTTAAAACTTAATTTACTAATACGACCGTTTCCTGCTGCGTAAGCAGTACTATCGTTTAAAAATCTTAATGTATAAAAACCTTCATCGCTTAGATGTTTCCAGGTTTGTCCTGCATCTGCACTGTAATCTATACCTTTAAAACCTATCGCGACTAATTGTTGTGCATTGCTGTTTGGTACATATTGCACACAACTACGGTAACCTGGTCCACTTCCATCTGCAACAACATGCCATGTTTTTCCGCCATCATTAGTCACTATTTTATTCTTTTGGTTAGCATCTGCATCTGTATAATCGCCACCAATTGCAAAACCATGGTTTTCATCATAAAAATCTATACTATACATTCCGGTAGTTTCTTTTCCTTGTATAATTGGCGTATCAAAAACATCCCAAGTTTTTCCTTTATCTGCCGAAAATAAAATTCTGCTAGATTTTCCTCCTGTTGCTACCCAAGTCTTATCGCCTACTATAGCAATGTTGGTATCACTTGCCGCAAATGCAGCTTCGCCTTCATTGACTTTTGGTAAAACATCGCAAGATAGTTTGGTCCATGTCTCTCCTCCATCTCTTGTAATAATTACACTTATGCAATCATCAGTTGGATCACCAATTGCAATGCCTTCTTGGTCGTTCCAAAATTCCATGGAATCGTAAAACGCTTTTGGGTGATTTTCTTGGTAGACCAAATCTATTACTCCTTCAGAATCTATTCGATATAGCAATGCTGGATTACCAATACTTAATGCAAAACCTAAATTATTTACTAAAGCTAAAGATCTAAAATTTAATTTTGAATTAGTACTATCTACAAAAGTTGGATACACTACTTTATTAATTTCATTATTATCATATTCATTATCTCTTGTTAGTATTGCTCCAAGATTACCTGTTGAAGTCAAAAAACCAAAGGATTTATTAGTATCGAAATATTCAAAAGCTCTAACATTCAAAGTAGAATCTTCAATTAAAGTTTCAATTTCAACTAAAGTAATTTTTTTAACTTCCTTTTCAGTACGACTTTCATCTTTTAAAGATTTACAACTAAAGACAATTAGCAGAGACATGAAGGCTATAATAAACTGAAGGAATAATTTCATCGTTAATAATTTTCAATAAAAATAGAAAAGCAAATTGAAATATTTAACAAAGTCATTCAAAATCCACATATAAACCTTAACTTTGTCTGCTTTTAAATTTTAAAATATGCGCTTACACAGAAACTTATGTTTTGCAACCGTAGATGGTTTACTTCAAATATTTAACGAAGGTCAATACGCAGACAAAGTAGTACAACAACTTTTAAAAAGAGACAAACGTTGGGGAAGTCGTGATCGTGCTTTTGTAGCCGAAACCACTTACGACATCGTACGTTGGAAGCGTTTATATTCTGAAATTGCTAACGTAAAAGAACCTTTTAGCAGAGATGATATCTGGCGTATGTTTGCGGTTTGGGCAACTTTAAAAGGTATTAAATTACCCGATTGGAAGTATTTTGAAAACACGCCAACTCGAAAAATTAAAGGACGTTTTGACGAGCTTTCTAAAATTAGAAAAATTAAAGAATCTGTTCCAGATTGGATCGATGATATTGCTGTAAAAGAACTTGGAGAAGCCAAATGGACTAAAGAAATCCAAGCCCTTAACGAGCAAGCAGATGTTATTTTAAGAGTAAACACCTTAAAAACGACTAAAGAAAAACTTCAAAATATTCTTTTTGACTTAGATATAGAGACAGAAACTTTAAAAGATTATCCAGACGCATTACGTTTAAAAGAACGTGCTAATGTGTTTTCAACAGAAGCTTTTAAAGATGGCTTGTTTGAAGTACAAGATGCATCATCACAATTAGTGGCAGACTTTTTGCAAGTAGAACCAGGTATGCGTGTAGTAGATACATGTGCTGGTGCTGGCGGTAAAACATTACACCTAGCTTCTATCATGCAAAATAAAGGACAAATTATTGCTCTGGATATTTATGCAAATAAATTGAAAGAATTAAAGCGTCGTGCAAAACGTAATGGTGCTCATAATATTGAACCTAGACACATAGATTCGACTAAAGTTATTAAAAAATTACATGACCAAGCAGACCGTGTTTTAATTGATGCACCTTGTTCTGGTTTAGGCGTTTTGCGAAGAAATCCTGATGCTAAATGGAAGTTAGAAGCCGAATTTTTAGACCGAATTAAAAATACGCAAGCAGAAATTTTAAGTTCGTATTCTAAAATGGTAAAATCTGGTGGACAATTAGTTTATGCTACATGTTCTATTTTACCATCAGAAAATCAAGAACAGGTTAACAAATTCTTAGCTTCAGAAGAAGGAAAAGAATTTACATTTGTAAAAGATAAAAAAGTATTAGCTCATGAGTCTGGTTTTGACGGATTCTACATGGCTTTATTAAAAAGAAAATAAATTCCCCCAAAATTAACAACTAAATGAAACATTTTTACACACTTTTAGCTTTACTAGTTGCAACTGCTGGATTTGCTCAAATTCCTGCAGGATATTACAGTACAGCAACAGGTACCGGTTACACCTTAAAAACCCAATTACATAACATTATTAATGGGCATAACGACCAAGGTTATAATGCTATGGACGGTTTTATTGCTAATTACGATTTAGACAATTATTACGAAGCTGGAAGCAACACTATTTTAGATCCTTATTCTGAAAACCCAACTGGAACTGACCCTTATAATTTTACTCCTGTTAGTGACGAATGTGGAAACTATGGTGGTGAAGGTGATTGCTATAATAAAGAACACGTAATACCACAATCTACTTTTAGCAGTAATGCGCCAATGCAAAGTGATGCTCACCATTTATTACCAACAGACGGTCGTGTTAATGGCTTTAGAAGCAATTACCCTTTTGGAGTTGTTGACAATAGTAATTTAGTATCGCAAAGCGGAATTACTAACCCAACACAAAATGGTTCTAAATTAGGAGGAAACTTAAACAGTGGTTACTCAGCTGGATATACTGGAATTGTATTTGAACCTATTGATGAATTCAAAGGAGATATAGCTAGAATCTATTTTTACTTTGTGACAAGATATGAAGACCAAATTTCTAATTGGTCTGCTTATGCTATGTTTGACGGAAGCTCAGATAAAGTACTTGACGATCCTTTTTTAAATATTTTAATGACTTGGCATCAGAATGATCCTGTTTCTCAAAAAGAAATCGATAGAAACAACAACATCTATTACAACCACCAAAGTAATCGTAATCCTTTTGTAGATCATCCAGAGTATGTAGCAATGATTTGGAATCCTTCAACAGATACCACAGCACCTACTGCTCCAACAAATTTAGTAGCATCTAACGCTACTGCGTCTTCTATGGATTTAACTTGGACAGCTTCAACAGATGACGTAGCAGTTACTAGTTATGATATTTTTGTAGATGGTACTTTCTATACAAATACATCTACTGCTGTAACTAGCTTTACAGTTACTGGATTAGCTTCAGAAACTAATTATTGTTTTACAGTTTATGCTTTGGATGCAGCAGGAAATACTTCAGCTGTAAGTAATCAAGATTGTGAAACAACAACTAATGTTCCAACAGGAGTAAATGAGTTGTTCTTTTCTGAATATATGGAAGGAAGCAGCACTAATAAAGCTTTAGAGATTGCTAATTTTACAGATGCAGCTATTTCATTAGCAAATTATACTTTAAAACTAGGCTCAAACGGTAATAGTTTTGGAAGTGATGTTACTTTTCCTGCTGGTGCTTCAATTGCTGCTGGAGATGTTTACGTAATTCAAAATAGCGGACTGTCTTTAGGTTGTGAATCTGAAGCTGATTATACAAACAATACTATTACAGGGTTTAATGGTAACGATGCTATTGGCTTATTTAAAAACGGAACTTTAATTGATATTATTGGTGAAGAAGGTAACTCTTCTACTTTTGCTCAAAATACTACTTTAGTTAGAAAGTCAAATATTACCAATCCTACAACTTCTTTTAATTTATCTGAATGGGATAGCTATCCTCAAGACACTTGTGATGATTTAGGACAACACACTATTGCCACTTTATCAACTTCAAATTTTGAGAAGTCAACAATCAAAATCTACCCTAACCCAATTAAAGGAAATACCTTAAACGCAGAAGTAAAATCAACAACTAACTATCTAATTTATGATATTTTAGGTAAGAAAATTTTAAGCGGAACAGTAACAACTAACAATAAAAAAATTAATGTTTCTAATCTAAAAAACGGAATTTACATCCTAAAACTAGAAACAGCTAACGGTAGTATTACAAAAAAATTAATCAAAGAATAAGTCATTAAACTTGTAAATATTAAAAAGCGACATCATTATGTCGCTTTTTTTTGGTTAATAACCACGTGAATAACTAAAAAAAAATGACAACTTTTTAATAAAATAATCTAACTAAAAGATGTAAATTTGATGCTTTAAAAAACAACAAAAAACTCCTGAAATAATGATTCATTTCTTCGGAAACCAAAACAGTAAAGTATTTGCTGTTCAAGCAACAAAAGAATTATCTACTGAAACCATCAATAAATTAACGTGGTTATTTGGCAACCAGCCTAAAATAGAACAAGCATCCTTAGATGCTTTTTTTGTTGGTCCGCGTGCAGCAATGATTACTCCATGGAGTACCAACGCTGTAGAAATTACGCAAAATATGGGTATTGATGGCATCATTAGAATTGAAGAATTTGAATCTTGCACACAAGACTTCAAGGATTACGATCCTATGATTTCAGAAAAATTTAATGGTTTAAATCAAGATAGTTTTACAATAAACATTCAACCAGAAACCATTAAAAACATAGAAGATATTGCTGCTTACAACACTCAAGAAGGTTTAGCCTTAAGTGATGAAGAAGTAGACTATTTAGAAGGTGTTTCAAAAAAAATAGGAAGACCGTTAACAGACTCTGAAGTGTTTGGTTTTTCTCAAGTAAATAGTGAGCATTGTCGTCATAAAATTTTCAACGGTACATTTGTAATTGATGGTGAAGAAAAGCCTACATCGCTTTTCAAATTAATTAAAAAGACTTCAGAAACTAATCCAAACGATATCGTTTCAGCTTACAAAGACAACGTTGCTTTTATAAAAGGTCCAGTAGTTGAGCAGTTTGCACCAAAACGTGCAGATGTTCCAGATTTTTATCAAACTAAAGATTATGAATCTGTTATTTCGCTTAAAGCGGAAACACACAACTTCCCTACTACTGTCGAGCCTTTTAATGGTGCTGCAACAGGATCTGGTGGAGAAATTAGGGACAGGCTTGCTGGAGGAAAAGGGTCATTACCTTTAGCCGGAACAGCAGTTTATATGACTTCATATTCTAGATTAGAAGACAATCGTCCGTGGGAAAAAGCGTTTCCAGAACGCAAATGGTTATACCAAACACCAATGGATATTTTAATAAAAGCTAGTAATGGTGCTTCAGATTTTGGTAACAAATTTGGGCAACCGTTAATCTGCGGATCTGTTTTAACTTTTGAACATAAAGAAGATGCCAAAACTTTAGGTTTTGACAAAGTAATAATGCAAGCTGGCGGAATTGGTTACGGTAAAGCAGACCAAGCATTAAAAGACACTCCAAAAAATGGTGATAAAATTGTAATCCTTGGTGGAGAAAATTACCGCATTGGTATGGGTGGAGCTGCTGTTTCTTCTGCAGATACAGGTGAATTTGAGTCGGGCATCGAGCTAAATGCTGTACAACGTTCTAACCCAGAAATGCAAAAACGTGCGGCTAACGCTGTACGCGGAATGGTAGAAAGTGATGAAAATTTTATCGTTTCTATTCACGATCATGGTGCTGGTGGACATTTAAATTGTTTAAGTGAATTAGTTGAAGACACCGGTGGAAAAATTGATTTAGATGCCTTACCTGTTGGTGACCCAACACTTTCTGCTAAAGAAATTATTGGTAACGAATCTCAAGAACGAATGGGATTAGTTATTGCCGAAAAACACATCGAAACTTTAAACAAAATTGCAGAACGTGAACGCTCGCCAATGTACACTGTTGGTGATGTAACAAACGATAACCGCTTTACTTTCCAGTCTAAAACCAATGGTGACAAACCAATGGATTTAGCTTTAGAAGATATGTTTGGAAGCTCGCCAAAAACAATAATGACAGATAAAACTGTAGCTGCAAATTACAGTGAAATCGCTTACGATAAAGACAAAATCTACGATTATTTAGATCAAGTATTACAGTTAGAAGCTGTAGCTTGTAAAGATTGGCTTACCAATAAAGTAGACCGTTGTGTTGGTGGTAAAGTTGCCAAACAACAATGTGCAGGACCATTACAATTACCATTAAATAATGTTGGTGTAATGGCATTAGACTTTAAAGGCAAAGAAGGTATTGCAACATCAATAGGTCACTCGCCAATTTCAGGATTAATTAATCCTGTTGCTGGTAGCCGTAATAGTATTACTGAAGCTTTAACCAATATTGTTTGGGCTCCATTAAAAGATGGTTTACAATCGGTTTCATTATCTGCAAATTGGATGTGGCCTTGTAAAAATGAAGGTGAAGATGCAAGATTATATGAAGCTGTTCAAGCCATTTCAGAATTTGCAATTGATTTAGGGATTAATGTTCCAACAGGAAAAGACTCTTTATCAATGAAACAGAAATACCCTGATCAAGAGGTTATTTCTCCTGGTACAGTTATTATTTCTACTGCAGCAAACTGTAATAATATTACCAATGTTATTGAGCCTGTTTTACAAAGAAATGGCGGAGATATTTACTACATCAATTTATCACAAGATCAATTTAAATTAGGCGGAAGTAGTTTTGCTCAAATCTTAAATAAAGTAGGTAATGAAGCACCAAACGTAAAAGATGCTGGTTATGTAAAAACAGTATTTAACACGATTCAGCAATTAATAAAAGACCAAAAAATTGTTGCTGGTCATGATGTTGCTTCTGGAGGATTAATTACCACTTTATTAGAAATGTGCTTTGCAGATATCAATTTAGGAGCTGAGCTAGATCTTTCTGCTTTAAATGAAAAAGACACGTTAAAGTTATTATTTGCTGAAAATTCAGGAATTGTATTCCAAGCTTCTGACAATTCAATAGAAACTGTTTTAAGTGACGCTAATATTGAGTTTTTTAACATAGGAAAACCAACCACTAGTGATGTTTTAAGTATTATAAATAACGATGAAGTGTACACAATGACAGTTTCTAGATTAAGAGACATGTGGTACAAAACTTCATATCTATTAGACCAAAAGCAAACGGCTAACGGATTGGCAAAAACTCGTTTTGAAAATTACGCAAAACAACCGCTAAACTATTATTTCCCAAAGCATTTTACTGGCGAATTAAGCTTTTACAATAAAAACCAATCAGCAGATCGTCCAAAAGCTGCTATTTTAAGAGAAAAAGGAAGTAACTCTGAACGCGAAATGGCTAATGCGATGTATTTAGCTGGTTTTGACGTAAAAGATGTACATATGACCGATTTAATTTCTGGTCGCGAAACACTTGAAGACATTCAGTTTTTAGGTGCAGTTGGAGGTTTCTCTAATAGTGATGTTTTAGGCTCTGCAAAAGGTTGGGCTGGAGCAATTAAATATAACGACAAAGCTAATAAAGCTATTAAAAACTTCTTTGAAAGAGAAGATACACTTTCTGTAGGTATATGTAATGGTTGTCAATTATTTATGGAGTTAGAACTGATAAATCCAGAGCATGAAAATCACGGAAAAATGGTACATAACAACTCTCATAAACACGAAAGTTCTTTCACTTCTGTAGTTGTACAAAAAAATAATTCGGTAATGCTATCAACACTAGCAGGAAGTACTTTAGGTGTTTGGATAAGTCATGGTGAAGGTAAATTTAACCTTCCAAAAGATGAAAACAGTTATGATATTGTTGCTAAATATGCTTATAACGATTACCCATCAAATCCTAACGGGTCTGATTACAATACAGCAATGTTATGCGATAAAACAGGAAGACATTTAGTAACAATGCCACATATAGAGCGTTCTATTTTCCCTTGGAATTGGGCTAATTATCCAGAAAACAGAAAAGATGAAGTTTCCCCTTGGATAGAAGCTTTTGTAAAAGCTAGAAAATGGATAGAAAACAAAAAAAATTAAAAACCGTATAATATTTCAATCTTTTTTTATTACATTTCACTCACTTAATAGTGTGTAAAGTATTATAAATGAAGTTTGAAAGAATTTATTGCCATAGGCCTAACAAGCTTATTGGCTCTTTTGTTGAAGTACAAATTGAAGAAAATGACTTTCCTTACGTAGTAGATTTATTGCCTACAGCTCAAAGTCATATTATCTATTTCTTCTCTGATGTAAAACATGAAGTTAAAATTAATAACAAGTCCTTTTTTAACAAAGGACTTGTTATATCTGGTCAATCTTACCGATCCTATCAGTTTATACCTAAAAAACCTGTTAGAGTTTTTGTTGCTAATTTTAGCGCAACCACACTACACAAGGTATTAGGAAAACAAATGTCTTCTATAACAGATTCTCATATTCCATTATCAGAGTTTTGTAATGAATTTTATGAACAAATAAATCCGTTGTTTAACCCTAAT
>Ga0105235_100406_pt1 | contig 15070 bp, 11 predicted proteins | sample Virmet3819_2500_FD_90059 | JGI IMG/M metagenome (GOLD analysis project Ga0105235, IMG submission 90059) | Marine viral communities from the Southern Atlantic ocean transect to study dissolved organic matter and carbon cycling - metaG 3819_2500 | ecosystem: Environmental > Aquatic > Marine >... | reverse complement strand
TAACAGTATAGTGTGCCCGGGAGTCTATGTGATAGATGCCGATGGATTCCGTGCGAATGTGGGCATAGTGATTTGCAACAAAATGGGTCAAATATTTTGGGCAAGACGTTATGGTCAACATTCATGGCAGTTCCCTCAAGGCGGAATTGATGAAGGGGAAACTGCCGAACAAGCTATGTACCGCGAGCTTCACGAAGAAGTAGGGCTGACACCGAAAGATGTCACTATTTTAAGTGTTACCCGCAACTGGCTGAGATATAAATTGCCTAAGCGATTAATTCGTCAGGGCAGCAACCCTGTTTGTATAGGGCAAAAACAAAAATGGTTCTTGTTGCAGCTTGATTGCAACGAGCGAGATGTCAATGTACTCAAAACGGGTCATCCAGAGTTTGATGACTGGAGGTGGGTAAGTTACTGGTATCCGATAAGAAACGTTGTATCGTTTAAGCGAGACGTTTACAGACGAGTAATGAAAGAGTTCTCGCCTGTGGTTATGTCTGCGCAGCATCGTCCACCACAACGCCAAAACGTAGTGCCACACAAACGTGGTAAAAAGCGCAGGCGCGGCTAAACATGCGGAAGATTGCTATGCGCGGGTGTAAGCAGCGAGTAAACAAGGAGTAACCGGTGAGCCCTCAAAGCCAGCAAGGCGCAATGCTAACTACATTAAAACGTATCGTGCAGGAAATTAGTCAAATTTCTGCTCTCGATACGGCGTTGTTCCGGCTTGCCTCGCGTGTTAAGCAAACGCTAAATGTGGACTCTTGTTCCATCTATCTCGCTGACTACGAGGCGCAAGAGTTCATACTAAAAGCTACCGACGGTCTTCACCCAGACGCCGTAGAGCAAGTTCGCATTGGTTTCTCAGAAGGACTCATTGGTCTTGTAGGACAACGAGAAGAACCTCTCAATATTGTTAATGCACCTAGCCACCCCAGGTTTAAGCACTACCCTGAAGTAAAAGAAGAAAAGTACAACGCTTTTTTGGGCACACCTATCATCAATCAAAGGCGTGTGCTTGGCGTTATTACGCTCCAGCAAGCTGAAATGCGACGCTTCAGCGAAGATGAAGAGGCGTTCTTGGTTACTTTGGCCGCGCAGCTAGCGTTGGAAATCACTAATGCCGATATTCGCGGTGCGCTGACACTCTCAAATTCAAATGACAACACTGCCCGACAAAAAAATGTGCGGGGCATTGCAGGCTCCCCAGGCTTAGCGATTGGTAAAGGGGTGTCGCTAGACAAGTCAATTAACCTGAAAAACTGGGTGGTAAAACGGACCGATTCTCCGTTAGAGCAAATTCAATTATACCGCAAAGGAGTTGAGGTAACGCGAGGTCATGTGGACGCATTGTCTAATGGACTTGATGAAGCCATTCCCGATGACGTTAAGTCTATATTTCAGCTCTATCATCACCTGCTCGATGCAAATAGTTTGGGAAGAGAGGTTGAGGAAAAAATTCGCGAAGGTTGGGATGCGGCATCATCACTGAAAATGGTCATAGAAAGCTATGCTGCTCGTTTTCGTGCGATGGACGACCCTTACATGCAAGAGCGTGCCATTGATATTGTTGACTTATCAGACCGTATATTAGCCAACATTTTGTATGAAGCTAACGGTCAAAAAGTCACAGAGAAGGTCATCACAAAAGCCAGTATCTTGGTGGCTGATGAGGTTTCAGCGCCAATGCTTGCCGAGTTTCCAAGAGACAAGCTCAAAGGCATTATTTCCATTCGAGGTTCTAACAACTCTCACGCTGCAATCTTAGCAAGAGCTATGGGCGTGCCCGCCGTTATGGGCTGTCAAAATGTAACGCCAGCGCTTTTGGAAGACAAAGAAATTCTGCTTGATGGCTACTCTGGTGAAGTCATTATTTCCCCTGAGCGCAACATAAAAACAGAGTTTATTCAGCTCATTGAAGAAGAGTCGGCGATCGCCGAAAAGATTGATGCAGAGGCTGATAAACCGTGTGAAAGCGTAGATGGCTGCAGAATGTCGCTCTATATTAATGCTGGCCTATCTGCTGAAGTTGAATTAAACGCTGAGCAAATTGGTGCTGGTGTAGGGCTTTATAGAACTGAAATCCCTTTTATGCTTCGAGAGCGGTTCCCCTCAGAACAAGAGCAGGTCGAATTATATCGCCAAGTGTTAGAGGCTGCGCCCACATTACCCATCACTATGCGTACCTTAGACGTGGGAGGTGATAAGCCATTACCTTATTTTCCAATTAGCGAGGAAAATCCATTTCTGGGGTGGCGGGGTATTCGTCTAACGTTGGATCATCCTGAAATTTTCTTGGTTCAAGTACGCGCTATGCTTCGAGCAAGCGTTGGGCTAAGTAACCTACAAATAATGTTGCCAATGATTTCCACCGTGTCTGAAGTGCAAGAGGCAAAGCGACTTATTAATCAGGCATTTTACGAGATATCTGATGAAATAGCCGAGTCAGGAGAGACCCTGAACAAACCTAAGTTAGGTATCATGCTTGAAGTACCTTCTGTACTTTATCAATTACCTCAATTGGCTAAGCACGTCGACTTTTTCTCGGTAGGCAGCAATGACTTAACCCAGTATTTACTAGCGGTAGATAGAAACAATACGCGAGTAGCAGGTCTCTACAACAGTTATCATCCTGCGGTATTAGGTGCGCTTTACGATGTGGTGCAAAAAGCTAATCAGAATCAGGTGCCAGTGACCATTTGTGGCGAAATTGCTGGTGAGCCTGCTGGCGCATTACTGTTAATGGGGATGGGATACCGCCGATTGAGTATGAATGGTTTTAACTTGAGGAAGATCAACTGGCTTATTCGAAAAGTCACGTTAGATGAGTGTAAGCAGTTACTTTCGCTGGCACTTACCTCTGTGAATCAAGAAGAAGTCTTTGTGCACTTGAATAAATATCTTGAAACAAAGGGCCTTGGAGGCCTTATCCGAGCAGGTGCGTAAGGAATGGACCCACTCGTTGTTATCATAGTCAGTTGTCTGATTCTAGGTTCCGTTGTTGGCATTCTCGCGGGAATGCTCGGCATTGGCGGTGGTCTTATTATCGTGCCTGCGCTGTCGTATTTGCTTATTCACTTTATGGGAATGACCACTGAAACCGTCATGCCTGTTGCTATTGCTACTTCGCTTTCAACCATTATTTTTACAGGCATGTCCTCGGCGCGCGCTCATTACAAACTCGGTAATATTCAACGTAGAGTGGTGCTTTACACGGGCTTGGGCATTGCCGTTGGCGCTATTATAGGCGCACAGGTGGCAAGTCATATATCCGGTGAGCTCTTAAAGGATATTTTTGCCGTACTAGTTATTTTAATTGCACTGCAAATGATATTCGGGAAACAAAAAGCGTCCGAAAACGAAGCGTCTAACGGCACCTTATCCTTCGTCGGTGGTGGCGCTGGTTTACTAAGTGCGTTGATGGGCATAGGTGGTGGTGCATTGCTGGTGCCTGCTCTAGTATGGTTTCGTGTTAATGTACGCGCAGCTATCGGCTGCGCCGCTTTTTGCGGCTTAGTTATTGCAGTTTTTGGAACCACTAGTTTTGTTATTGCAGGGTGGAATGCGATAGATGTACCAGAACACAGTTTGGGTTATGTTTATTTACCTGCCACAGCTGGTATTGTTGCTACCTCGATGTTCACCGCAAATATTGGCGCGAAGCTTGGACAGCGCGTGAACGTTCGCATATTGAAAGCGATGTTGGCATGCTTGCTGGTTCTCGTAAGTATTAGAATGATTTTAGGAATTGAATAAAGTAATGGAACAGAGCAGTTATCTGGTATTCCCCAGTATCGACCCCGTTATCTTCAGTATGGGCCCGTTAAGTGTTCGTTGGTACGGTCTAATGTACCTTGTGGGGTTTATCGCCGCCTATCTATTGGCACAAAAGCGCCTGTCACAAACAAATTGGAGTCGCGAGCAGCTCAGCGATTTACTTTTCTGGAGCTTTGTCGGCGTTATTTTAGGTGGCCGTATCGGTTACGTATTCTTTTATCAGTTAGGCATGTTCCTCGACGACCCGCTGTATCTTTTTAAGATTTGGGCTGGCGGTATGTCATTCCACGGTGGATTACTTGGAGTATTGGCGGCGCTGTTTTGGCGAGCGAAGTGTATGAACACGACTTTCCTGAGATTAGGGGACTTTGTTGCGCCACTTGTACCGATTGGGTTAGGTGCAGGGCGAATTGGAAACTTCCTTAACGCAGAGCTTTGGGGGCGCAGTACCGATGTGCCATGGGCGGTTATATTTCCGAATGCGGGTAATGTGCCTCGCCATCCCTCTCAGCTCTACGAGTTTGCGCTAGAGGGGGTTTTACTCTTTATTATTTTATGGCTTTATTCTGCTAAAAAGCGCCCAGTAGGGGCAGTCAGTGGTTTATTCTTATTAGGCTACGGAAGTTTCCGTTTTATCGTTGAGTTTTTCAGAGAACCCGACGCTCATATTGGCTTATATCAAATGGGCCTAAGCCAAGGACAACTTCTTTGTTTACCTATGATTGCTTTAGGAATAGGATTATTAGTACGCGCATATACGCGTGGAAAAGGCCGTGTTGAACAGTAAATAAGTATAAGAATAACGATGAAAGAATATCTCGCATTAATGCGCCATGTACGTGATACGGGTGTGAAAAAGGAAGATCGAACTGGTACGGGTACGTTAAGTGTATTTGGCTATCAGATGCGATTTAACCTCCAAGAAGGTTTTCCGTTGGTGACCACGAAGAAGTGCCACCTTAAATCAATTATTCATGAGCTGCTTTGGTTTCTAAAAGGCGAGACTAATATCGCCTATTTAAAAGAACACGGCGTGAAAATATGGGATGAGTGGGCAACTGATGAGGGTGAACTTGGCCCTATTTATGGCCACCAGTGGCGCAGTTGGGATCGGGGCGATGGCACATCGGTAGATCAAATCGCAGAAGTGGTAGAGCAAATCAAAACCAACCCTGACTCTCGACGTCTTATCGTGAGCGGGTGGAATCCAGCGGTTTTGCCAGACACCAATTATTCTCCAAAAGAAAATGCGGCAATGGGTAAACAGGCTTTGCCCCCTTGTCACACGCTGTTCCAGTTCTATGTGCTTGACGGAAAGCTAAGCTGCCAGCTGTATCAACGCAGCGGCGACATTTTCTTGGGCGTGCCATTTAATATTGCAAGTTATGCGCTTCTCACCATGATGATTGCCCAAGTTTGCGATCTGGAGCCGGGTGATTTCATACATACACTGGGTGATGCGCACTTGTACTCAAATCACCTTGAACAGGTGGAGCTGCAGCTTAGCCGCGAGCCGTTTGCGCGTCCCACAATGGAAATAAACCCGGAAGTTAAAGACATCTTTGGGTTTTCTTTTGACGACTTCACGCTAAAAAACTACCAGTCACATCCACACATTAAAGCCCCCGTCGCAGTTTAAGGAGTTACCATGAGTACTCCAATATTGATTTGCGACGACTCGGGTTTCGCAAGGCGTCAAATGGCGCGTAGTTTGCCTGATAATTGGGATGTAGATGTTTCTTTTGCTGAAAATGGCGAACAGGCGCTAACGCTTATTCGAGAAGGCAAAGGAGATGTAGTTTTTTTAGATCTCAATATGCCGGTTATGGATGGCTATCAAACAATGGAAGCTATCCGTAAGTTCGACTTACCGTGTTTGGTAATCGTTGTGTCGGGTGATGTGCAGGCACAAGCACGAGAAAAAATGCTGGCGCTTGGTGCATTAGATTTTATCAGAAAGCCCATCGACAACGAAAAGCTTAGCCAAATATTATCGTCTTACGGTATCTACAGTGGTGAAGGTCATTCGTCAGGTGCTCGTTTAAACACAGTGCAAAAAAATGATGCGCCTCATACACGAGATGAACCGACAAGCAACGAAGATAAATTAGACGCATGTCGGGAAATGGTGAACATCGCTATGGGGCGAGCAGGGGAAAACCTCGCTGAGCTACTGGGGGAATTCATTGATTTACCTATCCCGAATGTAAACCTCATAGAGAGTAACGAACTCTCTATGGCGGTGGCTGAGATAAATCGAAACGAAAGCGTGTCAGCGGTTTCTAAGGGATTTATCAGCGAGGGCATAAGTGGTGAAGCACTGGTGATCTTCAATGACACCAACTCTCAAAATATCGTTGACCTACTAAAATACCCGCCGTCAGCGTCGTCTGACAAGTTAGCGTTAGAAGCGCTTATGGACGTGTCTAATATCCTTATAGGTGCGTGCTTGAACGGCCTGTCTGAACAATTAAGCGTAGCATTCAGTCACACTCACCCAGTGTTGCTTGGTCAACATCAAGGTTTGTCAGCGTTGTTGAGTGATAATGTGCATCGGTGGGGTAAGCTAATGGCCATAGAGATTGGCTATGCTATTAAAGCAAGAGATATCTCGTTTGATTTACTGCTGCTATTTCCCGGAGATGCCATGAATCACGTTTACGAACGCTTATTAAGTGATGAAATGGACACTAACGGTGGTAAGGAGAGTCTATGAATGCTTCAACAAGAACGTTGACCCAGAACACGGAAGGTACGGCTTCTCAGGTGCCCCTGGAATTACTTGATTCCATAGAGGTCGGAATTGCGGTACTTGACCGTAATTTTACAGTACAAGTGTGGAACAAGTTTTTAGAAAACCACAGCGCTAAAAAAGCACAGACAGTCATTGGCGGCAGCATTTTTTCTCATTTTTCTGAGATAGATGAGGCATGGCTGAGAACGAAAATCGACCCGGTCTTCAATTTGAAAAGCCCTGTCTTCATCATATGGGAGCAGCGCCCTTTCTTATTCAAGTTTACCTGTAATCGCCCCGTTACATGCGCCGCTGAGTTTATGTACCAAAACGTAACCATTTTTCCTATTGTAGAAAATAATGGCCGAGTTGAACGCTTTTGTATGCTTGTATACGATGTAACTGAGCAAGCGTTAGGCAAGTTGGGTATGGAGCACCTTAACGAAGAGATGAAAACAGCGAGTCGCGTCGATGGCCTCACCGGGCTTTTTAACCGTCGCTATTGGCAAGAACGCTTTGACGAGATGTATAAGCTGTGTGTTCGTAGAGGTAAACCAAGTACAGCGCTTATGTTGGATATCGATCACTTTAAGCGCATTAACGATACTTACGGTCATCAAGCCGGTGATAAAGTCATTCAAATGCTTGCTGCGCTAATAAAGCGTTGTGTAAGGGAAACCGATTTAGCAGGACGATATGGCGGGGAAGAGTTTGCAATCATATTGAATGATTCCACTGTAGAAGATGCAAGAGCTGTTGCAGAGCGAATTCGCCAACTGGCACAGCGTTTAACGGTTGAGCACGAAGGAGAGTCGATAAGTTTCACTGTTAGTCTTGGCCTTGCTCAATTCTCTGCAGACTTTAAAAGTGCGATGGCCTGGTTAGAATGTTCAGACCAAGCGCTTTATAAAGCAAAAGAAAGCGGCCGAAACCAATACTGTATTTACGAGTAAAACCGGCTCAGCTTTGTTAAAGTGCCAAGCGAAGCGTATTTTTAAGCTCTTGAAAGGTTATGGGTTTTACAAGATGGTAACGAATACCCGAACGTAAAGAGGCTTCTTTATCGTCGCGATGTGCATTTGCTGTTAATGCGATGACAGGAAGGTCAGGACGGCCTTCCTTCAGTATTTTCGCAACCTCCAAACCGCTAATGTCTGGCAGGTTAATATCGAGTAAAACACAGTCAAAGGCGGACTCATTGGCTCTGCTAATAGCATCATCGCCCGTGTAACTTACAGTCACTTCGTGCCCCATACATTGAAGCATGTATTCGACCAATTCAGCATTTATAGGCTCATCTTCAACAACTAATATTCGAGCCTTTTTCTCATCGGGCACTGCATTTTTGCTATTTGTGGTTAGATGACGAAGCGCATCGACAAACCTGTTTCGGTCGATTGGTTTTACAAAGCCTTGGTAGACTGGGAGTTCGCTAGTAGCGATGATATTTGCAATATCCGGTGTGGCTGATAATACGATTATGGGCGGAACCCTCTCTCTATATATCGCCCGTAACGTTCTTACCAGTTCAAGGCCATTCATCCCAGGCATATAAAGGTCGACAATAATTCCGGAGAACTGCAATATTTCATCGTGAAGGTTTAAAAGGTTTGCACCCGATGAAAAAGTACGTGCTGTAAAACCCTCAGAGGTAATAATAGATTGTAAATGTAGCCGTGAGATTTCGAGATCATCAACTACCGCAAACTTGGCGTTAGACGGGTTTTCGACTGCTGGCTGTTTAATTTCGACAGGGTTAAGGGGGATAAAAATCTTAAACTCGGAACCTACGCCTACTGTGCTTGAAACTTCTATATCCCCACCAAGTTTTGCGATGCATTTGCTTGCAATAGAGAGCCCAATACCGGCGCCAGGATAACGCCGAACGTTGGCATGTTCGCCGCGATAGAACCTCTCAAACATGCGTTTCTGAATGACATCATCAATGCCTATTCCCGTATCGCTTATAACGACGACTAGGAATATTTCTCGTTTTTTGACTTGGGTTGTAATGGCAACATCAATTAGCCCATTGGTCGTAAACTTCACTGCGTTATCAAGTATGTTGGTTATCACCTTTGAAATAGCAATAGGATCCGTATTTACATACTGGGGTACACTGTGACTGCAGTGCATATTAAATTCGATTTTCTTGTCTTTTACTTGGACTGAAAAAGGTGAAATACATTCATCAAGCAGGCTTATTAAGTCAATTTTGGTTAATTGAAGGTTATCGTCGGCTTTAGTCGCAAGAACCTCAGTTAGATTATTCGTAAGGTTAAGTAGTCGATAGCTGGACTGCTCTGCCTGCTGAATTAAATGCGAACGCTTAGACTCCATGTTCGGAATAAGCTCAAGTGCACTTATTATTGCGCTTATCGGTGCGCGAAACTCATGGCTAATAAGCTGCAAAAATGCTTTATTTTGCATCTCGGAATCATCGTTTATTGGGGTCACCCTTAACTTTGACTTACTAAACTTATGGCTACCACTACGTGTATGTCTTTTGTAGATTAACCAAGCCACAAAGTACCATAATGACAGCGCTAGAACGCCGACGATGAGGGTAAGATAGAAGCGACTGTAAAGGCCTTGTAATTCATTGAAGTTAGCGCTTTCGCGGTCTTGGATGAGCGTCATCAGAGGAAGAAGGGTCAATTCACTTGTGTCGTAACGTGCTGCTATATTCGGCGGGCTCTTCACGAGAGTGTGTACCAGATTGAGTACATCGACAGCCTTTTGCTCGCTTGGTTCATTACCTAAATTACGGGATATTGTTGAAAAGGTATCCTCATCCAAGATACGGCCTGCTTCGGAGATACCCAGTTCGGTCTTAAAGAAAAGACGTAAGTTCTGATGGGCTACGCTTAACGGTAGTTTAAGATTATTAAACGATGCCGTTGCAGTAGGGGAGTCAGCGAAGTGACGGAGATTGTAGCGGTTGATGTGCTGCTCAGCAGCAAGAATGTCGGATTCAATGGCGTGCCCTTTTGTTAGGCTCGCTACGATGCGCTCCTCTTGGTTAACGAGACTTATCAAAAAGATAACGGTTATCAGCGCAATAAGCCCTGCGATGAAGTTTACTTTTAGTAAAGTAAACTTCAGGACTTTCACTAATGGTTTGCTCTTTACATGGTCAACCTTGGCTGCACTCAATATTCTTCCTTGGTAGCTAGTTTTAAAACTACACCTTTATTTTAAATGTAGATAACACTCGTGAACTTGCAAGGCAATAAGATTAAATTATCCTCTTTCAACCCGGTTGATATGGTGACGAATAGCGTATAAAAAGCAGAGGCTTGGGACTACCATTGCGGCAGTTAGAACAAAAAATAAGCTCCAGTCACCGTGCAAACTGTCTACGACTACACCACTGCTAGAGGCAACCAACGTTCGCCCTGCAACGCTCAGCGATGCCATTAGTGCATATTGTGTAGCGCTAAAAGCCCGGTTACATAACAGCGATATAAAAGCGACCATCGCAACCGTGCTCCACGCGCCCGTAAAGCCGTCAACGATTACAGTTACCGCTAGTAGAGAAGTAGAGGGACCTGTTTGCGCAATAAGCGCAAAGAGAAGGTTTGACGCCGCCATTGCCACACCGGCAGTCATGAGCCCCCGGTATATGCCATAGCGAATATTAACAAGGCCACCTAATAGAGAAAAAATAATCGTTACCCACCAGTTGAGTAGTTTTGAATATGTCGCGATATCGCTGTTAGAGAAGCCAATTTCTTTATAAAAAACGATACTCATTCGACCAAGAAAGGCCTCGCCGATTTTGAATAGAAAAATAAAAAGTAAAAAAGACGCTGCGAGCTTAACGCCATTACGACTAAAAAATTCCGAAAACGGTGTGACAAGTGTAGTTCTAACCCAGTAAACAACGGGAGAGCTATTCGTCTTGTGAGTGATTTTTTGAAGCAAGGCTTCCCTGTCAATGAGAGGTTCATTGGCTATTAGGGTTGCGCACATTAATAACGCCATAATTGCCGCTAACAGCAGGTAGATATCAGGCCAAGACCAGGCGGTTAAATCGGCAAGAAAAAATGGAATTGCGCCAAGCCCGCCATAGCCAGTCCACCACCCAGCCGTTGCCATCGAAGACGCTGCAGACAACCCATCCTTGTCGTCTTTATCTATGCAATCGATACGGAAGCCGTCAATGGCGATGTCCTGCGTAGCAGACGCAATAGCGATCAGTAAGCCTACAAACGCGACATAGTACAAATCGTAAGTTGCAGTTAGTTGAGACATACCTAGGCACAAAAGCACAATGCAGCACTGCATCGCGAAAATCCAGCCTTTGCGTTGACCTAAAAAAGGCGGCTTAACCTTGTCGACTAGGGGAGACCATAAGAAATTAAAAGAGTAAGTGGCAAAAATAATACCAAAGAGTCCTATGGCGGAACGAGAGAGCCCCTCATCTTTTAACCAGGCTGAAAGTACTGAGCCAATCATTATCCATGGAAAGCCACTGGAAATACCAAACAGAAAAATATTCAGATAGCGCTTGTCATTGAAAGTCTTTAAAGCGGTTAGCAAAACTTCAGCCCTGGGAAGTAACTCAAAAGCGTATTGAGCCATGAACCACATTGTTTAGCAACAATACTTGCCTAATAACACTTAGCGATAACAGGCTAAAGGGAGCGGTATATGAGTAGAGAGCAACGTATCTTGTGGGTTTGAGAAAAACCACAACGGGAACGGTGTTAAGGACGAACACCCACACAGTCAAGTGGACAGTGCCCTAAACCTTCCAAGAAATTGACGCAGTTTGTAAGCTCGTCAACAAGAAAACGATCTTGTCTAAGCTTATCTTCATTCCAATAATGTACTTGATGCAGTAAATGCCAAAAAACGCGTTCCTTTTGAGTGTAGGGCTGGGTTAACGTAAATTCAATTTGACCCCATTCCTCCATGCTATCCCAAAAAAATAGCTCCAACTCCTCAATAGGAAGCTCATCTTGCCAAAATGCTCTCAAATAGAAACATAGCTGTTTCGCTTTGTTATCTACAAATTCCTGAACACTCACAAGTAACTCAACCGCCTTTGTTTACTAAATTAAAGTATAGTCCAATTCGCAATTTTCACTCGCTAAGCTAATTGATAATTTGTCCTATTAACCTAGGTGTCTGTTTTGGGTGAATATTTAGACTAGGCTGAAGACGAGAGAATTACCAGCCCAAATGACGTGTCCAACCAATGGTGTTATTTGCAATTATCTGAATTTGCGGGTTTTTTTGAGTTTCCTTTATACTAAAGGCTAAAAAGCTGCTGGGGATCGTTATTTGTCTGTAGTGTATTTTAAGTTCATTTTTTGCTCTTATTTTCCTTTTCAATGTTGTACTTGCTTCCCAATCGTTAAACGCGCTAAGTGATAAATCTAAAACCGGATATTCCGCTTTTGCCATGGTATTAATAAGCAGGTTATTCGTCGTATCTTCAGGCCAAAATGGTGAGATTGCGATGAAGGTGTCAGGATGTAAATTAGGTTGTAGCTCTGCCGCCGAGAAATAGGTCGCGGCAAGCATGCCTTGCGCAATCACCATGCGATAGCCAGAGCGGTTCTGTAAATAATTATTCAATGCGTTGACCTGCAAGGTTAATGCAGACGTAGCTGTTTCGAAATTAAGGTATTGAGTAAGTTGATTACTTCTTGGATGTATCGCTTCGTCAGCTTGATTGTTTTGTGCTGCATCATCTTCTGGTGTGCTAGCGGCTGCCTCATCTGCTGAAGACGTAGGGGCTAGAGGCAAGTTTACGGGGCTAATTACTACGTGCCATCCTTTTTCAGCGAGCAAGTCGGCAAGGCTGTTGCCCTCTGCGAGTGTAAGGCTTGAGGGAAAAGGCTCGGTAAAGATAATCGCAGTACCAAGAGATAAAGGGGTTTTTGCCTCTACCTCAATAATGGGGGCCTCTGCCTCACCGACCATTATTGATTTAACTTCCCCTGGAAGATAAGCATTGCTCACATCATTGAAAAAGTCGCCGTAAGCTATCACAGGGAACATAGACACCATGACAAAAAAATATAAGGTTGTGGATTTCCTGTTCATATAAGCGTGCTATGCCTTTTCATTCTCTCAACGATGATATCTTCGATACTGTGAAACAACGAGATATTACAATTCTATTTTCTATCGGCATATAAAATGAAAACTAAAGGGGGGCCGAATATAATGAACTAGGTTGTCGGTTTGGTGTTTCGCAAACAACGAGCCTATTGTGTTTCAACTGAAAGCGAACTGGGACGATGCTGAGTAAAGGGAATTGGTGTTTGAAAATGAAGCCATTGGCCCTGTGTAGGGTGACAGAAACTTAAGCTTTGAGCATGAAGCTGCAAACGAGGCGCCATAGCAAGTGCCTCGTCGTGAGCATAAAGCCTGTCTCCCAAAATTGGATGCCCCAAGGCAAGCATATGTACTCGTAATTGATGTGAGCGCCCTGTGATAGGATAAAGCGCCACCAAAGAGTAAGGGCGCCCATTTTCATCCACAGTTCGCTCTACCGCCTCAAAACGGGTCATCGCTTTTTTGCCGCGCTCAAAGTCAACCATTTGCTTTGGCCTATTAGGCCAATCGCAAATAAGCGGCAGATCAACGTCACCTGTATCGGCTTCAATATGGCCGTGAACACGAGCAAAATAGCGCTTTTTGGTTTGCCTTAATTCGAACTGCTTTGAAATGTGACGATGGCTCTCTTTAGTAAGCGCCAATACCAGTATACCCGAGGTCGCCATGTCCAGCCTGTGGACCACAGTTGCGGTAGGGTATACACGGTTTACTCGACTAATAAGCGAATCGCGATGCTCTAACGCTTTACCCGGCACGCTCAAAAGTCCACTCGGTTTATGCATTACCACCATATCCTCATCCTGATACAAAATATCAAGATAAGGCGTCATAGGTGGGTTATAAACAAAGCTCGGGTTTGCCATTATTTTCTCATTACTTGACGCGTCACTAAGGCGTTTAGCGCGACGCGTTATATTATGGGTTATTAACGACTATGCGCAGCGCGTCTAGCTCAACATCTGCTTCTTGAATAACTTTATCCAGCGCATTCATTTGCGTTTCAATAAATTCAATTTCACTGTCACGAACAGCAGGATTACGTTTTTGAAGGTCGCGCAATCGCTGTATTTCTTCGTTTAGTGTGTTGTGCATGTTGTTAAGCGCATCATGTTGCTTTTGATTTGCCTGCTGATGTGCAAGCTTTCGCGCTTTCTCAATAGCTAATTCTAGGGGCTGTTGCAGTGCTTTTAAAAGCTGCGCCGAGATTTTGCGACCAATTTTACGCTTAACATCAAAGCTTAGATCTGAAGGATTTCCTTGCGCATCTAAACATACGCGCACTGGCGTTTGTGGCAAGAAACGACCAAGCTGCAATGCTTTGGGGGCTTGTGCCTGAAGTACGAATAACGCTTCTATCCAATAGGCGCCTTTAGGCAGAGACGGCTCTGCAATAAAGCCCATACTGCTTTTTCCATGTACATCAGTAAGTACGACATCTATGGCAGTATGAACAAGCGGGTGGTCCCAGCTTAAAAACTGAACGTTTTCTAGGGTGGTGGCAATGCGGCGTTTGTAGGTGACTGTCATGCCTTCTGGATCTAGGCCTGGGAGCTGGCTTACCATAGACTCCGTTGGCATAAGAATAAAACAGTCGTTACCTTTTTCGTCTTGCTGTACGCCAATAGCATCAAATACACGGCCCATAAAACGGGAGAGATCTTGCTCTGTATCTAATGCAATAATGTCCTCAAGCAGTTGCTCTACACGTCCCTCGCCAGAGGCATTTAGCTCTAGAAGACGGTCCCGTCCGGCTTCAAGCTGGGCGACGAGTTGACTATTTAGCGTAATACTCATGCTCACTAGCTCATCTCGCGCACTCATATCGTCAGGATGTAAACACGCGCCAATTAGCAGAGGTTTAACATCATCAAATACGCCAGAACCGGTAGGGCAGGTCTTCTCAAAGGCATTAAGCCCTTCGTGATACCAGTCTAGTAATACGTGCTGTGCGGTTTTTGCTAAATACGGCACGTGGATTTGTACAGTTTGTGTTTGGCCAATGCGATCAAGACGACCAATTCGCTGTTCAAGTAAATCTGGCGTTATTGGTAAATCAAATAACACCAAGTGATGAGCAAACTGGAAATTACGGCCTTCACTGCCAATCTCGCTACATAATAAAATTTGTGCACCGTCTTCTTCATCCGCGAAGTAATGCGCTGCTTTATCGCGCTCAACAATGCTCATGCCTTCGTGAAATACGCTATGGCGAATACCGGTTTGGGTGCGAATTACCTCGCCAAGCTCTTGTGCAGTGCGAGCGCTGGCGCAAATAAGCAGAATTTTTTCTGGCTTAACGCTTTGCATGAAATCAAGCAGCCATTCAACGCGAGGGTCGAGTTTAGTCCAGCTGTTCACTACGCTTGCCATGCGTTCTGGGTATAGTGAATAGGTTAGGTCACCGCCACTAACCGCGTCTGAATAAACGTCGGGTAAAGCAAGCTCATAGGCGTTTAATTTACGTATCGGAAACCCTTCAAT
>Ga0105235_100405_pt1 | contig 15071 bp, 10 predicted proteins | sample Virmet3819_2500_FD_90059 | JGI IMG/M metagenome (GOLD analysis project Ga0105235, IMG submission 90059) | Marine viral communities from the Southern Atlantic ocean transect to study dissolved organic matter and carbon cycling - metaG 3819_2500 | ecosystem: Environmental > Aquatic > Marine >... | reverse complement strand
CGCGATGAATTCGCTGACGGCTGTCAGTTCTTAAAAGGCAAGAAAATTGTCATTGTAGGCTGCGGCGCGCAGGGCCTTAACCAAGGCCTGAACATGCGTGACTCAGGGTTAGATGTTTCTTATGCGCTGCGTCAAGCGGCCATCGATGAGCAACGCGACTCTTACAAACGCGCTTCAAGCAATGGATTTACTGTTGGTACATATCAGCAGCTTATTCCAGAAGCTGATGTAGTTTACAACCTAACACCTGATAAGCAGCACGCAAGTGTAGTAGAGGCAGTAATGCCGCTTATGAAAAAAGGTGCAACGTTAGGTTATTCACACGGCTTCAACATTGTTGAAGAAGGCCAGCAAATTCGTAGCGATATCACAGTAATTATGTGTGCGCCGAAAAGTCCAGGCTCTGAAGTACGTGAAGAATATAAGCGTGGTTTTGGTGTACCAACACTAATTGCTGTGCACCCAGAAAACGACCCTGAAGGTAAAGGTTGGGAGCAGGCGAAAGCACTTGCTAGTGCTACCGGCGGTGACCGCGCAGGCGTACTTGAGTCATCATTTGTGGCTGAAGTTAAATCTGACCTTATGGGCGAGCAAACCATCTTATGTGGTATGCAACAAGTTGCTGCGGTACTTGCGTTCGAGAAAATGGTTGATGACGGCATTGACCCAGGATACGCAGGTGCATTAATCCAGTACGGTCTAGAAGCTATCACTGAAGCACTTAAGATTGGCGGCGTTACTAACATGATGGACCGTCTTTCAAACCCTGCAAAAGTAAAGGCTTTTGAGCTTTCTGAGCAGCTAACTGATTTACTTCGTCCGCTATTTGAAAAGCACCAAGACGACATCATCAGCGGTGAGTTCTCTCGCACCATGATGGAAGACTGGGCAAATGGCGATGCGAACCTACTTAAGTGGCGTGAAGAAACCGGTGAGACCGCGTTTGAAAATGCACCAGCTTACGAAGGTGAAATCAGCGAACAAGAATTTTTTGACCACGGCATCTTACTGGTTGCCATGATCAAGTGTGGTGTTGAAGTTGCGTTCGACGTGATGGTAGAAGCTGGAATCCTGCCTGAGTCTGCGTACTACGAATCACTGCATGAAACACCGCTAATTTCTAACACAATCGCACGTAAGCGTTTGTATGAAATGAACGTGGTTATTTCAGATACAGCAGAGTACGGAAACTATTTGTTTGCTAACGCAGCAATTCCGATTTTGCGTGAGAAATTTATGCCTAGCATTGATACCAGCGTTATCGGTAAGGGTTTAGCGGCTACGTCAAATCAAGTAGAGAACAAACGCCTTGTTGAAATTAACGAAGCCATCCGTTCACACGGTGTGGAATCAGTAGGTAAGACTTTGCGTGGCTACATGACTGACATGAAAGCTATTGTAGTGTAAGACAGTTGTTAGGACAGTTTCTGTCGTTAGGTGCTTAACTAAGCCCTCTTGCCCGACCATTTTGGTCGGGCTTTTTTATGCCTGTTAATACTGAGCGCAGCTCTTACTTGTGCTTCTAGCCACACCACCATTATATTGGCAAACCTCTACAACATATTCTAGACCGCACTTTCGCGAACGCGCTCAGCGAAACGAACTGATGCATAAGCCATCGCAAAAAAGATCAGAAAGCCCCAACCTATTGGCATCAAGTTTCCATCCAAAAAACTATCGACAACAAGCGCTACGGGAACCGAGAACAAGCTTGAAAAGCAGCCAATAATTGCGGCACCCAAACCTGCCATACCCCCTAGCGGCTGCATGGCCATTGCGTTTAAATTACCAAATAAAATACCCACAAAGAAAAAGCCAACAAACATAACAGCCACGGTAGGAATTAATGGCGGCAGACCATCGTAGGCAAACAGCAGCGCTAAATACACCACCGCAAAAGCGTTCACACCTTTAAGGGCAAATCGACAGAGCTTTCGCATACCAAACCGCATGACCATTTTACCGTTAAAATAAGAGGCAAGACCGATAGAAAAGGCAAGGGTAGCGAAGATATAGGGGAACCATTCACCTACATCGTAAAACACGGTAAATATGGTTTGTGACGCGCTTAAATACGCTAAAAACGCCCCAAAAATACAGCCCATGGCAAAGGTGTAACCCATTACTTCTGGGTGGGTCAGAATAAATTTTGATGATTTAACAAAGTGTGCCCGCGAGAACTTCCTGCGCCTTGACCGTGGCAGGGTTTCCCCCTGGCGAGAGAAGAACCAAATTCCAGCCATAGTAGCAACCACCAAAAATAGAGTGAATATATGGAACCAAGAGGTTAGTTCCATCACAGTTTGGCCGATAATCGGCGCCAACATAGGGACCAATATAAACACCATCATGATAAACGACATGACCTTTGCCATGGCATCACCCACGTATAAGTCACGAATAATGGCCATTGAAGCGATACGAGGACCAGAAACACCAAACGCTTGAATAACCCGCCCCACCAGCATGGTCTCTAAGTTGGTGGCCAGCATACATACAAAGGTACCAAGAGCAAAAATACACAGGCCCACCAGAATAGTTAGACGACGGCCACGGCTATCCGAGAATGGACCAAAGAACATTTGTCCAAACGCCATACCTAAAAAGAACACGGTTACAATTAAATGAGTATGATGCGCCTCCTCGACATTTAGTGACTCACCAATTTGGATAAGTGCGGGCAGCATAGCATCTATACTAAGAGCAACTAGCGATGTCATGGTCGCCATTAACGCAACAAATTCAACAAGGCCAAGGGCGGGCTTTTGCACAACTGCCGTATCTTCAGATACGCCATTAGATGTCTGGGGCATAAAGTCTCGAATATGAAATAGAATGAGGGAAATTAAAAAGGCGCGAAATAATCGCGCCTTAGCAAGTATACCTGAAACCTGGTCAAAAAGCCGTCAGTTTAGATTTGCTTGTCTCAAATACTGCCACGTTTAACGGGTATCATTCGACGGTAACACCAGCTTTCCCGCATTGTCCTTTGAAACAGGTTTCAAATACTGATCTAAAAACATATCCATTTCTTTGAAAAATAAGTGTCGGTTACGTTGGATAGACAGGTGATGATCGCCACTTTCAAGTTCTACATACTTAAAGACTTTGTCATAGCCTTCTAATTCGTCAGCCATGTAGCGGCTGTGAAGAGGCGGAACGATGCGATCTTCTTCGCCGTGCACGAGTAGAATAGGCGTCTTAATGCCTTCTGCATTGTAATAGGGCGAGCGCGCTTCCAAATCATCAAAATCATCGCCAATCTGATTTTTAACAAATTCGTTATTGAGGAAGCGGCGAGAGTGAATGATGACATGTTTAAGTGAGCTTACACCTGCAAAACTTGCGGCGCACTTAAATAAATCGGGGGTTTTGACCGTTGCCATCAACGCCGCATAACCGCCGTAACTTGCGCCAACAATACACATATTATCTTGTTCAGCATGCCCTTGTTTTACCATCCAGTTAGCGGCGTCCGTGATGTCGTCTTGCATAGCCAATCCCCAGCCTTTCATTTGGCTTTGTGCAAAACTATATCCATACCCCCTTGAGCCCCTAAAGTTTGGTCTAAGGACCGCATAGCCTTTTGACGTGAAGTACGCAGTCCAATAGTCGAAGCCGCTGAAGTCTCGTGCACCCGGACCGCCGTGAGGGTGAATGATCGTTGGAAATGGGCCTTCGCCTTTTGGTAAGGTCAAGTATGCTTCAATCTTAACGCCATCCCTCGCCTCGTAATCTATAAGGGTATGCTCTGACAACTTAGTAGAATCTATTTGACTGTATTGCTGAAACAGCACGTCCAGCTTACCTTTTTTGCGATCGCCCAATAAATATACGCCAGGCAATACGTCAGACTCTGAATAAACGATATATCGCTGCTCATCGTCGCTAAAACTCACCAAGGTATTGTCGTAATCGGGTAGCCCTCTATCAATACCATTTTGTAAGGCAACATATCGCTCATCCCAATAAAAACGGCCGTCGTGACGTACACCGATAGCATCTCGCGTGACCGGTGAGTAAATAAGACTCCCGTCTACATCATACCCGTCATCGGCAAACACCTCTGTTCGCTCATTAGTTTTAAGATTTAACGTATACAATGCGCGATAGTCGCCTTTATAGCCTTTGAAATAGAGTATATTGGGGTCTTCCGCAAAGCCCACAGGGTACTCACCTTTTTCGGTCATGGCGTTATAGGCAAATAAGGTTCGCCAATCATCACCTTCCTTTAAGAACACCTCGCGTTCGCCAGTATCATAGTTAAGAGAAATACCAATACGTACGTTACTTTGTTGGTCTGTAAGCCAGTCTCTAATGCGCTTTTTTCCGCGAATAATGCGACTTACACTACCGTTATTAACGTTAACTTTATATACAGAAGGCAACCCTAATACCTCAGCATCTAATGCGATTAATACATGGTCTGGGTCATCCGGAAGCCAGTCGATAACGTCATCATGGAACTGTGGAATGTGATTTGGGTTTCCAGCGCGGCGCTTTATTCGTTCCCATTCAACCATATTGAATGCGCCACCCTCGCCGTCGAATTTTATACTTAGTAAGCGAGTATCGTGCACTTTTGTCGTGCCGCGTCGGGTTTCATAGCGAGCGCTGACCACCAGGCGTTCATTATTCACCCAGTTGTACCAGTTTATTTTAACTCGCTCATTGTCAGAGCGAAGCAAGTAATGCTTTTCCCCCTTTTCTAAATCAAAGGTCGCAAGCATGGCAAACGCTTCTTCTTGCTCAACATTCTGCACAAACGCGATTTTTGTACCATCAGGCGAAAGTGACGGCGTCCAGTATGTGGGCAAGGAACTAAAAGCTTCGTATGCAGGTTTGCCCTCGCTAGGCTCTGCGCCTATTAAGGACAAAGGCAGAGCAAGCAAAATTGCGGCAAGAAATGAGATAGATAACCGCGTCTTCTTGTAAGACATAACATTCCCTTGTTGTTTTTTATTCTTATTCGAACTTAGTTCGAAGGTTAGCTTCTAACTAAGGTAAAAAGCGAGTATACAAATTTAGCGAAGAATGTACAAAAAACGTGCTTCATTACGTTCATGCATTGGGTGTGACCGTAATTATTTGATCTCTCGTCGTACTTTGGGGATACAAATTGCAATTGTGATACTATTAATCGCGTACAGTACACGGACTTTACCATTTAGCGGTATGCGTCTTAGCCTAGCGTTACCTTAAGGATTTAGCCTTTTCATGCCTTCAATTTGGAGCAGGCTTGCCAATTTGCAAGACCAACCTTTCCGACAATTTATAACGGGAATGCACAAATCTATTTCTTTTTCGGTATATGGATTTGTGTGTATTTTCACGTGCTTTATGTTGCCGGTGGCTTATGCTCAAGAGCCGATTGCCTATAACATACAAGGCGTAGAAAACGGTAAGCTGCGCAACAATATTCAGCTTCATCTAAATAATCTAGATGTAGAAAAGGCGCTACTTACCGACCCTTATTGGCAAGACGAAGTGGGTGAAACCGTTGCGACGGCAGTTCAACCTTATGGATATTACAATAGTGAAACGAAAGTCGTTATAGAGAAAGATGACAAGGTCTCGGTAAAGATTACGTTAAACGCGCCTTTAACAATCAACAAAGTGACCCGTGAGATCATTGGTGCTGGTCGTGAAGACAAAGCATTTAGAGAGCGTTTTAATTCACTTAAGCTTAAAGAGGGCGATGTACTCAACCAGACTATCTATGAGTCGTTCAAGTCCTCCATGTTTAATTATGCTCTTTCAAATGGGTATTTTGACTTCCACTGGCAAGCTACTCGACTGGATTTGGTTCGTGATGAAAAACAAGCCAACGTTTTGTTGATAGCGCAAAGTGGCCCTCAATATCAATTTGGCGAGCTTAAGTTTGTTGGTGAAGACAAAGCAAAAGCGATTATAGAGCGCCTCAAACCATTTGAATCAGGAGACGCTTATTCGTCTGCTGTTCTGTCTGATTTTAATCGTCGTTTGAATCAGTCGGGATATTTTAATCGGGTTATCGCCAGACCTGTGGTGAGTGAAGCCGATGGCTTACTTGTGCCGGTTGAAGTATCGCTTCAACACAGGCCTACCGACTCTTTTAATGTCTCCCTTGGTGCGGCCACAGATACTGGCCCAAGAGTTCGCCTTGGCTGGGAGCGCCCATGGGTAAACAGTAAAGGGCACTCAATTTCATCTGACATATTTATTTCAGAGCCCGAGCAGTCTGTTACTGCAGATTATCGCATTCCCATGAAAAATATCACTCGCGATTATGCCAGTATCGAAGCGGGCTATCAGTTTATTGAGTACAGCAACACGTCTTTTGAAAGTGAAACCCTTTCATTATCTGCACATCGCTACTGGCAGAAAAACGATTCACCATGGCAGCATGATGGCTCTGTAACGTACTTAAGAGAAACTTACGACCAAGGTGAGCTTAATACCAACACCACTTCACTTGTCTTGCCGGGCTACTCGTTAACTTATCGCGAAAAAGACAGCGATCTTAACATCAGCAACGGGAGCTATATTCAGATGTTGGCGCAAGTTGGCAGAGAAGGCTATGGCTCAGATATTAATTATGCAAAAGCTCTCGTCGAAGCTATCTTCATCCGAACATACAGTGACAAACATAGAATTACTTTACGCGGAGAGCTTGGGGCAATTAAGACAAACTCTTTCAGTGAAGTTCCTACCTCGCTGCGCTTTTACGCGGGAGGTGACCAAAGCGTTAGAGGTTTTGCATTCCGTGACATATCGCCTAAAGAAGAGCTTATTAACCCAGAATCTGGCGAGCTTAGTAAGGAATCAATCGGCGGCAAATACCTAATGACATCGAGTATAGAGTATGCGTATGCCGTAGCCGATAATTGGCGAATAGCGGCGTTTTTAGACGTGGGAACGGCTGCAAATGACATAAATGACTCTCTTGCTTATGGTATAGGGCCTGGCGTTCATTGGCTTTCGCCTATAGGTGCAGTTCGAATTTATGTTGCTAGGGGGCTATCACCAGAAGAAAATGACTGGCGCGTGCATATTATGTTAGGGCCTGAGCTATGAGAAAACGTACGCTCTCTACTATTTTACTCTCTCCCATTTTTTTATTAGTGGCCATATATGCTCTGCTGATTAGCCCATTAGGTGGCCCAACGGTTAAGCTACTGGCAAATACGTTCGTTGATAATTTATCTATAGACGCAATAGACGGCGGATTTGCAGATACCCTTGAAGTTCATCACCTTAAATGGGAGAACCCTCAGTGGAAAGTTGAGGCGCAATACGCCTTTATCGACATTACCTGGCGCTGTTTATTTGAACCTAGGGTTTGCTTAAATGAACTAACATTAGAAAATGCGACGCTAACGCAGCGTTCAAGCGCCCCCGCAGACGAAAACGAAACATCGCCTAACGATAAACTTGAACTGCCGTTACCCATTGATATTGGCTACTTAGCGCTTTCAAATATCAAACTTGCCTTGCTTACCACCACAATTGAGATTGACGAGTTAGAGCTGGTTGATTTTGAAGGAAATAAAGCCCTTGTATTAGACAGCCTAGCCACTAAGGGCATTCGTATAGCTTTGTTAGCGAAAGATACAGAGGAAGGCGCGTCAACTGCTTCTGCCAACAATACACAGCAATCAGCCCCTAAGACAGCGTCTCAAAGCCCTGCCCCCAAAACCGGAAAAGCAGAAGAAGATTCACCGAATACTGATAGCGCATTGCCCACGTCTTACTCTTTAAATTACGAGGTACCTGAACTACCAACCATCGCTACGCCTATTCCGTTTTCGCTAGGTACGCTGCTTGTAGAAGACCTGCAGATCATTCAGGGAGACAGCCAACAGCAAATTTCACTCATATCACTGCTAGAAACCCACTTCAAAGAAAGCAACGTTGCCATTGATGAAATAGCGGTGATACACAGCCAAGGTGAAGTGAAGGGAAAGGTGAGCGCCACACTTGACGGTAACTACCCACTAGATGTTGTTGTAGATGCGAAGACGAAGGTAAACGATACATCACAAAAAGTGACACTAGCAGCCTCTGGAGCGCTAGATGACTTAACACTGTCAGTCACTTCCGAAGGAGCGATAACGGCAAATGCTAATTTAATAGCCAATATTCTAGATAGCAAACTGCCCATAGAATTCACCGCAAACTGGCCAAAGCAAGCCATACCCACAGTGGAAAATGCCACGTTGAAAGAGGGTCAACTAACCCTTACCGGCACAATGGGCGACTATGCGTTAAAAGGCGATGGCGCGGCAAGTTTACCCGACATTGGGGATGTTCCGGTGTCTGTGGATGTGGTGCTTAAAAAGAACAATATTTATGTTAACCAAGCCAACGTGAAAACATTAGAAGGCAGCTTAACCAATACAGGCACCCTGTATTTAAATGAAAGTATTGCTTGGGAAGGCAAAACAACGCTGAAGAATGTGTCGGGTCGACAGTTCAGCACCTATGCTCCTGAAAAGCTGAACGGCGCAATCGACAGTATTTTGCAATACTCCGAGCGCGGCGGCCTGCACATGAGCTTAAGAGATTTGGATATCTCTGGTGTCCTGCAAGGTAGGCCACTTAAAGTGAAAGGTAATGCAGTATATGCAGGTCCCAGTGATTTGTTTGTCACAAATATCAATATTGTTCAAGAAGACGAACTGGAAAAAAATGCCATTCGTGCAATTGCTCAGGTACTTAATAAACGGCACTTAAATGCTGATATCGCAATTAACGTAAATGCCATTGATAGCCTTTACCCCGACGTTTTTGGTGCAATTAATGGCAATATAAAGGCGACGGGCCCTTGGCAAAATCCTCGCGCTAACGGCACGCTAGCTCTTTCGGGTGTGACTGTAACGCCGAATATCAATGCTTCTGCTGCACAACAAGGGCCGTTAAATGGCGACATAACTATTGACGGAACCTATTCCGACCACAAGGCCGACATTGAACTTGCGGTACCAAACAATCATATAGCGCTTTCACTAAAAGGTGCATGGTCGAACAATCATTGGGTAGCTGAAATTAGCAATACGGCGTTAAAGCTTGCGAATATGCAGTGGACATTATCAAGCCCATTTAGCGTTGATATCGGCACTGCACCGACAACAGCAAAGATTGGGCAGCACTGCTGGACGTCGCGGAAAGAAGGCGAACTGTGTATTTCAAACATAAACTATCAAGAAGATAAAGCCAGCTGGGATGTAACAGCAACCGCACTACCGCTAGGATTATGGGCAAATGAGTTAGCGCCTACCGTCGTTTCAAGCCCGTCGGAAGCAACACTGACGGTTAAAACTAAAGGCAGCTACTCCGCTAAAGACCCTATCGATGCGACTTTTACTGCATCAATGACCTCTGCAGCTTGGCAGTTAGGGGAAACGAGGCCTCTTTCGCTCACCATAAACTCCATTGAAACCAAAGGAAATATTAAGCAAGGTCAGCTTGAGTCCACGTCTCTTATCTCCAGCCAAGATATTGGTGATGCAACGCTTTCTCTAAATACGCGCCCTTTTGACCAGCGAATCCCCCTTGATGGTAAGCTGGTGATGGAGGGGCTAAATGTAGCGCCTTTTAAGCCACTTTCTCCTGCAATCAGAACCCTAACAGGTTTGCTCAACGGCAATATTACGCTTAGTGGTTATATTGACGACCCTGCGTTAAACGGTGAGCTTACGGTTTCAAACGGTGCGATTGATATTCAAGACACGCCGGTTTCTTTAGCAGATTGGAACCAAAAAGTGACGCTAAATAACCAAACCGCCACGCTAGATGGCACCTTTGTATTGGGTGGGGGTGAAGGCGCACTAACCGGTGAGCTAGATTGGTCTTCCAAACCCAGTGCCAACTTCAATCTAAAAGGGGATAGCTTCGAAATCCGGCAACCTAATGTGCGACTAAGAGTGTCACCTGATATTGATATTGTCGCTACCCAAGAGCGAGTGGATGTAAAAGGTGAAGTAAATATTCCATGGGCGCGAATTGAAATAGAGTCATTGCCTGAAAGTGCAGTTTCGCCGTCAAAAGACGTTCACTTGCGTGGAGAACCAGAAAGAGAAGAGCCGTTAGATATTGTTCACGCCTCGGTTATGGTGAATATCGACAAGAACAAAACCGAAGAGGTAAAGCTTGAAGCCTTTGGGTTAACAGCAAGCTTATTCGGTGGAATTAAAGTCAATACGCAGCCAGCTTTAGTTGGCTATGGTGACTTACAGATCATTAATGGCCGCTACAATGCTTACGGTCAACAGTTAATAATCCAAACCGGTGAGGTACAGTTTAACGGCCCTATCGACCAACCTTTGTTGCTGGTGGAAGCCATTCGCGACCCAGCTAAAACCGATGACGACGTAATTGCAGGTATTCGCATAGATGGAGCAGCCGACTCACCCAGCATTAACTTATTTTCTGAACCCGCGATGGATCAACAGGGGGTGTTGTCTTACTTATTAACAGGCTCAGGCCCCAATGCTTCGGGTTCATCCGACCCAAACTATGCAGCATTACTTTTAGGTTTTGGCTTGTCAAACACCAAAACCTTAACGGGGCAAGTAGGCAGTGCACTTGGCATTGATGACTTCAGCTTAAGTACTAACGAAGACTTGCTGTCGGTAAGAGGCCAGATAAATAAACGACTATCAGTAGAATACAATGTAAATGTGGGTTTGCGAGATAATGATGCTAATAGCTCCTTAAGGCGCAGACAGCTGCCTCCAGACTTAGCGATGCAGTACCAACTCTTACCAAGTCTTTATTTAGAGGCCATTCAAACTACATTTGAGAACGAGTCTGAATTTGCTTTAGACCTCTACTACGAGTTTTTCTTAGGCGATAATAGAACCCGGAAAGATGAAGACGACGGTGAAGCTGACGAAAAGAGTGAGAGCGCAAAACAAAATGAAGCGGTGAGCACAGCGTCTGACAACTAGACGCTCTTAACTATCTCCATGTTTGCAACACCTGTTTCTCACAAAGTGCCAATTCTACAGCAGCGTTTAACGCTGCTGCGCCATACTTTTCAGCGTTTCGAATTGACGTTCAAAGCGCTTCTGTCTTTTGTGTGCCCACACATACCACATTAGCATCACAATGCTTATTGAAGACATTACAACAACCATTCTCGCTAATTTTTCAGATGTAAGTTCACCAGAGAAAAGACGCTCTAAAGCCAGACCTGCCCCAAAAGCCATGCCTATCCACGTTGAGTGTTTAGTCATATAAGCGATCCTGACATTGTTCTTAATTTGCTTAGTAAGTTTTGCGAGATGATCAGCAGTTTGTGCATTTTTATAAAATGCAGCTTCGCTTCTTAGCCATAGTTGGTAAGCAAGAAAAGGAAGAGAGGAGATTGAGATAAACAAAATTATCATTTGCGCGATATACGACATGTTGTCCCAATATTTAAAGAAAACATAAATACCAGGAACAATCATTAATAAGTCCAATACCATGTACCAGCGCTGCTTTGTTCGCTCGCTACCGAGGCTGGCTTTTACTTCATCTAAATTAATAGTGGTAACAGTTTGAGCTTGCCATAGCGCAGATAATGCATCGTTTGGCTCATTTTTAACGGCTTCTGAGGGTTTATTCAGTTTTTCATTATCTGAATTATGCATGCGGTTGCTCCTGCATGATACTGTGTCTGGCGCGCTTTAATATCACCCCAACATGGTTTTTAGTCAGGCCGCATACATCTGCAATTTCATCGTAACTCAAGCCTTCGAGGGAAAGGGTAAGCACTTGTCGTGGCTGCAGAGGTAGCGCCCGTACTGCGTGCAGTAAACGCTCAAGTGACTGTTGTTGACTGGACACTTCTTCTGGTGAATTGGTCGTGCTCAAAAATCCATCAGACCCTATGTTATCGTGGTCATACTGATGTGTATCAAGGCGCTTCACTTGGCTTGCTACGTGAGTCACTGCGCGGTTGTGGGCTATCTTCAAAATATAAGTTTTCACGCTGCTGTCGCCTTTAAAGCGAGACAATCCCTGCCAAACGGCAATAGCGATCTCTTGTAATAATTCTTGCTGCATTGCCTCGTTGGCTTCATAGCTGTTGGCTACGCGGCTAAGTAACGCCCCGTATTGCGCAAAAACATCCTCAAACTCCTGCACCAACGTTACATCCCTAATCGCAAAAATTGTTGTTATTTTATTATGTTACTTCTATCAGTCTGCCCAAACCCGTTTTTATTACAAACTTTTTCTTAAACGTTGTAATTTTTTTGAACAGCGTCTGACTACTTAAATTAAACATGCATAAACGCGCTTTTTGATGCCATAGCCCAAAAAGCTCACCAACTGTAGTAGCAAATTTTAAAAATCTTTGGATTTGTATGAGGAAAACATTATGTCTACGCTAAGTTTAGTATTGTTAATTGGCAGCATCACGTCGCTTGTGCTTTTGGCAAGCTACCTAGACGCAAAATTTCAGTGGCGATTAAACGATTGGATGAACGGCGAGTGCAGCAACCCGTTTGTCAAAAGCGTGACCGACAAACAGCAGCAGCGTTTAGAAGAGAAAGATGCACAAATTACCGCTTTGATGGCGCGTATTGAAACCCTAGAAACTATTGTCACTGAGCCAGCTTATGAGCTAGACAAGAAAATCAACGCGCTCAAATAAAAGGTTATATCAAGGTCTATTGTTCTTTGGTTTACAGGCTCTAGCTCGACACCGGTGGGCGACGCATAAAGCGGGGCACTTTTCCCATAGCAACGGCGTTGCCCACCAGTACAATAATAACGCCAATCACAGATAACACGCTCCAGGTATAGCCTTCAAAAAAGGTAGAAATAACCAGCGCAACCATAGGGTATACCAGCACAACATAGGCAGCCTTGTCAGCGCCCATTTGTTTTAAAAGCTTCATATACGCCCCAAACGCGAATACTGAGCCAAAGACCGCTAGGTACAACAGTGATAAATAAAAAGCGGTATCGGTTGGAATAATTAGCTCACCGGGCATCGCCAAAGAAGTGATAAAGAGCAGCACCATGGCATAACTCATTGCATAGAAGTTCATTTGGATCACGGGCGTTCCCGAAGTCAAAATACGTTCTGAAATGACATTGCCCGTTGAAGCGCAAAAAAAACTCACAAACGCTATGGCAAGACCAGTAGCAAGAGCAGCATCCATCGTTACCTTGGAAAACTCAGGTACAAACAAGCATATAATGCCTGCTAGACCAAACGTTGCGCCAATAACGACTTCTTTTCTAATAGGCTCTTTCAGCCACCAGCGACGAAGCACCACGTTAATATAAATAATGCAGGAGCTCATCAACGCTAACAGCGCGCTGATAATGTGTGCCTGTGCCATATACAGCAAGGTGTAGTTTAAACTGTATAGAAAAAGCCCCACCGCGGCCATTTTCACATGAACATGCAACGGCAGCTTTAGCGGCAAACGCCTAATAACACAGTAAATTCCTAAACAGGCCGACGCTAATAAATAACGCAGTGCAATAGCAAAAGTTTCAGAGGTGTGCCCTATTTGATACGTTATGGCTATCCAGGTTGAGCCCCAAATCAGGCAGCACAGAGCAAATAAGGTCGCGTTATTCATAGCGGCGTTTTACCCCAAAAAATCGGCTAGATGAGCAAGGGCTCTGTCGAGCAGTTTTTGCCTAGCGCCATTACCAATCCACGCATTATGCGGCGTTACCAGCAAATTAGGTAACGCCTCTTGAAGCAATATATGATCTACAGGCGGAGGCTCCACACTTAGCACATCTAGGCCCGCGCCACCAATATGGTTGTTTTTAAGCGCATGATAAAGCGCTTCTTCATCAATAAGCCCGCCGCGGGCCGTATTAATAAGGAAGGCCGTTGGCTTCATTAGCGATAACATATCGGCATCAATGAGTTTATCGGTATCTTCCGTAAGCGGACAGTGAAGGCTTATCACGTCAGCATGGGGTAAAAGAGAAACTAGGCTAGGGCGAGGATCGTCTTTTTTGCCGGGACGAGCAGCAATACTCACTTTCATACCCATAGCTTTGAACAATGCTTCTACACGCTTACCAAGCTCGCCATGACCTACAATCACCGCGTGCTTACCCGCAAGTTCTATCACAGGATGGTTCAACAAACAGAAATGAGGTGAAGCGGACCACGCCTGCTTGTGCACATCTTGCTGGTAAACCACAAAGTTTGTGGCCAAATTGAGCGCTAAGGTTAACGTGTGCTGGGCTACACTGTCGGTGCCGTAACCTTCTACGTTTTGCACGGTAATACCAGCGTGTTGGCAATAATCATGATCGATATTGTTCATGCCGGTGGCTGTCACACCGATATAGCGAAGCTGTTTCGCCTGCCGGAGATCATCTGCTCGCAACACGACCTTATTGACCAGCACAGCATCGACACTCTGAATACGCTTACTCACGTCTTTCATTTGAGTCTGATGATAAAGGGTAACATCGGCATTAAGGCTGTCGAGCGCGCTTGTATCGAGGCTAGACAAATCCATAGTTTCGGCATCAAGAAAGACAACTTTTTTAACCATTACAGCGCTACCTACATGACTTCAACGATGGATTCGAGGGCGGCTTTAATGCTCACTGGAATAGGGATAGCTTTGTCAGATTTTCGGTCTACAAACACATGCACAAATTGGCCGTGTGCTACCCTGCGTTTGTTGTCTCCTGCATAAACAGACAAACCGTATGTCACTGAACTTCTGCCAATTTTTATAACGCGCAGCCCCACAAAAATATCCTCAGGATACGCTGCCGGCGCGATGTACTGACATTGACTGCTCACCACATAGGCCACTGTTTGCCCGTTGTGAATATCTAACCCACCTTCCTCAATTAGAAAGCGGTTTACTGCGGTATCAAAGAAGCCGTAATACACAACATTATTGACATGTCCATAAGCGTCATTGTCTTGCCATCGCGTAGCTATCGTGACTTTGTAAGGGTAGTCTGCGAGTGTTGGTGTAATATCAGTCATGATCGTCCCTTAGTGAATAAATGTATCGCTTTGTTGTTGGCGCAAATAATGAAAATCGATGAACGACTAACGCCAATTAATGTTTAATGTGCGGTAGTCTATTGCAGCGATT
>Ga0105235_100403_pt1 | contig 15120 bp, 15 predicted proteins | sample Virmet3819_2500_FD_90059 | JGI IMG/M metagenome (GOLD analysis project Ga0105235, IMG submission 90059) | Marine viral communities from the Southern Atlantic ocean transect to study dissolved organic matter and carbon cycling - metaG 3819_2500 | ecosystem: Environmental > Aquatic > Marine >... | reverse complement strand
TTATTGGTGTGGTCTACAGAGGATTATGTCTTTTTAGAGGGGAAAATCCCTAGAACCCCAGATACCGGCAAGAGACATTTGTAAAGCGAGCATGGGATGTCATCGGTAGAAAGCAATTCAAGCAGCAGTTCCTTGAACATCTTTACGTTATCGCCGAAAAATCAATCGGTTTGCCAGTAGATATCAAAAGTGTTGCCGTAGAAACGTATCGCATGCAACTGCAGCGATACATCGATTTGACGAGGCAGCGATTGGAGCTTGAGCGAAAGTCAGAAATGTTTCTATCAGAACGTTCAGATTACCAAAGGTTGAAAACGATACCTGGGGTTGGGGCCATCATCGCGCTTATCATAATTGCTGAAAGCGGTGATTTATCTCGTTTTGCTCATTATCGGCAATATTTAAATTACTGTGGGTTTAACCTGTCAGCTCTGCAAAGTGGGCAACAGAAAGGCAGCTACAGACTATCAAAGCGTGGCAACGCGCGCTTAAGGTATGGTTACTGGCTCGCTGCGAACGCAGCAATCAGAATGAAAGAAAATAGCTTTCGTTATAAGTATGAGCGTTATATCAGACTCAATGGTAATTCTGCTGATATTAAACGCAAAGCATATACCGCTGTGGCAGTTAAGTTAGCCAGAGTTGCCCACTCAATCGTCAAGAATGATGTCGACTACCACGGTTATCACGAGGTTTGTCGGGGGACGTAAATCAATCGGGCCGTTAAGGCGCGTTACGCGACCTAGTGGACAATGCTCTACGTCCCCGACTTTTAATAATGCTATGTTAAGTCCGTTAGTGCCCTTCAGATAGGGACACCTGTACATCATGGTAAGCAATATTTGTCCATGCGAAGTTTATTGGGGTAACCCCGCCAGGCGACGACGCGCTCCAATACTCTGACTACACGCTGCGATGGCAGATTCAGGTCAATCTCGATAGCCAGTGCTTCACGGTTGAAATCGTCTACCAGATTAAACGTTCTGAAGCGTCTGCCGCATTGCAGGCTGTCGCACATAAAATCCATTGACCAGCAATGTTTAGCCTGAGCCGGCACGGCCAGTGACTCCGGGTTTCTCGCTGGCAGCCGTCGCTTTCCACGGCGACGTTTATTCAGCTTGAGCTCGCAGTAAATCCGGTGAACACGCTTATGATTTCAGCCATGGCCCCAACGACGCAGGATTTTGTACAGCTTGCTGAATCCGTAGGCCGGATAGCGCTCAGCGGCTTCAATCAGTTTGGCGATGACCTTATCATCCCGCGTTTGGTCAGGCTGGTAACGATAAACTGAATCACTGATGCCAACAGCGCGACATGCAAGACGTAAACTGGCACCATGCTGCTCTCGCGCATAATTAACAAGCTCACGCCTTATCGCTGGCTTTACAGCTTTTTTTCGACGATATCTTTGAGGATACAGTGTTCCAGACTTAAGTCTGCAAACATCGCTTTGAGCCTGCGGTTTTCGTCTTCAAGATCTTTCAGTCTTTTGATATCAGACGCTTCCATACCACCATACTTGGCTTTCCAATTGTAGTAGGTTGCGTCTGAAATACCGTACTCACGGCAGACTTCTTTGACCAGTCTGCCTGCTTCCACTTCCTTCAAGATCTTTACGATCTGTGACTCTGTGTAACGGGACTTTTTCATCAGGAGTTCTCCATTCTTGGCTTAGTTTACGCCGAAGAACTCTAAAAAGGTATGCCGCTATTTTAGGGGAGGTTTACAATCTATCACCCGTTAACCATGAGTGGTGCACTTATTATCTGAATTCGGGGTGCCTTTAAACCGTTATAAAACAATCGAAACTTCAATTGGCGCAATCATCAACGGTGCTTTCAGCTTACTTTTTGCCTCTCTTATTTTTGGTAGCCTGCAGTCTGTCCCAATGCTGGGCGAGAACGGCTTATTTATCGATAGCACTCCCCAAGGGCTGGCGGTTGGATTTATGGGCGCATTTTTCCCTTCTTTTCTTACCCGTAAGCGAATTAATAGCGGTCAGATAGGGCCGATTCCCGAAGAACGTCTTTTTTTACCAAAGAACGCGGTGTTACGCGCCTTTTAGGTGTCTTGGTGTCGTGCCTGCTTTTTGCGGGCCTCACCTTTGGCGCAAGGATAGAATCATTGTCGTTTGTCACTGCTGCGGTAGTGAAAACCTCGGGAATATTAGCTCTTGGGACGCTTATCGCGGAAATTACCATCCGCTTAGCAATACAGGCCTATGCGATTTAAGGCTCAGGGCGTAAACACCGGGAACTATGTTGTCTGGTGGGACGTTTTTATACTGGCGTGCCAGTATTTAGAATGACTATGAGCAGGAAACGCATCAGCCTTACCGCATTTTGGCCAGAGCTACATTTGTTGTTAAAGACATCCACGCAGGACGAGTTTAAATGAAACATTATCTGATTTTCTGTTTATGTGCGCTACTTAGCTATAGCGCGCTGGCCCAGACCCAAAAAAGCAAACCCGCCACTATTATTACAACCGACGGTGAAATAGACGATGTAGATTCGTTTATCCGAATGCTGCTCATGGCAAACGAATTCACCATCGAAGGATTAGTGTACAGCAGCTCTATGTTTCACTACCGCGGTGATGGAAAAGGCACAAAATTCACCTCTGAGATGCCGCTTACCCGTAAAGTGTATGGTGAACGCACGGCACTGCGCTGGATTGGGACGCAATGGATGGAAGAGCTAATTGCGTCGTATGCCAAGGTGTATCCTACTTTATCGACTCATGCGACGGGTTATCCAACGCCAGACGATCTGTTGAGCCGCGTTGTGGTGGGCAATGTGGATTTTGAAGGTGAAATGAGCAAGGACACCGCAGGCTCTGAGCTGATAAAAAACAAGTTACTGGAACGAACTCCCGGCCCTCTTTACTTACAAGCTTGGGGCGGGACCAATACAATCGCCAGAGCGCTAAAATCTATTGAAGACGAATATAAAAACACGGCAAACTGGCAGTCTGTTTACGAGCATGTAAGCGCCAAAGCGGTGATCTATATTATTCTGGATCAGGACGCTACTTATAAAAATTATATTGCCAAAACCTGGCCCGATGTCACCGTGTATCTCAATACCAATCAGTTTGGGGCACTGGCCTACTGGTGGAAATCGGCATTACCCGCCAACACCCAACCCTATTTTGAAGGGAATTTTATGGGTCGGCACATTATTCATAATCACGGCCCGTTGACCGAGCACTATTACAGTTGGGGCGATGGTAAAAAACAAGCCGGTGATGATTTTCACACCCATGGTGAGGCCTCTCTTATGGCGTCGGCAGATGGCGGGCCCTATCAACAATATGATTTCATTTCAGAAGGGGATTCGCCGGCTTTTATTCATTTAATCGATGTGGGATTAGATTCTACACAGAACCCTGAATATGGCGGCTGGAGTGGCCGGTTGGAAAAAAGTGCTGAGCATCCGGCTCTCTGGAAAGACGGCGACATGACCTTTACCGATACGTTTCATCACCACAATACCGTAAAAGAGATGAACCCTTACACTCACGAGCCGGATTCGCGGTTTGCGCAATCGCGCTGGCTTGACGCCATCCAGCGTGAGTTCGCAGCGCGGGCAGACTGGTGTGTACTGCCCTATGACAAAGCTAACCATCCGCCCTTGGTAACGATAAAGCAACCAAAACGGCAATCGGTTAAACCTGGACAGTCACTTACCTTAACGGCATTGGTCAGCGAGCCGGATAACGATGAATTCACTATTCGCTGGTGGCAGTACAAAGAAGCCGGTACCGCTCATCAGTCGTTGGAATTAGTGCAAGAGGGTAACGGTGAAGTGACTGTCACAGTGCCGGAAGATATAAACAGCGGTGATACCTTCCATCTTATTGCAGAAGTTACAGACGCTGGTGAGCATGCGTTAACCCGTTATCAACGGGTGGTGTTAACAGGCTTATAAAAACTATTTGGCGCAGTTGTGGAGCCTGTACAAAGGTGCGTTTAAATGAAGAAAATAGCAGCATTGTTTTGTGTATTTTGCGTAATGTCATGGCCGAGCCTGGCGCTGAACATGCCTGTGGTGACGAACAAAAATGTTGAACCGCAGACTTTTCTGGGAGAGCCTGTTCGTTTATATCCAAACGATGCTGCCTGCCAAAATAACGACAAGGAAATGTGGGGACAGGTTGATTTAACCTTGCTTAACGGATTTAGTTCAACTCAGTATTATATCCACAATGTCACTAATCCCTCGCTGTATACTTTTCTGCCACCGGCAGATAAAGCTACCGGAACAGCCGTAATAGTGGCGCCGGGCGGCGCGTTTTTATCGCTATAGGTGGAAGAAGAAGGGCGCAAAGTTGCCCGGGCATTTAACGAGCAGGGCATCGCCGAGTTTGTACTGACCTAAACCTTAAATAATACGCCGGTTAACCCCGAAGAATATGGCGCGTATGTTGGTAGCGTATTTGCCGCCAAAGCCCGGGGTGAAGAGCCGGATATTTTTGTACCGCAGGCTCCGTTGGATGCGTTACAAGCTTTGCTCCTCTGCGAGTAATACCGCCCAAAGTGCCATTTGAAACATTACGCAAAATCACACAATACTTTCCTACCCCAGACTCTGAACACAAACTAGATCCTTTGTATGAAGATACATGCCAGCAGGAATGTCGGAAGAAATCGTAAACCCCTCGAAGGTAAAGCTTTGTTCATAAGAACCCTCTGTTCATTTAGCTACAGGGACGAGCCAAGGAGACTTGTTGCCAAGCAAACGCTCTGAGAATTTGCCGATGGACATCCCAAAGTTATTGTTAAAAACACTTGTTTATACCGTTCTAGGAAGCCATAAAACATTTTTAGTATTCCTGTATAAACAACTGGTATACCATCTTAAAGGTATATTCCATGCCAGTATGCTAAAAACCTGTCCAAACGGGCAGTTTTTGGCTTTCTGGTTATTTTGCTGGTTCTTTGGCTGGGTAGAATTGCTCTAATATGATTCGCAGTGCACAAAAGCTGTGCAGAATGGGGCTTGTGGAAAAGGGATGGAGGGATGTGATAGGATTTTTATCACCAAAAAAATATAGGCAGTTGGCGTCATGCTTACCCAGAAAATTGTTACAGCAGTATCTGATGCGATATACCACCGGCGCTTGCCCCCAGGTACAAAGCTCAATGAGCGTGAAATAGCGGATTTGTTTGAAGTGAGTAGGACTGTTGTTCGCCAAGCATTGATCCGGTTATCACAAGAGCACCTGGTGGAAATCTCACCAAAGCGGTCTTCATCAGTAACATGCCCGAGCTTCGACGATGCTTATCAGCTCTATCAAATGTTGTTGGTGTTAGAGAGTGGGGTGATTGATCAGTTGACGAAAACCATCACCCGAGAGGAACTGGATCTATTGCGCGCCCACACAGTCAAAGAGCGAATTGCGTATGAAAACAACGATGATGATCTCGGCGACGAACTGGGCAGGGGTTTTCACACTCTTCTTATTTCATTCATGAAGAATGAAATGCTTAACAAAATCCACTCACAACTTCGTCGTCAGGAAGCATTGATAAATGCCCTATATCGTTCAGGCTTCGATTACTGCCAACTACGCGATGAGCACGCTAGACTCGTGGACTGTATCGATCGACGTGATGCTGATTCGGCTAAGGACTTACTTGCTTCTCACTACAATCTTGTAATTAAAGGTTACAAGTTCAATATGTCTGCACCTCCAGACATTGATCTTAAAATTGCTCTTGGCCTGTGATGCTTGGAGTGAGTGCTTTCCCGCTCTGAAAGCTAGTGCTAGGGAACCAGTGATTAAGTCCTCATTTTCATTGCAACCCGCAATCGTCGCAACGGGGGCCCAATTTAGGCGTTACTATCCTTCGTTTCCGTCGGAAAGCTGCCTTTTCAGGCAGTTCAGACGGATTAACCCCGTGCTCGCAACATCTGATCCACGCGCACGAGGTTTGACAGAGCAAGCAGCATCGCCAGTTTGCCGTCATTTTTCTTCAGACCACGGTAGCGGGCTTTCACAAAGCCGAACTGGAACTTGATGATCCGGAACGGATGCTCGACTTTGGCGCGGAGGCTGGCCTTCACATACTCGGTGCGGATTTTGACCTTATTGATACGAGGGTGCTTTTTCAGGGACTTCAGCTTCCCGGGTTGTTCTGCGATGTGCCAGTCTGCACAAACATCTTTCAACTCGTCCCGTTTTTCGGCGCATCGGCAAAGATGAACGCTTCATCACCGTGAAGCAGGTGCTCTGCCTGGTTCAGGTCGTGTTCGTTGGCTGCCGTGGTGGTAAAGCTGTGCGTGATACCGGTACGCGCATCCACGCCGATATGGGCTTTCAACCCGAAGTGCCATTGGTTGCCCTTCTTCGTCTGATGCATTTCCGGATCACGTTCGCCGGTGCGGTTCTTTGTTGAACTGGGGGCTTCGATGATGGTGGCATCGATCAGGGAGCCTTCCTTGAGCAGGACACCCGCCTCGGACAGCCACTGATTGACCTCGTCGAAGATCTGGCGTGCTAGGTCATGTTGTTCCAGCAGGTGGCGGAACTTCAGAATCGTGGAATGATCCGGGATGGCCTTGTCCAGTGACAGGTCAGCAATCAGGCGCATGGAGGCAATCTCGTACAGTGCATCCTCCATGGCCGGATCACTGAAGTTGTACCACTGCTGCATGCAGTGAATCCGCAGCATGGTAGACAACGGATAAGGCCGGCGGCCGTTGCCGGCCTTGGGATAATGAGGTTCGATGACAGCTTCGAGACGAGCCCAGGGGATCAACTTGTCCATCCGGCCCAAGAACTTCTCCTTGCGAGTCTGGCGGCGCTTGTTGCTGAACTCGCTGTCGGCGGATGTGAGCTGCTGATCCATGGGAGCTTCCTTGATGCAGTTGAGGACCGCTATTGTCTCATGAGCTGAACTTAATCACAGATTCCCTAACTAGTTATCTATTTCATCCATTAGATCATTCGAACCAAAGTGGAGCATTTGTTTGAACTTGCACCATATAGGAGCGGAATCTGGCAGCCGCACAAACATACTCCCTCTCTGAAAACTTGACTAACCTGCCAAGTTTCAAGCACATACATTGCTTTCCATAAGATAAATAGAAACTGGCAAGCATAATGCTTCACAAATCCTACTGGTATACCATATGGTATATCTGATAAACCATTTTAATAAACTAGACGAAAAAGGAGCAGTTATGAGCTCTCAGTGCAACCCCCTAATTGAAGACAAAGGCTATCTGCGTCACTTCTGGCATCCAGTATGTACTTTGGCCGAGTTCGAAAAGGCAAATAGCTCCGGGCATGGTCCAATGTCGGTGAAATTGCTAGGTGAAAACTTGGTTTTAGCCAGGTTAGATGGAGAGATGTTTGCAGGGGATGATCGCTGTATTCATCGTTCGGCACAGCTGTCTCTCGGTCAGGTTTGCAAGCACCAAGGTAAAGACACCCTTCAATGCCCTTACCACGGCTGGCGTTATAACGATGAAGGTAAGTGCGCTCTGATACCAGCATGTCCTGATATGCCGATACCTTCGAAAGCGAAAATTTCAAAATATGATTGTGCGATTCGCTATGGCATTGTCTGGGTTCGCTTGGATAACTCCTTTGACTGCACCGAGATTCCTTTCTTAGGTGATTGGGACAGTGAAGGTATGAAAGTAGTGGTGGCTGATTCGTACGTTTGGGAGGCCACTGCCGAACGCCGTTGGGAAAACTTCACTGACTTTTCTCACTTCGCATTCGTTCATCCTGGCACTTTATATGACCCATTCTTCGCCACTCATCCAACAGTCAATGTCGATCGCATTAGCGGTGAGATGCGCTTCCAGCTTGCTCCACCCAAAGAAATGTATGAGAACTTGCCTGAGGAAGCACCTATGGGCGATTTCATCTACCGTTGTTCAATGCCCTATTCGGTGAACCTAGAAATCAAGCTATGGAAGGATGACTCTAAATTTATCCTGTGGACTACCTCGAGTCCGGTCGACAACACAACTTGTCGTAATTTTATGGTTATTGTGCGCACCGAAGATCATCAGCCTGACCATATTCATCTCGCCTTCCAGAAGCGTGTACTGGAAGAAGACCGTCCTATCATTCAATCCCAGTCACCTATGGATTTGGATCGTTCAGAATTGTGCGTATCTACAGACAAGATCTCCATTCAATACCGCAAATGGCATAGAGAGCTATCAATGGCAGCATTGGAAGGTAAAGAAGCATTCAAATCAGTCCTTCTCAGTGAAGTGACTGAGAGTAGATAGTCTGTCACCTCACGGCTCCTAAGGCCGTTCAAAAATGACTTCAGAGTGAGAGCTGTAAATATGAAAAAGATGTTCAAGTTAGGTTGTGCCGGGCTCGGCATCCAAGCGTCGTCTATAGAAAACCCTGTCTCGCTTATCGAGCTGCCAATCCTCGAGCAGTTTAAGCTGGTAAAAGAGGCTGAGGTGTGGGACTTCATCGATCGTGTTCCAAATAACTACCAAGAGCTGGACGAGTACATAAAGGGCAGTCAGATATACGACTTGCCGGTGCTATCCGGCAGTGGCTGCTACACGTTAGGTTTAGATGAAGACCTTATTAAGCAGAATATAAATCTTACCGCTGAGGTCGGCGGTAAATACCATAATTTTATGGTCTGGGCTAAGCACAAGGACGGTCACTACGTGACCAATGAAGAAGTTGCTGAGAGCTATCTAGACGCCTTCGAGTACGCCGAAAAAGCCGGTGTCATCATCACCTTCGAGAACCATGTGGACATGTGGTCTGAAGACTATCGTCGAGTTGCGCAGGTTGCTGATCTGGTTGAGGCGAGAGGAGTCAAGTTCAACGTGGCCATGGACTACAGCCACTGCATTTTCAAAATTGAAAATGCAGTTGAGCATGCAGTTTCTCAGATGCGTGGTGACAATGAGGCAATTGCCAAACTTGATCCGTTCAATGACGATAGTTACGCAGATGAATGGCTCAATCGCAATCTAGTTCACTGGGCGCAGATGCGTCCCGCAGCACCAAACGGCCCACTTAACTGGTGGGGGTTTGAAACTGGCCCATGGGATGCAAAAGGGATTGATCGCCCAGGACGTTCCATTCAATACCCATTCCGGCGCCCTGCCAAAGGCGAATGGCACACAGAAATGTGGCATGCCCACAAGCTGGCATGTACCAAAGAAATTACGAGAAAGGTCATCGATGCGTACCTACAAAGCGGTGATACCAACCTCTCATTAATGACCATCGACAACATCAACCTGAATGCTTACGGATTAGGGTGGAAGTACAACATGTTCGCTGATAGCTGCGCTTACGCTCAGTATGTCCGTGAAATCTATGCTGAACGTGCTGCTGTTCATCAGGCACGAAACACCATGTCAGCTTCTGAATTTGTCTCCCAATACCGGGCAGGCGCCGTTGTAGCGGTGCCAAACAATGTATAGGCCCCAATATGTTAAATGAGAACAGTTTTATTTTTGACGACTGGCACCCCGTCGGCGCACTAGCTGATACCTCACTTGGTAAGAAATACTTTTCCCGAGTTTTGGCTGTCAGCATTGAATATACGCTCACCGAGGATGGGTTGCGGGCAGAGGTTTCCTCTACAGGCCTACCGCTAAAAACCCAGGTGATTTATGGACTTTTATGGGTGTCTCTTTCAAATAACCCACGAGATGTAGTAGCCATCCCCGAATTTGATGAACCTGATCGCAGGGTGATCAGTGCAGGATCAATTCGGGTGGGAACCTCTGGGTTACGTGTCGTTGAAAACTTCCTTGATATGGCGCATTTCCCGTTTGTACACACAGATATTCTCGGCGCAGAACCACTAACTGAAGTGGCTGCATATGACATTGAAATCGATGAAGACCGAGATGAAGTGCTGGCTATTAATTGCAGATTTCCCCAACCGAAAGGGTCGGCGGCTGCTACTGAACCGGTGGACATGCATTACGTCTACCGAGTCGCCCGCCCTTTCATCTCTATCTTATATAAGACGTGTGTGATTGAAGATGATCGCCTTGATGTTTTGGGTCTGTTCGTCCAGCCCCTAGATGAAGAAACATGCGTTGCCCACGCGATCATGTGCTACCTCGATGACATTAACACCGACAAGCAGTTAAAGGACTTCCAACAGAGAATTTTTGGCCAGGACATCATGATTTTGCTGAACCAAGTTCCCAAAGGATTACCCCTTGATCCAAAGCTTGAAACCCCTGTGCGGGCTGATGCCTTGTCGAGCGCCTATCGTCGCTGGATTAAAGAAAGAAATGTGACGTTTGGCACCGCTCACTGAGCTTATTTTATTACTAGGTGATTTGTTATGGATTCGTTAAATCAGGAGTGGCATGTCATTGCCAACTCCGAAGATATACCGTTTAGACACGTGTACCAATCACGTCTTAATGGTCAAGAACTCGCAGTATGGCGTGACTATACAGGAGATGTGAATGTTTGGGAAAACCGCTGCCCGCACCGTGGTGTTCGACTAACACTAGGCGAAAATGTCGGAGACCAATTGCAATGCCAGTACCACGGATGGAAATATCAGTCTGGTACGGGACATTGCTCATTTGTACCAGCGCATAAAACTGCACAGCCCAGTAATGCCTGTGTAAAGACTTATCTATGCACAGAGTTAGAAGGCCTGATATTTGTAAAACTGGATACAACGAACGGGACCGATGCTCCAAAGCAGCTATCTCTCGTTGACTCTCTTAATTCCAGCAACCTGCGAAGCCAGGTGATTGCTGTAGATGCCCAGACTGCGATCGATACAATCAAGAAGGGAGCTTCTAGCTTTGCCCCTGTTTTAGGCAATCGCCCAGAAGAGATTCAGTTTGTGGGCGACGGCCTAACTATCGACCTTACATGTACGGGATTGGCGGAAACTTTACGTATTTTTGTCCAGCCAGAATCTGAACAAAAAGTGGTGATTCACGCCCGTTTATACACGGATACTCCTGTGGATCTTCAACGTAAAGTTATGTTCATGCACGTGCTGACTGAGCTGTTCGCTCAAACGGAGCGTAGTACCAGCATTTCTGATTCAAAAAATGTTATCGCTACTGATAGTAGTACACATGTAAACCAGGGCAATCCTGAAGTAGACAGCGCTCGAAAGCAGATTATATGTACTGTCATCGCCCGAAATACTGAGACGCCTGATATTGATTCTTTCTGGCTTAAGCCGGAAGAAGAGCAAGTATTAACTTTGGAACCAGGCATGCATGTCGGTTTGACAACGCCATCCGGTCACTTGCGGCAATACTCAATCGTTAATACACCCGAGGAACGAGATGTCCTGATCATAGGTGTTAAACTTGAGGCTAAGTCACGAGGCGGCTCGCGTAGCATGCACAGTGATGTTCGAGTTGGCTCTAAAGTGTCAATAACTCTTCCTCGCAATCAATTTCAATTACAACCATCTGAGCGTAAGGCTGTCCTCATTGCCGGTGGTATTGGTGTGACACCTCTGCTCGCAATGGCTCTTTTCCAAGAGCAAAGAGACCGTAACTACCACTTACATTACTTTGTGAGAGGTAATGAGCACATTGCCTTTAAAGATCGTATTTCGGCGCTTGGAAATAACTGCTCTACCTATGTTGGCTTAGGTATAGAGGAGACTCAGAGTGCAATCACTGAGCTTCTACAAGGATTAAATCCGGAGTCACATGATATTTACGTCTGTGGCCCTCAGACGATGATCGAACTTGTCTCCACAACGGCAATCAAGTCCGGTTTTTCCGCAGATCAAGTGTATTACGAGTATTTCGGATTAACTGATCACGCAACATCACGCGCCCTTAGTGAAGGGGGCTATCAAGTGACTATTCAATCCACTGGACAAGAATTCACTGTTGAACCTGGTAGAAACCTTCTTCAAGCATGCTTAGAAGCTGGGGTTGAAATCGATTACTCCTGTGAACAGGGCGTATGTGGTGCATGCATGACTAAAGTAATTAGCGGCGACTTACAACATGAAGATGTTTATCTCTCTTCCAAGGAAAAGAACGATGGGAAATTAATAATGCCATGCGTATCTAGTTGTAAATCAGCAAAGCTAGTTCTGGATATTTAAAAGAGGTGCTTATGCTTAAACTTTACGACTATGAGCTTTCTGGAAACTGTTTTAAAGCTCGCCTACTTCTATCAATGCTTGGTGTTTCTTATGATACCGAGATTGTTGAGTTTTATCCAGAACGCGAACATAAGAGTGCTGATTTTCTACGCATTAATCCACTTGGCCAACTTCCCGTTTTGCAAAACGGAGACAAAGTTATTCGTGAATCCCAAGCCATTTTGGTCTATCTAGCGACTAAGTTTGATTTGGGGAGGAAATGGTATCCGCTAGATAGTCCAGATGCTCTTTCAGATATTCAAATCTGGCTGGCTTTTTCTGACGGAATTACGGCGTCTATTTCTGCTGCAAGGCTACATGAGCTTTTTATGTACGACTTTGATGTCGAGGAGTGTCGGAACCGTGCTTATGTTCTGTTAGAGGTAATGGACAAACATTTGTGGGTGAATCGTCAGCAAGGCTTTGATTTTCTCTGCCCCATGGAGCACCCGACAATCGCCGATATTGCCTGCTTTCCATATATAGCTATGGCTGACGAAGCGGGCATTTCACTTCAAGACTATCCCTCAGTGAGACTCTGGCTAGATAGTGTGAAGCGTATTCCCGGTTTTATAGCAATGTCGGGAATATTCCCTGTAAGCAATATCTAAATATTCCCTGCGCCAAGATATTAATATTTATCAACTTGTAGCCATATAGGATTCTGGCAAAGGCGTCAGTATCCAATAACTAAAAAGGCTATAAATAGAAATTAATTAATAAATTAAAATATGTAAATCCTAGTAGGAGACATGTAAATGGTTATCTACACCCCGCCATCTGTGGCAAAAGATATTCCTGTTATCGACCTCGCAGAAAGCTTTTCACACGATATCGAAAAGAGAAAAGCTGTTGCGTGGGAAATACATAAGGCAGCACGTCAAACTGGCTTCTTTTATATAAAGAATCATGGTGTTCCAGTTGAATTGCAAAAGGCATATTTCGATTTAGCCAAGGAATATTTTGCGTCCCCTATGGACGAAAAAATGAAGATCAGTTCCAAGAACTCTGTCTGCCTGCGTGGGTACGAACCTATTACTGCTCAAACTCTGGATGAAGGATCTCCTTCTGATTTGAAGGAGGGGTTTTTATTTGGTCGGGACCTAACAGAGTCTCATCCTTATGTTCAGAATAAAACACCGTACCATGGTCCCAATCAATGGCCTGAAGGCAATCCACACTTCCGGCAACAGGCTGAGGATTATATGCACCATTTGGAGCTTTTAGGTCGTAAGCTTGTGCGCTTATTAGCACTCTCGTTGGGGTTGCCAGAGGACTTTTTTGACGAGGGTCTGAAGGAGCCGATGATCATTTCTCGTATGCTCTACTATCCCAGTCAGCCGAAAGACGCTCAGGTAAACCAATTAGGTGCAGGTGCGCATACGGATTGGGGTCTTATTACATTACTACTCCAGGATGCAGTCGGAGGGTTAGAAGTTCGAAATGCAGATGGAGAATGGCTGAAAGCCCCTTTTATAGAAAATACCTTCGTAGTGAATCTAGGTGATATGGTGCCAGTGCTTACTAACGGGTTGTATCACTCTACAATGCACCGCGTTCTCAACGCATCGAAGGAAACTCCACGTTACTCTTTCCCGACATTCTTTGACCTTGACTACTATTATGAGGCTTCAGTGGTTCCAACTTTGCGCAAGCCCGACGAAGAGTACCCCGAACCTATCACAGTAGGCGGTCATATCGCTGAGATGTTCAATAAAACATTTGGCGTAAAGTAAACATTGCCAAACTGTCCGAAACATTACCGTCCTCATGTTTGAGGACGGTCCTCCAGTCTAAAGCAATTGGGATTACATCCATTGTGTTAATGAAAAATTATCTTTAAAAAACAGATGGTTGTTGAATTTTAGCTCTAAATGATTATTTGCCTTAAACTCTGCTAATCGATTTCAATCATCCAGTCACTCCGAAACACAGGTACCATACCTGCTTCACTTGGATACCCTAATTGATTACTAACTAATTGAGTTTGGCCTATTAGGGGTTCTGCTCCCCAATGGTTATGCCCATATATCCATAGTCGTGGGTGCCACATTTCAATCAAAGCCTTACTGTTCGCTTGAAAATAGGCCGTAACCGGATTTGGATTAAAACGAGGATGGCGAACTTCAAACGCATCGTTTTTATGCTGTGTAGCTTTAGCCTGGGAGAGTGTAAGGCTTTACAGCAACACAGCAAATCCATTGATTATCAATCAGCAAAGGGAACGTATGATTCATTCGTCCCTACTAAAGGCGCCAATGAATGAAGTTTTCTCTTTTTGAAAGTTATTAATGATTTGACTTCTGATTCACTCAAAATTTCTGTGCTTTCGTCTATCTTGTTCTAAAAGAAGAAATAGTTCCCGGCCCTACCGACTAACACAGTATTTTCTCTCGTTTTCGCGTTGAGTTTTACCTGCATGCTGGAGTTTTTCAGAGAGTCAGCGTTCATTTTTGCGACAAAGGGTAAAAGTCCTATTAAAATGATAGTAGGGATGGCTATCTTTAATAAGCGTAAGTCTATCTTCTTGAAATTTTTACGTGTCCATTGTTCCATAAACGCAAAAAGAATAAAAACAAACCCTAAACCATGCATTAGTATAGTCTTGCCCGTGATTAGATAATACATACCGTATCCGCTTAGTACTGAAGTGACCAGAACGTTACCTAATCTTCTGGCAGGTGCTAGATTACCTTTATCGTCTGTACATTCCTCGTCAGTAGGTTCAGCAAAGATTTTTAAACTGAATATCGGCAAGATAAAAATATTAAAAATTAAGAATCCCAGAGCTAAAGTTGTTAAGGCGACCATGAGAGGGCTTAAAGCCTGACCGATATAGTCAGAAACACTCAAAAACTGAAAGATATCGATTCCAAACTCACTCCAGAAAAAGGCCAGATAAACGCTCGCTAAACCTAATGAGAAGGTTCCCAAATAGGGAATATATTGGGGTTCTAGGGATTTTCCCCTCTAAAGTAACATAGAACGCTACAGGTATTATATTATATGGT
>Ga0105235_100398_pt1 | contig 15288 bp, 18 predicted proteins | sample Virmet3819_2500_FD_90059 | JGI IMG/M metagenome (GOLD analysis project Ga0105235, IMG submission 90059) | Marine viral communities from the Southern Atlantic ocean transect to study dissolved organic matter and carbon cycling - metaG 3819_2500 | ecosystem: Environmental > Aquatic > Marine >... | reverse complement strand
TTAGCAGGAGTCTCGAACTCATGAGTATGTTTTGGACAATTTGGATTTCAGTGATAACCCTAGGGTTAATCATTGGTTGCTACTTCCTTCTTCGCTGGTGCCTGTCTAACAAGACTGGCGTAGCTGAAGGTGAGTCAATGGGTCACGAATTTGATGGTATTGAGGAGTTAAACAATCAACTTCCTCGCTGGTGGACAATTATGTTCTACATGACCATCGTTTGGGGCTTTTTATATCTAGCGCTTTATCCTGGCCTAGGTGCATATGAAGGTATTTTGGGTTGGAAGAGTTCAAACCAGAATATCCAATCGCTAGAAGAGTCTGTTCAAGCGCGTATCGACGCAAAAGAGCAAGGCTACCTAGTAGAGTATGACCGTGAACTAGATTTTGCTGCTGAGAAGTTCGATCCGATCTTTGAAGCGTATGCGAAAGTTCCAGTTGAAGAGCTGGCGAAAGACCCAGAGGCAAATAAAGTAGGTCAGCGTTTATTCCTACAGAATTGCTCTCAGTGTCACGGTTCTGATGCACGTGGTCAAAATGGCGGCTTCCCTAACCTAACCGATAACGATTGGTTATACGGCGGTTCAGGTGCGAAAATCGTCGAAACCCTTACGCTTGGTCGTAAAGCAGCAATGCCAGCATGGCTTGATGCGATGGGTGAAGACGGTATTGAAGAAGTGGTTAACTACGTACTTAGCCTAAGCGGCCGCGATGTGGACCCTCAGCTTGCAGAAGCGGGTAAAGCGCGTTTCGCAGCATGTGCGGCATGTCATGGTATGGATGGTAAAGGTAACCAAATGCTTGGTGCACCAAATCTTACCGATAATATCTGGCTTTACGGCGGCAGCCACAGAGCAGTTACAGAAACGCTTACTTATGGTCGTAACGGTGTAATGCCTTCATTCAAGAAAACCTTGGGTGAAGACAAAATTCACGTTGTTGCAGCGTACGTTTACAGCCTTTCAAATGATTAATGATTTAAATCATTAAATATCTTAGAAAGCCTCGTTACTACGAGGCTTTTTTTATGAGAAAATACAGCGATATACAAAGTGCTGTAGCGAGTGAAATTCAGACACTTTTATCCAATATTACTGACACTCTATTTATGGCTACTACCTAACAGTGAAGCGTTTTAGGCAGTATTTATAAATATGTTGTTAGCGAATTAATCAAGAGTAAAAATTCTAATGAATAGACCCTGGTATAAAGAGTTCTGGCCTTGGTTCTTAATTGCCGTTCCAGTTATTACCCTGATCATGGGCGGTGTGTTGCTCAATCTTGCAATATCTACAGAAGATAGTCTGGTAATCGACGACTATTACAAAGAAGGTAAAGCAATTAACGCAAGCCTAGACAAAGAAGCCGTAGCAAAGCGTTTAAACATAACGACGGATCTGGCTATTACAGATGGCAGCATTGCCCTTGAATTTCACTCAGGTATTCCACAAGACGGAAACGCCGTTAAACTCAGTTTTTATCACGTGACGCTTGAAGAGCGAGACGTAAGCGTATTGCTAAGCCGTGATGCCAACGGAATTTATCGCGGTTTTGTAGAAGAAAGTTTAGATGGTAAATGGCGAGTGTCGCTAACGCCAATTGACGAAAGTTGGAAAATTCAAAACACGATCTACCTTCCCCATGAGGGAAAAATAAAATTTAATCCGTAATGGCAGAGCACGATTGTTACCATTGTGGCTTGCCCATAGCGAACCACGACGAGGATAAGTTTAAAACGGTTATTTTAGGTCAGCAGCGCGACATGTGTTGCCCGGGCTGTTTAGCAGTGGCCGAAGCTATCGTATCGAATGGCCTTGAAGACTATTATCAGTTCAGAACTGAACCTGCTAAAAAGTCTGACGACGGCATTTTAGAAACCATCGATAAACTTAAGGTGTATGACGACCCCTCCCTGCAGGAGGAATTTGTTTTCGATGAAGGTCAAGATAAGCAGATACAGTTGACCCTTGAAGGTATTACTTGTGCGGCCTGTGGTTGGTTAATTGAAAAACAACTTTCGAAAGTAGAAGGCATAAAGCAAGTTGCGGTCAACGTTCAAGAGCGTCGCGCGCTAGTTACTTGGTCGCCACTGCAAATAAAGCTTAGCCAAATTCTTTCTACGCTGAAAAGAATAGGCTATGTAGGCTCGCCGTTTCATCCTGATGAACACGAGGCCAGCTATAAACGTGAGCAAAAAACCTTTCTGAAAAAGCTAGGGCTAGCGGGCATCATGACCATGCAGGTCATGATGTTAATGACAGGTCTCTACTTTGACTGGTTTGGTGCCATTGAGTTAGAAACCAGACAATATTTTTACTGGGTTGCGCTGACGCTAACAACCCCTGTTGTACTGTATTCTGGCAGCACTTTTTATATTGGAGCTGCCAAAGCGTTAAGCGCAAAAACGGTTAATATGGACGTTCCGGTTACGCTCGCCATTTTCGGTACTTACATTGCCGGAATACGCTCTACGGTTCTTGAACAAGGCGAAGTGTATTTTGAGTCTATCTGTATGTTCATTTTCCTGCTGTTACTCAGCCGGTTTTTGGAACATCGTAGCCGGCATCGCGCTGCGCAGATCTCCGCTAACATGATGCAATATGTCCCGGTTTCAGCCACGAAGTTAATGTCAGATGGCAGCGTTACCGAATGTCTAGCAAAACAACTACGAATAAACGACGTAGTACTGGTTAAACCCGGAGAGACAATTCCTATCGATGGCGTAGTAACCGAAGGTCATGCATCGGTTGACGAATCTATGCTTACCGGCGAGTTTAACCCCGTACGCAAAGAGAACAATAGCGTTGTTTACGGCGGTACGGTGTGTCAAGACGGCAGCCTAACTATTATCGTAACCCAAACCCTCAAAAACGCACTGGTAAACCAAATCGTCAGGCTCCAAGCAAGTGCAATGGCTAGCAAGCCAAAAGCTGCGCAAATAGCGGATAATTTTTCTCGATACTTTGTTATGGCCGTGCTGATGATCTCAGCGTTAACCTATGGATTTTGGTCGTACCAAGGTAGCGACGATGCCTTTTGGATAACCATATCAGTGCTCGTTGCAACCTGCCCTTGCGCACTAGGTTTAGCCACACCATCAGCACTCACCTGTGCTATGGCAAAATTGAATAGGCAAGGCATTTTGCTTAAACGCGCCGATGCCTTAGAGCAAATTACGGGCATTGATACCATTGCACTAGATAAAACAGGCACACTTACGCAAGGCAAATTCACCATTTCAAATGCTTGGTATGCTGACGGCGTAGATAGTGACACGGCACTCTCTATCGTACGCGCGCTCGAGTCGCGCTCTGAGCATCCCATAGCGAAAGCATTCACAGAGAATAATACCCTTGGCGATGATAGCGCATCCGATTACACCGTTTATAAGGTAGTCAATTTTACTGTAGCGCCCGGAGGCGGAATATGTGGCGAAATCAATGACACCATGTTTTCAATGGGCTCTGCTGCGTTTTGCGTTCACGAGTCACAGCAAGAATTCATTGAAGACTACCCTTCAGCTAACGTCTATCTCACTGTTAAAGGCCGTATTATGGCAGCGTTTGAAGTGCGAGATACGCTTCGTGCTGATACGCAAGAAACCCTCGATATCTTGGCAAAAAGCCATAGGCTTACAGTCTTAAGCGGCGATACACAAAAAAACGTGGACTCACTAACTGCGTCATTGCCAATCGAAACAGCCAAAGGTGGGCTTACACCAGAACTTAAATACGAAGCTGTTCAAGCTATGCAGCAAGCGGGAGCCAAAGTAATGATGATGGGGGACGGTATCAACGATGCACCTGTTCTTGCCAGTGCAGACGTGGCAATAGCGGTTGGCAATGCTACCGATGTTGCTAAGACAGCAGCAGATGTTATTTTGCTTGGCGATCAACTTTTATCTGTTCCAACGCTTATAAGCACTTCTCACCAAGTGAAGAAGAAAATAAGACAGAACATAGGCTGGTCTGTAGGATACAATGTTTTGATTCTGCCCTTCGCCGTGTCTGGGCTACTTTCTCCGTGGATGGCTGTTGTAGGTATGTCGTTAAGCAGTATTATTGTCGTTACAAACTCAACGCGACTTTTGAGCAAATAGCATGAGCATTATTTACGTATTAATTCCAATCGCCATCATTATTGTTGCTGTCGCTATTGTAATTTTCTTTTGGGCGGTAAAGACCAATCAGTTTGATGATTTAGACCGACAAGGCTACAGCATTCTTTTCGATGATGATTTGTCACCTGAAGAAAAAAAATTAGCAGAACAGCGCAAGCAGCTTCAAGAGAGCAAGGCAATCAAGAACAAAGAAGATAATGGACGGGATTAACTACTTCTCTGCTTTTCTTATCGGCTTGGCGGGCGGTGTTCATTGTGTGGGAATGTGTGGAGGGATCGTTGCGGCGCTCAGAATGGTCTCGCCAAAAGGCTCATCCGCTGTACCCTATACACTCGCTTACAACATGGGCCGGATTGCCAGCTATACGATTGCCGGTGCAATCACTGGCGCATTAGGAAAAATTGCGTCAGATTTCGTTCCCCTTGCCAGCTATGTCCTATCTCTTTTTAGCGGTGTTATGTTGCTTTTACTCGCTTGTTATTTAGGGAAATGGTGGACAGGCCTAACCCTTTTGGAAAGCGCAGGTAAAGGTCTATTTTCCAAACTTCAGCCTCTCTCTAAGCGGTTTTTACCGTTCAAAACCCCATTTAGCGCAATACCTTATGGCTTTATTTGGGGTTGGTTACCCTGCGGGCTTGTGTATTCAACCCTAACCTGGTCATTGGCCGCAGGCAACGCGTTACAAGGCGCGGGTATTATGTTTTTCTTTGGGTTGGGAACCTTACCCACCCTGCTTGCCGCCAGCGCAGGTAGTCAATATCTAGTGAGTACTTTTCAGCAAAGCGGCGTAAGACAACTTATTGCAAGTATAATGGCTATCTACGCTATTTATCTTATTCAGGGCGCAATCCTATAAAAAAATAGGTATTATTGTCGTGTATAAATTATAAAGAGCAGGTTTTATGAGCAAAGGAAGCCAATTTTCAATCCACTGTCAGAACTGTAGTTTCAGCCATCTCTGTCTGCCTGTTGCATTAAACAAGACAGAAATTGAGTCTTTAGACGACATCATTGAGCGTAAAAAACCGCTGCATAAAGGCGATACGCTTATTCAAACTGGCGATACATTTCGTTCGCTCTTTGCCGTAAGAACCGGTTCTTTCAAGTCGTTCGTTACCAACTCTGAAGGTGAGGAGCAAATTACAGGTTTTCATTTTCCCGGCGACATTATCGGCTTCGATGCGCTGCGCGAAAATAAGCACCAGAGCTACACTTCTGCATTAGAAACAGCGATGGTCTGTGAACTTCCCTATGAAATGTTAGATGAAATGTCGGTTCAGTTTCCGAAACTGCGCCATCAGATAATGAGCTTCATGAGTGCAGAGATAAAGCAGGATCACGACATGATCATGCTTCTCAATAAACGAACAGCAGAAGAACGCTTACTCTATTTTATCTCCCACCTATCGCAAAGATTTGAGGAGCGAGGCTTTTCTCATCGTGAGTTTCATTTAACGATGACACGAAATGAGATTGGCAATTACCTCGGTTTAACGATAGAAACCATAAGCCGCCTGTTAAGTCGTTTCCAAAAAGAAAACATTATAAAGGTAGATGGCAAACTCATTACCATTCTAGATTTTGCACTGTTAGAAAATAAACTGTCTGCCCTTAACGGACCAAGTGTTGTATGTAGCGGCTAGGTTGTCTCTTCGTTTAAATTGTTTAAGAACGCGCGCAAAGCGCGTTTTTTATTACCTTTATTTTTTATTGTCCCAAGCACCCATAAATCGCCACACTAAAAATGCCTAAGAGAAATGCCTGAGAGAGTTGTAAAATTCTTGACCCAAAACAACACGTTTTTTCAAATGTCGTTTATAGTTAGTGAAGATGGACTAGAAAAATAGCTTTATTTATCGTCACATCAAGCTGTGTGCTTACTGGAGGGTGTTATGATTGAATATAAACGAATTCTTGCCGTGGTAGATGCTGAACGGGACAACCAACCTGCTTTAAGTCGAGCCTATGAACTCGCGTCGAAAACAGGTGCAACAGTGACCGCAATGATGGTGGTCTACGATCTATCTTATGATATGACCACCATGCTAAGCCCAGATGAGCGCGAAGCCATGCGCGATGCAGTAACTAAAGAGCAAGGCAAGTGGCTTTCTGAGCAACTTAAGAAACAAGGCTTTGCTGATACCGATATTGTAGTTGAGTGGAACAACCGTGCTTTTGAGTCAATTATTTACTACACGCTTAACAACCAAATTGATCTAGTGGTAAAAGCGACAAAGAACCACGATGATTTAGCCTCTGTCATTTTCACACCAACAGACTGGCATTTAATGCGTAAGTGCCCTCGCCCAGTGTTATTGGTTAAAGAGCATGATTGGCCAGAAGGTGGTGAGATCATCGCAGCCGTAAATGTAGGAAGTGAAGACGACGAACATGCTGCGCTTAATGACAAGCTTACAATTATTGCAAACGATTATGCGGCCTTATTGAAAGGAAATGTGAATTTAGTCAACAGCTATCCTTCTACTCCACTAAACATTGCGATAGAAGTTCCGGAGTTCGACCCCGATACCTATCATGATGCGGTTAAAAATCACCATCAATCCGAAATGCTTCGCCATGCTCAACAATATGGCATTTCCGAAGAGAAATGCATTGTAAAAGAAGGTTTGCCCGAAAAAGTTATTCCCCACGTAGCCAAAACCATCGACGCTGAACTTGTTATCATCGGCACTGTAGGCCGCGTGGGCATTTCAGCCGCGCTTATCGGAAATACAGCAGAGCATGTGATCGACGAACTTAACTGTGACGTTTTGGCTATTAAGCCAGATGGCTTTGTTCCACCGCTTAAGGTACAAAATTAACGACACAACCATGGTTTAAAAAAGGCGCTTTATTGTATAATGCTTGCTTTATCACAAACCAAGCTAGTGAATTATGAGTTTAGGCACAAGCAGCGTTGAGCCATCTGCATTGAACGCTGCACAAAGTAAGCAAAAGTACAACTTCAACAAACTTCAAAAACGTCTTCGTCGCAACGTGGGTAAAGCCATTGCCGACTTTGGCATGATTGAGAATAATGACAAGGTGATGGTGTGTCTATCTGGTGGGAAAGACAGCTACACCATGCTCGATATTTTGATGTTTTTAAAGAAGATTGCGCCTATTCACTTCGATATCGTTGCAGTAAATCTTGACCAAAAACAGCCAGGTTTTCCAGAGCACATCCTGCCGGCTTATCTAGACGAAATTGGTGTTGAGTATAAAATCGTTGAAGAAGACACTTACTCAATTGTAAAAGATAAAATTCCCGAGGGAAAAACAACCTGTTCGCTGTGCTCACGATTACGTCGGGGCATTTTATATAGAACGGCTAAAGAACTTGGCGCAACTAAAATTGCGCTAGGTCACCACCGTGATGACATGCTAGAAACCTTTTTCCTCAACATGTTTCATGGTGGCAAACTTAAATCTATGCCCCCTAAATTGGTCAGCGATAACGGCGAGCACATCGTTATTCGCCCTTTAGCATACTGCACTGAAAAAGATATTGAAAAATATTCTCAGGCAGCAGCGTTTCCTATTATTCCTTGTAACCTTTGCGGCTCTCAAGAAAACCTGCAGCGTCAAAACATTAAAGCTATGCTTCAAGACTGGAATCGCAGGTTTCCTGGTCGTATCGAATCGATGTTTAGGGCACTTCAAAATGTGGCCCCCTCTCATTTAATAGACAGCAATCTTCACGACTTTAAATCTATTACAACCCAAGACGGCCCCGTTGAAGATGGCGACATAGGCTTTGATCAACCTTCTTTTTCCACTGAAAATACATCCTCGTTAAGTGATGATGAGCACACTATTGAAGTGGTAAATATTATGGAACCCAGATAAATGAAAATTGGACTTGCGTTAGGTGCCGGTGCTGCCAGGGGTTGGACGCACATAGGTATTATTCAAGCTTTAGAAAAGTTAGGCGTTAAAATTGACGTGGTAGCAGGATGCTCTATAGGTGCGTATGTTGGCGCCGCCTACGCAAGTGGCAAGCTGGAAGGGCTTAAAGAATGGGCATGCTCTCTTAGCGATTGGCAAGTACTTGCCTTGATGGGTGTTGGCCTAAGACGCGGCGGTATTGCAAGCGGTCAAAAGGTGTTTGATAAGCTAGCAAATGAGTTTTGTGAATCTTCATACGAGGCAATGCAAAAGCCGTTTGCTACCGTCGCTACCGATCTTTATACCGGCCGTGAAGTGGTATTTAATTCAGGCCCTATCGGCGATACCATTCAAGCCTCATGTGCAATCCCTGCCCTTTTTTCGCCCGTGGCCCACGGCGATAGGTGGTTAGTTGATGGTGCGGTTGTTAATCCGGTACCTGTTAACCTGTGTCGACAGTTAGGCGCAGACTTTGTGATTGCGGTTAATCTTAATGCCGATTTTCGCCCTATTCGTCTTGAAAAGTTGAGACAAGATCACGAAGAGAATGAGCGTAAAACCGAGGACTTCTTTACTAAGAGTCAAAATGTTTTGCGTCAGTGGTTTTCTCCAGACAGCAAAGATGAAAAATCACCTGAAACCAACAATGATGAACTGGATGTAAACGCAACTGATAACGTGGAAAGCGAAGACGGTGTCGCTTCTGAAGTCATTGAAAAAGTTGAGGAGGAATTCACTGAGGTACCAGCAAAGGTAAATAAACGAAATCCTCCAGGTATTATGAGCGTGATGAGCAGTTCTCTTGAAATACTCCAGGCCCGCGTCACTCGCTCTCGATTGGCAGGCGATCCGCCTGACATCCTCATTGAACCTCAGCTCACTGACGTTGGCATCATGGAATTTCACAGGGCCGAAGAGCTATGCGCGAAAGGCGAAGAGACTATCGCGCGTTTAGCCGAGCAAATTAGGTATCAATTATTGACGTAGATAGAACTCGTCAACACTTAGCTTGATGCCATTGCGGTAATACGAAGTGGCGCATGAGGCAACGTTAAACCTTTTGCGTCATCTATCCAATCTTGCTCAATCTGCAGAACACCATTATTTATTTGCACACCCTGAGGCGTTATAAAGTCTAGATTCTTATCATCAAACTGAATCATAAGGCCTTTGACTGAAGGCATCATAAAAGATAGGAAACTTCCCATTTCATTAAAGAAGGCTTCATACTGCTCATATAAAAAAGTAAGCTCTTCTTTTTTGTAATACTGCTTCAGGTATTCGGGCTTAGTCTCAAGTTGAACCGACATATCGCACACATTTGCTCGCTCGACTAAGTCAATTCTCACTAAGGCGTTAGCTAGTTTGAGTGCTCTCTCCGTCGGAACAGTAAAACGTCCTTCGTCGCTGACCTCTAACTCCATGGTTTTTTTGTCCGTGACGATAGAAGCCGCATTAACTCCACATAAACGTCCTTCGCCAACTCGGACAAAACCGAAAGCAAACTGGAGCGCTTGCGTGTCTTCATTATCTAATTTTTTTACATGGCTATAGAAACGGCTGTACTCAACGTCAATCGTTTCAGCAACAACCTGTGTACTGCTAAAACCAATGACAAAAGATGATGCTAAAAATAGTGCCGCGCGTATCATTCGGATAAAAACTCCTCGTTAAATCGGATCATAGTTTGAAGCTCTTCAACATAAGCGGCTCCGCGCTCAGAGTAATTCATCAGCCCCTCGGCCAACGCCACTCCCGTGATAGGTATTTGGTTTGCGCGCAATCTACTGCGTATTTCTCTTAAATCAGCATAAGCATCGTGACGATTTAGGTTGCGCATATAGGTATATGTTGCTCTAGATAAGTTATTGAACTTAGCGACTTCATGAGAAGCGCCGTCATTCCTGCGATTTGGAACAAAACCACACCCTTTTGTAAAGCACCACAAACCAAAGAAGTTATAGCCTTTTCTTGCGAAGCGACTTGTTCCCCACGCCGACTCATTCGCAGCTTGAACTAAAACCAATTCGACGGGTAACACGTCTATTTTTTGCAGCAAGGCGGGTAGTTTTACTTTGAGAGGCTGCGTTGACTTAACGCGATACTCTTCCTCAAGCCACGCCAATCTTTCTACATCATCTTTTGAAAGTGGCTCGTCTACCAATGCTTTCCTGTAAAGGGTCTGCACATAATGTCTAAGCGTCAGAAGATAAGCATTTTGCTTTTCTACCTCAGGCCTTAAGTAATTGAAGAACGCCTCCTTTTTCTCTTTTACATCCGTATAGACAGAGAAATCAGGCACTGGCTTGTTGTCTTTTACCGTTTGCGGAACATCAAGAATATCCGGCTCGTCCTTTGTAAAGATAATAGCGTTAATAACAATTACCGCCAAAACCCCTAACGTAATAAGGACAATTTTAAACGTTTCTCGCTTATGCATCAAAGCTTGACTCATTCACATCATTTACAGATGCTTCCGTGCCCACTCCTTGCTCGCCAATCAATTCCTGATAGAGCAATCCCATCATACTAAAATAGAAAGGTAACACCCAAATTAAAGACAGACCAAAGGTGAGCGGCACCGACGCGAACAGTAGAAAGAACACACCGAAGACACTCGCAATTTGCGACCAGTAAGCGTTAAACACGCGACAAGATAAAATGATAGCGCTTATAGGCGTTAGCTTCCTATCGGCCACTAACATAAGCGAAAACGACGAGGCTAAGTAAAAATACACGCCCGGTAAAATAAGTAGCATCATCCCTAACTGAACAAGAATGCTATTCACTAACTGCGTTAACGCTAACAACAAAACGAGGGGAAAAAACTGAAAAACAGTAAAAACAGATGTTTTGATGCCCCGCGCGACGAACACGCCCATCATATACAAACCGCTTAGCAGCGGAGCAACAATGCAAATAGCCACAATTTCTATAATAGACTGGTGCTCAAAAACGTAAGTTCCATCATCGTTTATAGTAATGTATTGCTGTGCAAATACGCCCAACATAACGAACGTTAAAAACAACACCACGCTACCTTGTAATAGCGAAGAAAAATTTGCTTTCGTTAACCCAGCAGCGCGGCGCAATAAGCCCTTGATATCGAAGTGATACTGTTTCGCTAAGGTATTGTTTAATCGGTCAGTGTTTACGTCTTTCACACAACTCTCTTAATTTCTGAAAATCTTCGGGATTATATCAATTCGCGTAAACAAATGCCTGCCTGTATGCTAAACAAAAGTTAACCCAGTACCAGCTTTGCTGCTAAACCGACAAGTAATACGCCCATAGCGCGATCTAGCCAATACCCTTTTTTACCAATAAGTTCAGCGACTCTACTCGTGCTTAAAAGATAAGAGAGGAAGCAGAACCAAAGCCCTGTCGCTATAGCCAAATAAATACCATAACCTAACTTTACGGCAAAAGGGGTATCGATACTGATGATTGCTGTAAAAAGAGAAAGAAAGAAAAGTGTTGCTTTTGGGTTGAGACCATTGGTTAAAAAACCCATCCACACCGCACGTTTAGCTGAAATTTGCGTGCTCTTCTTTTCAAATGAAGGGGTCTCATCCTGCTTGACCGGCCCACTTTTAAGCGCGCCAAAAGCCAGATAAAGCAAATATGCGGCAGCTGCATAGCTAAAGGTGGTAAATAACCAAGGTGTCGTGGCGATAACTACGCTCAGCCCCACAAGCGAATAAGCAACATGCAGCAATATCGCTAAACCGATCCCCACGCTAGTATATAGCGCGATGCGTCTTCCGTACGCTACGCTATTTCGCACCACCACAGCAAAATCAGGCCCTGGGCTTGCCACTGCAACAAGGTGTACAAGTGCAATGGTAAGGAATTCGTTCATATACTGCATCTTGCGCCTCCTACAGCGCGTATTTTGAAATTAAGTTGTCTACCCATCGGGGAACGATATGTGACGCTGGACCGGTTAACGATTCATCGAATAAGGCATTTGTTGCGCCCGGTGCTAAATTTGCTTCAATGGTGTGTGCACCGCTTTCTTTTGCAATCTGAACAAAACCCGCAGCCGGGTAAACATTGCCCGATGTGCCAATAGCAACAAATAAATCTGCGTTTGCTAATGCACTGTATATTTCATCCATATACATGGGCATTTCACCAAACCACACAATATCCGGCCTTAATGTGACCCGATTACAGCATGGGCATTTCGAGGTATGGTCAAAACTATCGCGCCATTCAAACGTTTCCTGAGAAATTGCGCATCGGGCTGACAGCAGTTCACCGTGCATGTGATAAACATTTTTGCTTCCGCCACGCTCATGAAGATCGTCTACGTTCTGCGTAACCAGCATTACATTATCACCGAATATGGTTTCAAGCTTTGCAAGCGCCATATGAGCGGCATTCGGCTTAACATCGTCTTCCTGAAGCTGAGCGCGCCGGGCATTGTAGAAACGATAGACCAAACTGGGGTTTCGCTCAAAAGCTTCAGGCGTGGCAACGTCTTCTACACGATGGTTTTCCCAAAGGCCGTCATTGTCTCTAAAGGTTTTGAGTCCTGACTCAGCGGAAATACCTGCGCCCGTAAGTACAACTATTTTTGGTAGCGTGTTTTTAGTGTTCATAAACGTGATTCAAACGTGAGATATGCGAGCAGATTTGGTCATAACCTTACCCCAGGTTAAAACAAATAACAGCCATCGCACACATCTTTATTTTGTATGGTCGTTAATGACAGGAAATTGTGTATCAGCGCCCCACTCCGACCATGAACCATCGTAAATTGACACTTGAGTAGCTCCACACATCAAGGCAGCTACGCCAACAATACACGCGGTAACACCCGAACCACAGGTACAGATAATAGGCCTGTCTAAATTGATATTTGCTTGCTCAAAAACCTTCTTCAGTTCTTCCTTGGCAAAGAAATGGCCGTTTTTTAGAAGTGTATCGAATGGAACATTATACGCGCCCGGCATGTGTCCCGACCTCACGCCTTGACGAGGCTCTGGCACCTCGCCTTTGAAACGAAGCGCACTACGAGCATCAACTAACTGCGCTTCGGTGTTTAATGCTTGAAGAACAGCGCTGGAATTTGCAAACCAGCCTGGGCGAGGCGTGGCCTGATAGGTTAATTTTCCATATTGCTGCTGTTCAGAAATAGGAAGGCCTGCGTTTTCCCAAGCCGGTTGCCCACCATCTAATATGTAAACGTCTTGATGACCAATAGCTTTTAACATCCACCATACGCGTGGCGCGCTGTACATGCCACGAGTATCATAAACTGCTATTGGTGTGTTAGCCGTAATACCTTGGTTGCCCAAATAAATTGCAAGAGCATCTGCAGAAGGCATGCTATGAGGAAATCCCGTGGTGTGATCGCTACCGTCTCCATCTAAATCAATGTCGACAGATGCTGGCAACACCATCGCGTTTCGCGCGTCAGGCGTTTTAGAAACGGGGTCGTCCATCAGTGCCCGCACAAGCGTAACAGGCTTTTGCTGCATAATGTTGGCCAAATCACCTACTGAAATTAACGCCGACGTCATAGCATTCTCCTTAATGACACCCACCGAAGCGGGTGTCTCTTTCTATACCGGCCTTAGTAAGCAATAAAGCTAGCGCTAAAAACCGGACTACTATTAGCGATATTATCTAATATCAAAAAGCACTGACTTAACTATTATCGCTAAAAAACGTTAACCCAATGCAGCAATGGCTGCTTCGTAGTTAGGTTCTTCAGTTGTCTCTGCAACCTGCTCTGTGTAAATCACCTTGCCTTCTGTATCGATAACCACTACTGAGCGAGAAAGAAGGCCTGTTAGAGGCGCAGATTCGAAGGTCACGCCGTAATCGTCGCCAAAGCTTGAACGGAACGTAGAACCGGTAAGTACGTTTTCGATACCTTCTGCACCACAAAAACGGCCAGCAGCAAACGGTAAGTCAGCAGAAACACAAATTACTGTAGTGTTGTCTAGCTTCGACGCTTCCTCGTTGAATTTACGTACTGACGTTGCACAGGTACCCGTGTCAATCGACGGAAAGATATTGAGTACTACGTTTTTACCTGCTAGTTCAGACAGTGTCACTTCGCCCAAATCTGCTTTGACAAGGGTAAATGCTGGTGCACTTGAACCCACTTCTGGTAGTTGACCCTTTGTTTTAACTTCATTACCTTGAAAAGTAACAGATGCCATTGGCTTTCTCCGTGATTTATTGAATTAAAATAGTGGATGTAAAACAACAGTTTCGCAAATTAAAGTGACGGTTTTTATACGCTATCTTTAACCTGCGCTTCGGCAAACGCAAGCTTGTGCTGCAAATGAGGCTTACCTTTTAAATATTCCCGTCTAAACACACTAAAATAATGCGCTAACGTTTGTGCTCCTTCCTTTTTATTGGCTAGTGCTAAAACGCTAATGCCAACCTCAGCGGTACAATGTTGAAAATCATGTGTAGATTCTCGCAGCAGATAGTCTGAAGCCGCATCCATGCTTACGCCTAACACAGGAAAATGATGTAAATAAGGGCTCTTAGCAAACATTTTTTTTGCTTCACGCCATGTTCCATCCAAGAAGATAAATAGTAACGTTTTGCCCGTATTCAATGGCGGCGTATCAATACAGCGTTCGATTGCCGCATATTCGTGTGGAAATACCACAATGGGAAAGTATTTTTCGTCACCAAGGATGCGCATCAGCTCGTCATCAGGCTCGGTGCGCTTCCATAAAAATGCGTGGTTATCTCTCACTACATCTGCAATTAAGCGCCCTGTATTGGTGGGCTTGTAGTATTCACCTTTGTACATCAGAAATAAAACTGCCACGTCAGTGCCAGCTTCAGGCTTGTAAGTGCAAATACAATTTTGCGTTGGTAGCAGGCACGCATCACATCGAACTACTTTGCTACCACGGGCGAGAAATGGACGTTCAGAACGAGAAAGTTCGTCTAAACGAAGTGACATAATGGAATTCAAGTTAATGCGTCTTTGCCAAAATTTTTTACGGATTTTACCATAGTAATACGCGGTGAAAGAGCGTAAAAAGCGAGAAATGAATGGATTCTGAAATGCCTGGTATGGCAAAAACGGTATCGCAAATGTTCCAAAAAGATCCCACTGAGATCCCATCAAAAACAAAATTAGCGTATACTATTGATTTAGAATGGAAAATATTGGTGCCCGGGGCCGGACTTGAACCGGCACGCTGTTACCAGCGAGGGATTTTAAATCCCTTGTGTCTACCAATTTCACCACCCGGGCATCGGGTTGCTTTTCAGCAAAGGTGTCAGGCGTAGA
>Ga0105235_100397_pt1 | contig 15310 bp, 10 predicted proteins | sample Virmet3819_2500_FD_90059 | JGI IMG/M metagenome (GOLD analysis project Ga0105235, IMG submission 90059) | Marine viral communities from the Southern Atlantic ocean transect to study dissolved organic matter and carbon cycling - metaG 3819_2500 | ecosystem: Environmental > Aquatic > Marine >... | reverse complement strand
ATGAGTGCTTAAATAATCAACGAAAACCTCATAATTATCAATCATACTTTGTATTCTTTTGATATTTTTTTATATTAGTAACGCTTGATTTTTTTGTGCTCTTTTTTTTAATAATTCGAAATAAATTTTAACAATCTTAAATGAGTACTCTACCAATAAATTCAGTACACTAGTGTTGATACAATAATAATAGAAATTTTGGGGTATCTGAGTGGCAAGACATTGCTTTTACTTTGGTTACCTTCGTTCCTAGGGATAGTAAATGAAAAACTCCATGTTAATGAAAAGTGGTATTCCACTGTTCATAGTATTAATCGCGTTTGTTGCTGCGGCGGTTATGATTAAATCGCGCAAGCCACCTGAGCAAGTCCCCGTAGAGATCCCTGCTTTCTTAGTTGATGCAAAAGCAGTGAACGCAGAGCAAGTAAGCTTCATTGTAAAATCTCAAGGTAATGTGGTACCCCGAAATAAAACCGGGCTAAGTGCACAGGTCAGTGGCAAGGTAGTGAGTCTTTCCGATGCGTTTATCGCGGGAGGAACATTTCAGAAAGGCGACATACTCGCCACGCTAGAGCAAGATGACTATCGCACAGATTTAAAGCTTGCAGAAGCTGAACTCGCTCAAGCGCAAGCTGCCTTACAGGAGGAAATAGCGCGAGGAAAGGTTGCAGAACAAGAATGGCGCTCAGTAAGCAGCGTCGCGCCACCTGAGTTGGGCTTAAGAAAACCCCAATTGGCAAAAGAACAGGCAAACGTTAAAGCCGCAGAGGCTAAACTAGAGCGTGCAAAGCGCAATTTAGAACGAACTAAAATCACAGCGCCATACAACGGTATCGTTGTAGAGCGAAATATTGATCTTGGACAGTTTGTGGCTGCGGGTTCAATGCTGGGCACTGTATATTCTACCGATACGGCAGAAGTAAGGTTACCTATTCCAGATAGCGACCTCATGTTTATCGATATAGCTGGGCAGTCCAACGAAAGCGCCCCCGTTTCTCTCTTTGCGTCGGTTGGTGGCGTTAAGCGCACATGGGAAGGCAAGCTAGTTCGTTCAGAAGGAATTTTAGATACGGGTAGTCGAGTGGTCTACGCCATTGTTGAAGTTAAAGACCCTTACAATCTTAACGGTTCTCACCCTTCGCCACTGCGTTTTGGTCAATTTGTGGAAGCAGAAATTACCTCCCGCCAAAACGAAGAGCTTGTGGTGCTACCTCGCAGTATTTTGCGGTTAGATAATACCGTAGTTACCGTTAACGATAATCGAGAAATTGATATTAAGCCGGTTGAAATTGCTCGTACCACCGCGAAAGATGTGTTTATTCGCTCTGGTATCGAAGAAGGTTCATTGGTCGTCACCAGTGCGGTTCCAAACCCTTATAACGGTATGAAAGTCCGTTTGCCAGGTGATGAGCCTGTGTTATCTGAAGCAGCTGAATCTGACACGTCGAAAAACACTGACAAAGTGGAAAGCAAGTCCTCTGAAGGAGGCAACTAATGAGTCGCATTGATACAAACAAAGGCTTAATTGCCTGGTTTGCAAAAAATAATGTTGCCGCTAATCTACTAATGATATTGCTTGTTGTTGGCGGTATATTCAGTGCGTTCAGTATTCAAAAGCAAGTTTTTCCAAGCTTTGAAATAGACGTCATTAGTGTACGGGTTCCCTACTTAGGTGCTGCGCCACAGGAAGTAGAAGAAGGCGTACTGCTAAAAATAGAAGAGGCGATTAAAGACTTAGAGGGCATTAAGCAAATTAACGCTACCGCCGTTGAAGGGATGGGAACGGTAAGCATTCAAGTCGAAGAAGATTATGATGTGCAGTCGTTGCTTGATGAGGTAAAGGTACAGGTGGACGCAATACCAAGCTTCCCCGCTGATACCGAAAAACCAGTAATTTATCGCCAAAAAATACAACAGGATGTGATTTGGATTTCAGTTTATGGTGACGCGTCAGAGCGAGAGTTGAAAGAGTTTGCCAAAAATTTACGCGATGACATTGCTAATTTGTCAGGAATTTCCAGTGTTCAAGTAGTGGGCGCGCGCGACTACGAAATATCGGTAGAGCTTTCTGAAGTCGATTTACAAAAGTACAATCTTACCTTTGCTGATGTTGTAGGGCGCTTAAGCCAGTCTAGCGTGGACTTACCTGGTGGTTCAATTCGCACCGAAAACGGCGATATCTTGCTAAGAACAAAGGGGCAAGCCTATACCGGCTGGGACTTTTCTCAAATTGTACTGGTCACTAATTCGAATGGAACGCGAGTAACTTTGGGCGATGTTGCATATATAAACGACGGCTTCATCGAAAATAATCAATACGCCTTATTTGACGGTAAGCCAGCCGTTAGCTTGCGGGTACAAGCCGTTGGTGATCAGAATGCGTTAGAGATATCTGAACAAGTAAACAACTACATCGATAATCAAAAGGCAGAATTTCCAGCCCATATTACGGCCGATACATGGGGAGATAGCTCATTCTATCTTGCTGATAGACTTAATATGATGCTCGAAAATATGTTTTTCGGCGCGCTTCTTGTTTTTCTGGTTCTGTCCCTATTTTTAAAAATAAAGCTCGCATTTTGGGTTATTGTAGGGCTACCGGTGTGTTTCCTTGGCACTTTATTTGTCATGCCGTTAGATGTAGTGGGCGTATCTATCAATATGCTCAGCTTGTTCGCCTTTATTCTTGTCTTAGGGATAGTAGTCGACGATGCCATCATCATGGGCGAGTCAGCGTATTCTGAAATAGATAAAAAGGGTCACAGCGCTGACAACGTCATTGCCGGTGTTAAAAAGGTTGCTATGCCCGCCACTTTCGGCGTACTGACTACTATCGCTGCATTTATGCCAATGCTTATGGTTTCTGGCCCTTTCGGTATTATTTGGAAGACCATCGGCATGGTAGTGATTGTCTGTCTGATATTCTCACTTATAGAGTCTAAGCTTATATTGCCTGCCCACCTTGTGCATATGAAGCTGAAGCCCTATGACCCAGCAAAAGCTAATAGCTTTCAAAAGTTTAGAGACTTTTTCAGTGAAGGTATAAAAGTATTTATTGAAAATAAATACGCCCCTTTTCTAGCCAAAGCAATACGCAATCGCTACACCACGGTTTCCGTGTTTTTGGCCATGTTAATCTTAACGGTAGGCTTATTTGGTGGTGGGATAGTACGTTTTGTATTCTTCCCTAGTATCCCAAGCGACTTTATGGTTGCCAGCTTTGAACTCGAACCAGGGTCGTCGCTAGAGCAGCGTGATAATGTGCTTACAACGCTTCGTGAAGCTATGCATCGCATGGATGAGAAAATTGCTGAAGAGTCGGGTGAAAAGGTGATCAAACATGCTATCGCATTTGATAATGGCAATTTAGGCGGAGAGATTTTTGCCGAACTTACAAAAGGCGAAACGCGAACACTCACCGATTTTGAAATTCAGGACATGTGGCGTCAAGAATTGCCTGAAATACCTGGTGTAAAGTCATTCAATATTAGTTCTCCTGGCGGTCCAGGTGGTGGTGCAGACCTTAGCTTTGAGTTTAGTTCAGGCGATATCAAAGCGCTGCGTGCTATTAGCGAAGAGCTAAAAGAAGCGTTAGATCAATACGAAGGCGTAACCGATATTAACGATACTTTCTCTGGTGGCAGTGATGAAATTCAGTTAGCGCTTAAGCCACAAGCTGATGCACTTGGTATTTCGTTACGAGACCTTGGTCAACAGGTACGTTTTGGCTTTTATGGCGCAGAAGTTCAGCGTATTCAGCGAGACGATGAAGAAATAAAAGTTATGGTGCGCTACCCTAAAACCGAGCGAAGCTCCGTAGAGCATCTTGAAAATATGCGTATTCGCGCACCAAATGGACAAGAAATACCTTTTGAGCAAGTGGCGACCTTCACTGTTGGCCAAGGCTTTGACTCTATTGTTCGCGTAGACGGAAAGCGTTCTGTTACCGTTACGGGTGTAGTTGATAAAGCATTACTCGACCCATCAGAAGTGACGAATGACGTAATTGAAAACCTAATGCCAGACTTGTTGGCTCGTTATCCAAAAGTTGACTTTCAGCTGCAGGGGAACTCAAAGGAACAAGCCGAAGCTATGTTTAGTCTGATGCAAGGGTTGTTGTTTGCATTGTTCGCTATCTACACATTACTTGCTATTCCGCTCAAATCTTATAGCCAACCTCTGATCATAATGTCAGTAATTCCTTTTGGCATAGTGGGCGCTATTATCGGCCACTTGGTGCTAGGCATGGCGGTAAGTGTATTGTCTGTCTGCGGCATTATTGCGTTATCTGGGGTTGTGGTAAACGACAGCCTCATTATGGTGGATTTTGTAAACCGTGCGCGCAAAGAAGGAATGTCTCTCATGGAGGCGGCAATTAGCGCTGGTACGCAGCGTTTTAGAGCGATAATTCTAACGTCATTAACTACCTTTATGGGGTTGATGCCAATTGTATTTGAACGCAGTCTGCAAGCACAGGTTGTCATACCTATGGCTATTTCCTTGGCTTTCGGTATTTTGTTTGCAACGGTGATAACGCTGTTACTCGTTCCTGCACTTTATCTAATTCTTAACGACCTTAGGAATGTATTTAAAGGCAGAAGACAAGCTCAAGTTACGACAGAAAGTTAAATAGATAATGCCGGGTAAAACCGGCATTTTTCTTTTAGGGAATAAAAAATGAAGAAAAATCTAATATACGCAGCTGTGGTTGCAGCTTCCGCAGGCTTAACTTTGGCTTGCACAAGTTCGCCAAGCGAAACGTCTGATTCAGTTAAAATAGAACAGAACAGCGCTAGTATGCCGAAAGTGTCAGGTTACCCAGAAACGAAAACCGTTGCACAGCAGGATAATTATCATGGCACTATGGTTAGCGACCCCTATCGCTGGTTAGAGGAAGAGAAAAGCGAAGAAGTAAAAACGTGGGTTGAGTCGCAAAACACGCTTGCTCGCCCTTACTTGGCCGAATTACCCTCTAGAGAGCGTTACAAAGAACGTTTAACCGCGCTTTGGGATTATGAGAAGTATTCAACGCCATACATGGTAAACGGCAAGCTATTTTATTCCTACAACAACGGTTTACAAAATCAGTATGTGCTCTACATGGCAGACGGCGTTGACGGTGAACCCGAAGTGTTGATTGACCCAAATACGTTAAGCGATGATGGCACAGTATCAATGGCATCAACAGAGCTTAGCCCCAAAGCCTCGTACCTTGCATATATGCTATCTGATGGTGGTACTGACTGGAAAACCATTCACCTTCGCAACACCAGCAATAAATCAGACTTAACGGATACTATCAAAGGCATTAAGTTTTCGAATATCGCCTGGTTGCCTGACGAAAGTGGATTCTTTTACTCTCGTTACCCAATAAATGACGCGGGCGAGTATGATGATAGTCAAACGGTAGCTATCTACTTTCATGAGGTAGGTACAGCACAAAGTGCAGACAAAAAGGTCTTTGCGTTTGAAGGAAAGGATACCTGGAACCCATATCCTTCAGTTGTACAGGATGGTGAAACATTACTTATTTCTGTTTTTGAAGGGTATCAGGCTAACGGTGTGTATGCTAAATCGCTTAGAGAGGATGACAGCGAGCTTGTTCCTGTTTTCGACAAGTGGGATGGTCGATACGATTTGATTGGCGAGCATGGCGATGCGCTGTTCTTCACTTCTACTGCAGATGCCCCAACAGGCAAGGTCGTTAAAGTAACTTTTGATAATGGTGTTAACGCTACTGAGACCGTTATTGAAAGTACAGCTGATACCTTATCTAGCGTTTCTCTTCTAGGTGAGAAGCTTTTTGCACAGTATCTAAAAGACGTGAAAGGTCAGGTGAGTGTATTTGATTTAACCGGCGAAAAAGTTGATGAAATCACGTTCTCTGACATAGGTAGTGTAAGCGGCTTTTTTGGCGGCAAAAATGCCGATACAACCTTTTATAAACTGACTGGATTTACAAATCCGGGTCAGGTGTTTGCCTACAATATAGAAAGTGGTGAGTCTTCGTTATTTAAAACCATTGATACCGGTATTAATTATGACGATTACGAAACGAAGCAGGTTTTCTATACCAGTAAAGATGGAACGAAAGTGCCCATGTTTATTGTACATAAAAAAGGCTTAAAGCTAGATGGCAACAACAAAACCCTGTTGTACGGGTATGGTGGTTTTAATATTTCATTAGTACCACGGTATTCAGTATCGCGTATGGTATGGGTAGAGCAGGGCAATGTACTGGCCATAGCTAACCTACGCGGCGGTGGCGAGTATGGGCAGAAATGGCACAAAGCTGGTACTAAGCTAGACAAGCAAAACGTATTCGATGACTTTATCGCAGCCGGTGAGTATTTAGTTGAAAGCGGCTACACCACACCTGAGAAAATGGGTATTCAAGGTGGCTCGAATGGCGGCTTGCTTGTAGGCGCGACCCTAACTCAGCGTCCGGACCTTTTCTCTGCGGCCTTACCTGCAGTCGGTGTGTTGGATATGCTTCGCTATCACACGCCAAGTGCGAATGCACGCGCTTGGTCTTCTGATTATGGGTTAAGTGAAAATAAAGACGAATTTGAAGCGATTTACGCTTATTCGCCACTTCACAACACTAAGCCTGGCACCTGTTACCCAGCTACATTAGTCACTACAGGTGATCACGATGACCGTGTTGTGCCGTGGCACAGCTATAAGTTTGCAGCCCAACTACAGGCAGATCAAAGCTGTGATAACCCGGTTCTGCTTCGTGTAGAAACCCGCGCAGGTCACGGTGCAGGTACGCCAACGTGGATGCAAATTGAGGGGTATGCCGACCAGTGGGCCTTTTTAGAGTCTGCTCTTAACTAACTTCCTATCATTTTCAACAAAAACAAGCCGCTGTGAAAAAGCGGCTTTTTTGTTTGCATTTTAAACAAATGAACATATACTGTATAAATATCAGTATGGTTTATTTTGAATCTTATTTAGGCGTGCGACTTTGCACAACCTTTAGGAGAAAATTATGCAAACAGGCATTAAAGCGGTTGATCAACTTATATCGAAACACGGCATTATGGCTGAATTCGGAGCCGACACGTTTCAACGCCGCACTCGCTTAACCGGTGGCGATGAACGCGCGAACACACTGCCTTTTTGTATGTATCAAAAAGTGGCAAACGCTCCTTTATCAAAGCAATTTACCGTGCACCATTTTTACATGCCGGGTAATAAAGGAAAGTTAGCGAGCTTTTTGTTTGATGAAAAAGGGCAGTTAATAGAGCAGGTCTACTATCAAAAAGTCGCGCGATGGGTGCAGGTGTGCAGAAAACTACAGCAGTTAGTGGAAGTGCCAACCTCAGACGTTCATATGGCGGCGTAAAAAAAAGCGGTAGCGTTTTTAAACGCTACCGCTTTTGATAAACCAAATCGCTACCCTACATGAAAGTAGCTACCTATATTGGCTTAGAAATAAGTGTACTTAAATTCAACACCCCAAACGCGTGGCTCGTTTACGATACCCGTTAGGTTGTTAAAGTCGATTGCACCTTTAACGTTATCTTCGTCAGTAATGTTACGGCCAAATAGCGCTACTGTGTAGTTGTGCGCGAAGTTTTCGTAACCAATACGTAGACCACCTTCGAAGTTGTCGTCAGTAGTGAATTCAACCGCTTCGTATAGGAAGATGTTAGTTTCACCTTGGAACGCCCAATCGGTAAACACGAAGAACTCACCGTCATCACCCATGGGAATGGTGTAACGCGCAGTAAAGTTGAAGATTGACTCTGGTGCTTGTGGGAATGGGTTGCCGTCGATTGAAGCAACAAATCCATCTGGACGAGGGTCGGTTACCGTACAGTTGCCTGTAGAACCAAACACTGGGTTAGTACCACATGGCGAAACCGTTAACGTATCGTCTTTGATTTCTGTGTGGTTGTAGCTATAACCTGCAGTAAACGTTAGTTCATCAGTTGCAAGCCATTGTGCATCTACTTCAAAACCGTACGCTTCACCTTTGTCTGCATTTACTAGTGCTGTAAAGTTGTTGCCACCACCAATCGCAGAGAACTGCATATCATCTACTGTGTAGTAGAATGCAGCTGCGTTTAAGCGAAGTGTGTCGTCTAGAAGGTCAGATTTAACGCCTACTTCAAATGAATTGATAGTTTCAGCATCAGCAACAGAAGGTGCGCCTTCAAACGCAACGTCACGGCCTTGAATAGTTTGGGCGCGGAAGCCGTTTGCATAACGTGCGAAAACAGACATGTCGTCAGTAACGCGGTAGTTTGCACTAAGTTCAAAGCTAGCTTGACCATCATCTACATCAATGTCGTCGTAGTCCTGAATTTGAGCATCTCCGGTAACCAACGCAAAACCATTCACGTTTTGATCGCCAACCACTAAACTCTTAGAGTCGTGCGTATAGCGAATACCACCGGTAACGTTTAGTTTTTCGTTAACTTGGTAAGAGGTTTGACCAAATACCGCCCATGTTTGGTTTTCGTGGAATACGGTTGTTGCACCAAAGTAGCCGTCGATACTGGTTACATTGAACGATGCATCATAGTAGAAGGCTCCAACCTGCCAGTTCATCGCATCACGGCTGTTGCTTGCAAGTCTAAATTCTTGAGTGTATTGCTCTAGGTCATCAAGGTTATCTTGCGTTACCGCCGAGAAAGGAATGAAACCAGGACCTGAAGTACCGTCTGCACGGTTAAAACCACCATCAACATCGCCTAAGCTTGAGCCATCAGCTGTTTCGATAGCCGAGATAGACGTGAAGGTAACTTCATCCATATCGTATTCAAGTTTTAGTGACGCACCAAAACCGTCATATTCTTGTGGGTTATTGTCGATGCCGTCGCCTTGAAGGTCGCCATCATAGAAAACAGTTTCGCGATCGTAGTTTTCGTTAAGCTCGTTACTGCCTTTGGTGAATACGTTGGCACGGAAAATAGACGCTGTACCTTCAAGCTCGCGACCGTGTACGTTTAATAGTGCAGAGAAGTCAGCAGACGGTTCCCAGAGAAGCTGTAGACGATAGGCTTTCTCATCGTAGCCACCGATTGCATCGTTTTCGCCTGTGAATGCGTTATCGATGTAGTCGTCACGTTCTTGTGACAATACAGAAAGACGAGCAGAAAGTTCGTCAGTGAGGCCCCCGCTAATAGCTCCTTCGAAGTTCATTGTTCCGTAAGAACCAAAACCAGCTTTCGCGTAACCTTCAAGGTCTTGTGTCGGTTTTACAGTATCAAACTTAATGATACCTGCAGTGGTGTTACGACCAAATAATGTGCCTTGTGGACCGCGAAGAACTTCAACTTGTTGAACGTCGAAAAGCGGGAAGCTCTTAAGTACTACGTTTTCCATTACCACTTCGTCCATGATAATAGAAACAGGTTGTGACGCCGCTAGGTCAAAGTCGGTGTTGCCAAGACCACGGATATAAAAGCGTGGAGCGACACGACCGTTTGACGACTCGGCGTAAAGACCAGGTACACGTACCGCAAGTGCAAGAATGTCTTCACCACCAGAGAAAATGCTTTCGAATTTTTCACCGCTTAACGTCGCTACAGAGATTGGTACTTCTTGAATTGACTGAGTACGCTTTTGCGCAGTAACGGTAATTTGTTCAAGTGAGGCTTCTTTTTTTTCTGTCGTTGCGGCCTCTTGTGCAAGAACTGAAGAGCTGAACGCGGCACTAACAGCTAGTGCTAGCGTGGCGATTTTGTGTGTTCTCATGTTTCCACCAAGATGATTTTGAAATTATACTTTTGTAGTGTTTTAAGCACATAAATTTTCAATCTATGCTTGGCGCTGCATTTTACACAAAGTTTGGAATAAAAACTTCAAATTTGTGCAAAACAGGACTTATTTCATCTAATGTGCACTATATTGGCAAACTTGCATATATTTTAAAGGTCCTAATTGCACCGCCGTGAGCCAATTATTTATTGAAACCAACTTTACTGGTGCAGCTTCCTTGTAAAACGGGAAAAGCTAGTTTCGCTTAAACTTCGCTCGATACTGAGAAGGGGACATTCCTGTCGCTTTTTTAAATAGTCGAGTGAATGAACTTAGGTCTTCGTAACCTACGGCGCTTATCAGGCTTTCTAATGGAGTATTTGAGGTTTCTAACAACTTTCTTGCCTGTTCAATCCGCAATGACTGTAAATATTGACCCGGAGTGGTATTGCATGCATTTTTAAACCGGCGTATTAACGTTCGCTCGGTCATATTGTGCTGTGTTGCCACGTCAGAAATTGTGACTTTGCTTTGCAGATGCTTTTCCAAAAATGACTGAACCTCCATAATATCTTTATCCGAATGGAAACGCCGTTGGCGACTGCTCGCATAAATAGTTTGGCTTGTCCTCGACACATCTAACACATGAGATTTCGCAGTATCGCTTGCCACTTGATGACCACAATATCGCTCTATCAATAAAATGGACAAATCAATCCATGCCATACCTCCACCTGCACAATAGATTTCATTGTCTTCCGTCACCATTTTTTCAGGCTGTAAATTGACTAAGGGAAACATAGCATTAAATTTTTCGGCATATCCCCAGTGCGTTGTGGCAATCTTATCTGTAAGTAACCCTGTATTTGCCAATAAGAAAGTGCCAGTGCAGTTTGCAGCAATATCGGCGCCCACCTTTTGCAATCTTTTTATATGAACAAGTAATGGCAGTGTTTCAATGAGAACTTGGTCTATATCCCCACCAATAGTAGGGATCAATAAAATATCCGTGTGAGAGACGTCTTCAATAGCGATATTCGGCTGCAATGTAACCTGATTCGAGCAAAGAAATGCTTGGCCGTGATGACTGGCTAACTGCACTTTAAACTGCGGTGAGGTTGGTAATTTGTGAATGCGCTGCCAACTGATACCAGCAAACGCAAATACATCCAACGCTCCAGTTATTGCTGAAGCGAGAGCCTGATCAAAGCCGAGCACGGTAACGGTAAACTTCGGTTTATTCATAAAAGTAATTCAGGTTATTAATACGGATAAAAGCTGCTTATTGTTGGCGGTATTGACCATTATTGTGTCATTAATGACAATAATGGCACGATAACGAATATGACACAATGTGTTAACAAGTATTTGTAAAGGACAAAACACCATGGCCGACCAACTCATTCCTCGTCGTGAAATGCAATTTCAGCTGTATGAAGTATTAGACACTGCTGCTCTTTGCGAGAAGACGCGATTTGAAGAGCACAATGTTGAAACCTTTAATGCCGTTGTCGATATGGCTGAGAAGATGGCAGAGGAGCTTTTTCTTCCTCACAACGCTGTTGCTGATAAGAATGAGCCCACATTTGATGGGACCAAAGTATCAATGATCGATGATGTGAAAGTAGCATTCGACACATACAGAGAGTCAGGCTTTATTGCAGGTCACTTCGATTATGAAGATGGTGGTATGCAGCTTCCTGTTACTGTGATGAATGCTTGTGCAGGTTATTTTTTAGCAGCAAACCCTTCGTCCACTGCCTATCCATTTTTAACGGCAGCTGCAGCGAACGTTATAAAACACTTTGCATCAGAAGACGTAAAAAACGCGTTTTTACCTAAAATGCTCAGCGGCGACTTTACCGGTACCATGGCACTTACCGAGCCTCATGCCGGATCGTCGCTTGCAGATATTCGCACCTCGGCACGGCTTCAAGAAGATGGCACCTATCGGGTAAAAGGTAGCAAAATTTATATCTCAGGCGGAGAGCATGAGCTTTCTGACAACATTGTACATTTAGTGCTAGCTAAAATTCCTGGCGGTCCGGCTGGTGTGAAAGGTATCTCACTATTTGCTGTGCCTAAATATCGTTTAGGTGCGGATGGCAATCCAGATGTGCGCAATGATGTAACCCTTGCCGGCCTTATCCACAAAATGGGCTATCGCGGTACAACATCCACGGCGTTAACCTTCGGTGAGAATGGTGATTGTCACGGCTATCTCATTGGTGAACCACACCAAGGTCTACGCTACATGTTCATGATGATGAATGAGGCACGCATAGGCGTGGGCTACGGTGCAGCGATGATAGGCTATCGTGGTTATCGTTATTCATTAGACTATGCAAAAGATCGCACGCAGGGGCGTGCGGCACCTAATTTAGCGCCAGAAGACGACCCAACACCAATCATTAATCACGGTGACGTTCGTCGTATGCTGCTAGCTCAGAAAGCATATTGCGAAGGCGGTATGGCGCTTTGTCTTTATGGCAGCATGCTCATAGACGAAATGGAAACCGAAACTGATAGCGAAAAACGCACCGAACTTTCCCAGCTTCTTGACCTATTAACGCCAGTGTTTAAGGCCTGGCCGTCTGAGTTCGGCCCTAAAGCAAACGACTTGGCGATTCAAATACTAGGTGGCGCGGGTTACACCCGAGAATATCCTGTTGAACAATGCTGGCGCGACAATCGCTTAAACCCCATTCATGAGGGAACTAACGGTATTCAGGCGCTTGACTTGTTAGGTAGAAAGTTATGGCAGCATGACGGGAAAGGACTTCAAGTGTTACTTGCTCGAGTAACCGCTGACATGAAGCGCGCTGAAACACCAAGAGCACAGGCACTCGCTGCTAAGCTTAAGCCCTACTTAGACAAACTCGGCGTGCTTATTCAGCAAGCGGCGGGAGATTTACGCTCAGATAAGCAGTCGGTATTGCTAACCAATGCCAGCTGCTTTTTGAACATATTCTCAAGCTGCGTTGTGAGTTGGATTTGGTTACGCCAAGCAAACGTTGCTGAGCAAGCGTTGGCTCATGAAGTGGGTGAACAAGATGTCGATTTCTATGAAGGTAAGTTAGCTGCTGCAGAGTACTTCCTGAATTGGGAGCTGCCGTTGGTAAGCCGTGATATTGAAGTTTTGAGTACGCGTGACACAACGTGTAATGACGTAAAGGCAAGTTACTTCTAGCTGTAGAGCACGATTTATAAAAAGCGATGGCGTGCAGGTTCACGTCATCTCGATGACTTAATTACTTGGAGTACAGCTAATGAACATAGCTGCAAATGTTGAAGGCAAACATATTCTTATTACTGGCGGTGGCTCGGGAATTGGCGCTGCATCTGCCCGCGTATTAAGCGCCAGAGGCGCAATGGTAGGTATCGCTGACCTAAACGAAGATAACGCAAAAGCGCTTGCAGATGAAATTACCAAATCAGGTGGCAAAGCCTATGCGGTGTCGGTAGACGTGACCGAGCCTGCTCAGGTTAAAGCGATGTTTGATACCGCTTTTTCTCATAATGACAAAATTGACGTCATTATAAATAACGCGGGTATTGATCATTTTCCTGCGCCTCTTACCGAAGTTGATGACGCTATGTTTATGAAAAACATTCAGGTCAATTTAGCTGGCGTATGGTATTGCATGAAAAACGCGCTGAAGCATATGACGGCAACAGGTGGCGGCCATATTATCAATATTGCTTCTGTGGCTGGGCTGCGCTCTGCGCCTATGATCAGTGCTTACAGTGCGTCTAAGCATGGAGTTATAGGTTTAACGAAATCAGCAGCAGTAGAATACGCGCGGGCTAACATTCGCATCAATGCGGTATGCCCTAGTTTTGTAGACACACCGATGGTACAGGGCGTGCTATCTAAGCTAGATGAGCGTGGTCAAAAAGGCCTCATTGGCGCAAATCCGATGAAGCGCCTTGGTAAGCCCGAAGAAATTGCAAATGCTATTGCATGGCTGTGTAGCGACGAATCATCGTTTATGACTGGACAGTCTGTTGTACTTGATGGAGGCATGCTGGCATAGAACATTCATGTTTCGATGCCTAAAGGCTTGCCTTCTATTCTTAGAATTTGAGCCTATGATTTTTTTAACAGATTTCGCAACTAACGTAGGTAGCTAAAAAGCTATCCAATTGGTTAGTTCATAAACAGCAAGAGAAGGAATATTTGATGAAGAACTTATTCGATTTAACAGGAAAAGTTGCACTGGTCACTGGCGCCAGCCGTGGTATTGGAGAATCTATTGCTCGTTTGCTTGCACAATACGGGGCCCATGTGATTGTATCGAGCCGAAAAATTGACGGCTGTGAAGCGGTTGCTTCATCTATTCGCGACGCAGGCGGCAAAGCTACCGCACTGGCGTGTCACGTAGGCGAAATGGAACAAATTACTGAAGCTTTCAATGTAATCAAACGTGATTTCGGCAAACTGGACATTCTTGTAAATAACGCGGCGGCTAATCCGTATTTCGGTCACATTCTAGATACTGATCTGGGTGCCTACAACAAAACTGTAGATGTAAATATTCGCGGTTATTTCTTCATGTCTATTGAAGCGGGCAAAATGATGAAAGAGCAGGGCGGTGGCGTAATTTTAAATACGGCATCAGTAAACGGCGTCACCCCTGGTGACATGCAGGGAATTTACTCTATTACCAAAGCGGCGGTTATCAGCATGACTAAATCGTTCGCAAAAGAATGCGGTAGCCTGAACATTCGCGTCAACGCGCTTCTCCCTGGATTAACGGATACTAAATTTGCATCGGCGCTAACAACCAATGAGCAAATTCTTAAACATGCGCTTAAAGTCATTCCTCTTGGTCGCGTTGCTGATCCCGATGAAATGGCGGGTACCGTATTGTACTTAGTCTCAGACGCTTCAAGCTACACCACGGGCACGACAGTGGTGGTAGATGGTGGTATGCTAGCGTAATTAGTCACAATTACGAGATACGACCATGCATATATGGGTTGACGCCGACGCGTGCCCTGCAGTTATTAAAGACATTCTTTTTAAGGCAGCCAGACGAACTAAGCTGCCTTTGTCTTTGGTGGCGAACCATTCTATGTCTGTTCCACCAGACAAACATATAACATTGACCCAGGTGCCTTCTGGCTTCGATGCCGCAGATGATTACATTGTGGAGAAGTGCGAAGCAGGTGATTTGGTGATCACTAACGACATCCCCTTAGCGGCTGATGTGCTGGGGAAAAATGCCCTAGCGCTCAACAATCGTGGTGAAGAATACGATAAGTCGTCTATCAAGCAGATATTGGGTATGCGAGATTTTATGGACACCATGCGCTCAAGCGGCGAACATACCGGTGGGCCCAAAGCATTTTCACAGCGCGACAAACAGAACTTCGCCAACGCACTAGATCGACTTCTAACCCAAGGCCTCCGCAACCTCAAATAAATTATTGGGGTCAGAGTCTGAGGTATCCCCACAAATAATAATGCGATATCAATAAGATAAAAAAGATAGGAACATTCATGACGTTTGGTGATCAGATCAATCGCCAAACATCACCGAGACCAAACTGCCATGAATGCCCTATCTATTGTGAACAATGTCGTATCGCT
>Ga0105235_100396_pt1 | contig 15337 bp, 10 predicted proteins | sample Virmet3819_2500_FD_90059 | JGI IMG/M metagenome (GOLD analysis project Ga0105235, IMG submission 90059) | Marine viral communities from the Southern Atlantic ocean transect to study dissolved organic matter and carbon cycling - metaG 3819_2500 | ecosystem: Environmental > Aquatic > Marine >... | reverse complement strand
GTCGAGATACCTAATTGGCATAAGCTTAAATAGATTTCTTCAGCAAAAGCCAATGAACAAATAATAATAGGAACATCTAATTGAAGTAGCTCATTTGGTTGACTAATAATGTACTCTTCGAACTTACACCCATGTCGTGAAGGTGAAGAGTCGAAAACGCCCACAATGTCATATGTTCCATCTACTCTTTGTTGCATTATAAATTGACTCGCGAGCTCACCAGAACCATACAATACTGCATTTGAAGCAGTACAAAGCTGTTGCCCATTATGACAAGATCTCACCGAGAGTTTTTGAGCGTACAGTGAAGGAATTGTGCGAGCCACATTTTTTCCGAACTGGTTAATAAGCACTTTTTCAGTTTCAAGTAGCGACGTTTCTAGACAGCTACACAACTGCTCGATCATTCCCAAAATAAAAGTGCCCTGTCGAATCATCCAGCTAGCTAGTTTTTCGCTATTGGCATCATTACGCTCTGCAACATTTAAAACAACGTTGAGTGCTTTACGCAAATATAAAAGCGCTAAACCAGGATTCACATCGAATTCTTTCTCTGTTCGTCTTGATAGAGACTCAGCGGCTGTAATTGCGTAGTCCATTTTTTCGGGATATTTTTTCCAGGCAGCAAGCGCAAGCTTATTAAATGGTTGATACGACCTTTGATACTGTTCCAGACACTTGTCGACGGACTCCATAAGGTCTAGCTTATATTCCTGCCATACAGGTAGCCTAACGCCATTTAGAATAAAGTGGAGATTTTCAACGAGATAACCTACTGAGTTACCTGGATTACAGATTACAGTATTATGATATTGCGGTGTATTTTCCTCCTTTGTCCCCTCAATTATCGCGCTCAGTCTTTCCTTCAATTCATCTAAGCTAGAAATAGCTGTTTCTATAGCAGACTTTCCGCCGCTGGGTTTGAAAACCAGCATGGGTTGTCCGGTAACAAGAGGATAAAGGTGTGATTGATATTGCCTGTGGCAGACCATTGCCACACCTCTGCTGTAGTCGCCAATATAAGAAGGTGATTTGCTGAAGGTAAAACGCGGGTTGTTACTGAAGCTCTCAATGACAGATGCAATTTTTGGGTGAGAGAAATCTTCTGGAAAAGGTCTGAAAATAATCTCGTGTTCTGGAAAATGAGTTAACAGAAAAGTAACGGTCGGTGCTATGTGATCAACGACCCAAGTCGCCTCTAAAGCAAGGTTGGAGAGATGGTAAATAATCGCCGTGTTTTTTTTGCTGCACTGCCTGTAAACCTGATAAAACTTATCGAACTTTATTGAGCCAAAAGGAATGACTGTTAAAGCATCACTGCTTGCCTGTCGCAATGCTCTTGGAAAGTAACCTGAGAACGCTTGCTTGTTAACACACGTGACAGGCTGGGCCGAAAGAATATAATCAAACTCTAGACATCCACCGTATTCGTTTAGTGTTTTAGTCAGCTTTACATCGATACCGTGCTGACACCCGATGCGCTTAACATTTGTAGGCCAATTAAAGCTAAGTTCGAAGTTCGATTCTTGTATAAAAACAATATCTAGCGCGTCTAACTGTTGAAAATCTTCCTCGCAACACAAGAGTAACGGAACATCAAGCCAATTACTCTCTATTAGCCACTGTGGGTTACTTTTAACCTCATCAATATCGACAATAGCGAGAACTTCAATTTGCGCATACTCTTTGAGCGAACTGAACAACTCAAACATGTGATTCATTGCAGCATTGCGCTGAACCCAAAAGCCGCATTTAATCTTATTCTCAACGCGTGATAAGTGTTGTTTGTAATAGCAGAGCAAATCTGACATTGCGGTTTTAATATCCGCTGACTTTATTAAGCCAACCTTTTTTAGCAGTCCTGCTACGATTTCATCAGTCAAACGGTCATGATCGGCAACATGCTTTTTATCTTGCATCATAATCCAAGCAATTCTAAAGAGAAATTAGTGTATTTTATGTAGAATTGCATTGCATCATCTAGATGCTGAGGGCTTATGGATACTGGCTTTCGTGGCAGGGCAAGTTGCTTTTCCCAGTGGTAGCGAGCAAGCTCTTCTGGACTTATATCAGGTATATATATATCGCTTTTTGTAAGGCCCGAATGATAAATCTCTCGAGGACTCGGCTGACGGATTTTCTCATTTTTTTCAATAATGCTATCTGTGATAGCTTTCTCTTCGTCCGTGAGCAATGCATAAAAGTCATCCAAAATCTTTTTGAAGTTCGCAGGGTCTTCATCTCCCCATTCAGTGACTTGATCATACTCAATCATTGCCCAGCCCAATGCTGCTGGAATGTTAAGCTTTACTTTGCTCAAATTACCTGTCGAATACATTGCTTTAATGCATGCGTAATCTGATGCAATAAATATGTTATGTCCAAGCCAGAAGCCGGGAACGACAAGTTGCGATATGTACTGCGAGAAGTCAGGCGTTGTTTCTTCTAGAAATTGCTTTGCCGCGGGAAGAGAGACTTTGGTTCTCTCACCATTTGAAATATTCTCTCCCGAGACTACCATCATAAGACTACGCCCCACATCCACACATTTATTGCTAAAATTTAGTGCACAAACCATAGAAGTAAAATCAGGACTCATTGGCACAAATATACGTCCGTAATGTTGTTTTATCTTTTCTACAATTTTTCGGTTAACTGCACCTGAATAAATTTTACCAAAACTAATTTTTTCCTGTGTGGAACGACCAAACAAAGGCTCGATAAAGTCAAATCGTCGCTTTAGCTCTTCAAGTGCACTATAAACAGATGGCATTACCGGCTTTATCAGGGGGTGATAAGTACCCCGCTGACCTTCACCATCTGACATCGCAAAATGCTCATACTGCCAAGATAAAATATCAGGGGTATTAAATTCATCAGCTAATTCCTGCAAAACCGTCGTTGCTCGTGGATGAAAAAGAAATTTTTCATTGATAACAGTGATGTACTGACCTTGTGCTTTTTCAATCGCAAAATCCCAATTGTCAGGCATTGATAAAGGTTCAGTCGGTCTAAAATATTTAAATTTTTTATCTTTGAGGAATGGAGCAACAACGTCTTTACAGGGCTTATTAATGCTATTATCAGAGACAATTACTTCATAATCATCAGTTTGCTGCGCATATAGATATTCAAGGCACTTTTTAAGCAGCTGTGGCCTATCTCTAGTGGGTAATACATAGCTCAGAAAAGGCCTGTCATTCATAATCTTTCCTACTTTTTCAACTTGATAACATGACTCACAGAGGAGGGTAGTTGTGCTGCAATTTCATCAACAAAACTCAATGAGGCAATGACTACCACTGCATTGTCTTTAAAAAGACACTTATCTAGGGTGACCACTTTACAACCCATTATCTCTTTGATAAATAAAGCATTTCTATCTATTATCAATTCGATACTTATTGATGGCTCAAGCTTTTTTAAAAACTTTAAAACGTTGCGTCCCAATTCCCCTCCACCGTAGATGTAAACAGGATTTTCTCGATAAGGATATAACTCCCACCCCAGCATTGCGATTTCATCAGACGAAGATTTCTGCATATGCTGCGTTGACGTTACAAACTCAGAGAGAGCCACTAAAGGTTCGGGGAGAACACTTTCATATAAGGCAAATAGCTGCTGTCGACTCTTATACCGCAACATCTTTTTACTTAAGCTAAATGGTGTATTTCGATACCATAAAAGCGGTAAGGGTATGTTGACGATATTTTTGCCTGTAAATGAAAGCTTCAAGATGAGTTGCCAATCCTCCTCTCCTGCAAACTCTCCACACTGAAAACCCTTGGCTTGTTCAAAAGCAACTTTGCGGTACAGTGCGCTAATGCCTCCTACACAGTTGTATAACAACGCTGATGACCAGTCTTTGGCATCATGGAATTGAATTAGCATGCCTTTTTCGTTTGCGAAATCAGGGATGCCGTCGCCCTCAAAAAAACAAAAAGCAACGGTAACGACATCAGCATTTTCTCTTGATAGCGTGTCGCAGCAGAGGCGAAGTGCGTCTGGTGCGAGAATGTCATCATCATCAAGAAAAAATATATAGTCGCGGTTTGTATTTGCAGCGCCTTTATTTCTTGCGTTGGAGGCTCCAAGGGGAGTTTTACTATCAATGATTTTAATATGTAGATTAGAAAATCGCGGGTCTTTCACCAAATCTGCTAACTGTTCCCTTTCTAGTTGGCTACTCGCATCATTCACAATAACGACTTCAAGTCCGGTACCTTGCTGCGCTACAGACAAAAGAGTTAAAGGTAAATAATCTATGCGATTATGGAAGGGGATGATAACCGAAACATCATCTATATTTATTTGCGAACGTTCATTTTTCAGCTGCGTTCTTTTTCTTTCTTGATGCTTTTCAAGATAACTTAGCAGCAAACCATTTTTGTCGAGAAACCGTTTTGCGTTAGCATAATCCTGCTGAACTGAATGACAACCAAACCAGCGAATATTCCAGTACATACAGCGTTCAACGGTTTGATGCAAAACATTAGCAAAGTACCCAAGTCCAGCGTAACGAGAGAAATATATTGTATCGAAAGATGGATTTTTATAGAGCCATAACGCTATCTCAGAAGGTGCCTTGAGGCTACTATCCCTGTGAGTGAACTGGCCCTGTTCTATAACTAAGAACTCGATATTATCAACTTTTTTAGAGGGTGCCCAAACCAGTCCTTCATCATCAAACAAAATGACTTGCGCGTTATCTAATGAGCTCGCCAAAGACTCAACCTGTTCAAGCTCCTGTTTCCATCCAACTATAAGAATGCTTTTGTTCATCAGTCTTCTCTATACTCGTAACACCAACCCTTCGAAGCCACAGTTTTCAAGTATCACTTGCATTGGCTGTTGATAGCTTAAAGAGCAAATAACAACGGCACTCGCAGCATTGAAACTATTGAGATTTAAAGGCAAAACTTCTATTCCCTTAAATATTTGTCCCGCTTTAAAGGTATCTATGACGATGGGCTTAACATTCATTGCAAGTGATGTTTCGACAGCACGCTCGGCTATATCATTAGCGCCAAATATGTACAGTTCTGTAATTAAAGAGTTGTCCAGAGCAGCAATCTGACTGCACAAATACTCAACCCTCTTGAATTTATGCCTGTTCGAAAAAATAAAGCTCAATGAAGAATTAATATTACTTTGGGCACCTTTGTTTAAACCCAGAGCACTCCTCAATGATTTCAATAGCGTAAACTTTTCTCTTAACTCTATCGCATAACTTTTCTTGTTGTGCCAACGCGTTGTTTGAACATGTTTTCTAAATTTATTCAGAGGGATACAGGTGAAAGCAATGTCATGCGACAACAGTATTCTATTGTAAAGCGCCCAATCTGCGCAGTATTTGAAGTCGCATTCACGGAGGTTCTTTTTCAAAACTGAAGCGTTAAACAATACCGCACTTACGTTGGGTATTACATTGCGATAAGCCATGTAATCTGTAACAAAGTCTCTTCCCTTCATGAAGAAGTCTTGCTTCCACAGCCCATCGTCAGAATAGTGATGAGAGGAGTAGTCATACCTAGCGATAATTTGACTACTTTCATCAATTATTTCGCTGTCGCAGTAAGCCATGCCGACTGAGGGATTGCCCTTTAAAATAGAAAGAAGTGTGGTAATCAATTCTGGCTCAGCTTCGTCATCGCTCTCGGCTATCCAAATAAAATCGCCTTTAGCTAATGAAACCCCTTTTATCCATTGTTTTATAGGTAATCCTGAATTTGAATTGTTGACGTACAAGCCAACAACTTTCTCACAGGCTGAAGCAAATGCGGTAAGCACTTCCTCGCTTTTATCAGGACTACTATCATCTAGCAATATAATTTCAATATTACTATGCGTTTGGTTGATGATAGTGCTGAGTCTTTTCTCAAGGTACTTTTCGTGCCTGTAGTTCGGTACAATCACAGATACCAATGGCGTGCTGTTCATTGTTGCTATTTCAGCGGCCTTGTCAGAAAAATTCATCGCTCATTTCCAAAGCCCCACCACATAATATTATTTTCAATTTGTTGATGTGCTTCACGTTTGCTCACCCCTTCAAGAAACATCGACTCAACCTTTGGCTTGCCAACACATACAACACCTCTATTACCCAATTTATCGACTATGTAGTCATTATATTGAGCGTTATCCTTTGGAATCATAATGTAATTTGGATAATCGATATAGCTGACATGATCCGGGAACATACTTAACACATGTTCTGCATAATCCCTTAAACCATCTGAAACTTCTTTACTTTCACCCACAAAATAAAGCTTTGGCAGAATGACTAGTGCAATCTTTTTCTGAATCCAAGCCTTTACAGTCCAAGATGCTTTATTAATTGAATGATAGAAAATAGTTTCACCATTAAGGTACGCATCAACGTCATATTTAAAGTCAAACACTGGATGATGATATAAAATCGTATTTTGTTTACAGAAGAAATCTGCTAACGCTTTCTGGGATGTATCTTTATCAATTTGTACAACGACATGTGCCCCAGACATACTTTCTTTCGTAGGGTAATTTTTTTCGTCACAGAGTAATGCGGTCTCATTATTGTTAGTGTTGGGCTCGAACCACTGTTTGTCTATTTCAGAAACCGCATCTAAATATTGTTTTATGAATTTATTATCGTTCTCACTCAGATTAGATCCTGCGGTAAATTGTTGGCTTTGTTCTTTTATAAAAATAGCCTCACGCTCTGGCACAAAACTAGAGACGTGATCGAATATGTGATTCCCTTGCAGGATCGCACCTCGAATCATTTCTAGTGTTTCAAGCCATGCTTCCCTTAGCATATTGAGACGTGACACTTTTTCGTATTCTGATTCATCCGAATAAAGCAACTTACTGAATGCAGAATTAGCAAAATTTACCGTACCGTAAAGATAATAGAAAAGAAGTGACCTTCCCTCTTGATATGACGAAAACAACTTCTTTTTAAGTTTTTCTGTGTAGTGCTCTGCATCGTCCGACACTTCAAAAGCATCTTGCGTCATCGCTACAAACTCATTCAATTGTTTTTCTAAGGTTGACTGATCGTAAAAACTATCGTATTCGTGTAAAAAATCGCGTTCTTCCGACAAAGGTTGAAACGCTTCTGTCTTAACTTTTCTCAACACCTCCTCTTTTTCATAGGCAGATGTCACTAACAGGATGTCGTCTACAGGTAATGGTTTCGCGCCAGCAATAAGCGCACCGTCACTTGTGTTAAAACAATCTACTTTAGCTTTTGCAAGCGTGCGCTCAATAATGGCTTTGGAAACTTTAAATTCATACTTGGTGAACACACTTTTCTTGAAGTTTCCTGGCACCACGATATTGGTATTATGCCGTTCTTTATAACTATATTTTTCCTTTCCATGATTGTCATAATAGCCAGACTGCTTTGAATGATGTTTATCTTGTTCTGCAAAACCTAAATCGACTCCGAACAAGTAAAGCTGCTGAAATCCCATCAAGGTAAACAGGTTTATAGCAAAATTGGATACCGTAGGATAAGCAAACTGAAGTTCTTCGTAGTTTTTTTCACCGAGTAACTTTAGTGAAGAAACCGTAGAAGATTCACCTTCTTTAAATGCGATATAAGTATTTCTAAACAACTTACATGTATCTGGATGAATTCCATTACATGACAACAAGTCTACTTGCTTTAAAAAAGCAAAGTCGTTAACCCGGCAGCTCCAATCAAAAGTAGAACGATTTTGTTCGATTTCTGCATGGAAATCTGGAACTATGCCATTTTTATACAACGGCATAAGCGCTGTACCACACGAGACCACGATAGCTTTGTCTTTAAAAGACTTGATAGCATCGATTGTGCTATCTAGTGACGGGCCATTTCCTACGATGAAGACTGCAATATCCTTGTCTGCTAGTGATAGTTTTTTTGCAGGGTCCTTTAAAAGAAGTGGATACTTTCTACCTATGGTTTCTTTTGTATGCGCAATGCCGTAGCGAGCATGATCAAAGTTTTCCCCCATGGCAATAACAACTTGCAACTGCTCACGCAGCTGACTAATGGTATGAACCATCTTGGTGTTATGATAGGTCTGATAAAAGTATGTATTAGCGAGAATGTAGGGACCAACAGAATAAAACTGATTCAGCAAATCTCTAAATAGATTTGAGCCATCATCTCCAACATTAATGTATAAACGTCCGCCTTTCTGGTCGATGCGCTCAAGAATATTTGCCCAGTCTATTAAATAAAGCGATGCATAGAATAGGTCGCGATTAGGCTCACAGACGAAGAGTTTTTCAACATCGTTGTTCTCAAACAACGTTTCTAACTGAGGTCCAATACCAAATAGAATTAGCGACTTTATCTGCTTGGGTAGCTTACTTGTTTTATCTCCCGCGTCTTTTAGAAGTTTCTCTGCCTTTTTAACAAACTGAAAGTGTTGATAATGCTTCAGCTTAACCCCGTTATACCCCAATATTAAGCCATCTTTATTCGGATACTCTTTGAAGTTTTCGAAATTTATACTGGCATCTTCAAATGGTGAATCACTGTACCAATTAGCCAGAGATACTTTGCTAAATATGTTTACTGCACCGCGCGCGTCCTGCATTGGAACCCAATAATTAGGAGTGTAGCATTCAAATTCATTGGCAATATTCGGGACGTAGCGTTTAAAAGCTTCTACATTAAGAGTAAAACGCTCCTCTTTGCTCGCCTCATCAAGTCGCTCCATTGAAACAGGTTTGTTCCAATGCGGCAGGAGACTTTCCTCAGACTTTCTTAGCTGTTTGCTGATACCATCTTTTTGAAAGTTCTCCCAACTAGAAGTAAGTAATGCATTTTCGAGAAGGTTGAACGTATTGTGATTATAATGCCGATAAAAATAAAAACCTGAAATTGGAAAATGAGTTTTCAGTTCCTCTATGTCATTAGACATAGATATACCACTATTTTTTAATTGAAAATAAAGTGCAGTGCCTTTCGACTTGGCCGTTTCTAGTATGACTTTCCAATTTGACGTATAGAGTGAAGCAAAAAAATATTGCTCTTCCGGCTCATAAATAACAAGGTGTTTGATGTTATGGTTTTCAACCAAGGTTCGAATATGAAAGCCTAAGCCCACTCCCATAACAACGAGTAAATTAATATCTTTTGTTAAAGGGGGTTGCGATAAGTACCTGTCATAAATAGGTAAGTAATGTTCATCGTTGGAGTTATAGCTTACATTTCTGTCTAGATCGCAATAGGTACAGTGAAGTAATTTTTCAACATACTGAGCTTGAACTTCCTTCTCGGGTGACAAATCGTAGAATGTACGACCGTTGCTGTAATTGACAATATTAAGTTCGCCATTCCGATTAGTAAAAATGGAAATATCTAGCGTTGCAGCTTGCACAATTTTATCGACTATATTAGGTACATACGCCTTGAATGCCCCGAAATTTCGCCGATAATTTTGTGTAACTCGTTCAGCGAGTTTCTTTTCTAGCTCGCTTTGTTTCTTTTCATCTGGGTCTAAGTGGATTCTAATATCTTTTAGCATTTTTCGACTCCAGCGCCTTAATCAAAGAGCTCTGCCAATTATACGATTTCTAAAATTTTAGTTTTATTTAAGAACGAGACATAATTTTGACGCAACAAGAGGAGTTTACAGGAGGCTCAAGTATAAAAGCTATGTCAAATGAATAAACCAATGCTGTCTAAAGCAAAAATACTTCTATTTGTATTTTTTGACTGCAGCCTTGCCTCTAACAAATTGAATAATCTCTTCTTTTGAAGATTCAAGCAATTTAAAGGCCAACTCCTCGAGGAGGCGATTGACGATCAATTCTTTTTCAGAAAATTGCCGCTTTTCGCTAACAGAAAGTGAGCTTAAGTGGTCTTTTATTAGGCAATCTCGCTCTGCTAACAATGTTCTCAGCATAGCGTAATCAGAGGGTTTTTCTTGGTCCAACAGTAACTGCGCCGCAATGCTTTCGTTTAAGTTTTGCAGCGCTGTTGGCGTTAAAGAGTGGTTAAGGTCTTGTAGTTTCACACAGCTTGTCGTTTCTGACGCTGGGCTTCGTAAGCTTCCTGTTTCGCCTCTTCAGGAATCTGTACCCATGCGTCTCGGATAGGTGTTAATAGGCTAGACACTTCATCTAACATATTCAAGTCGTTGTTAAAATGTGCATCATTCAAGCGCTCAATCATATAGTTATATAGCGCAAACATATTCTCAGCGACTTCACCGCCCACTTCCAAATCAAGAGTGTCACGCAGATGCATTATGATCGCATTCGCTTTTGAAATGAAATCGGCTTTGGCTACCAATTCTTTGCGTTCCATGGCCCCTTTAGCGTATGCAATCCTGTCTAATGCGCCTTGAAGAAGCATAAGTGTAAGTTTATGCGGATCGGCATTAGCAATATCTTGCTTAAGGTTACCTTTGCGATACGCATTTATACCTTTAAGTGACATAAAAACTCCAAATTTATGTTATTTATAGCGACGCTAAAAGCGCGGAACCAGTTTGGTTTAATTGCGCAACGGTTTGGTCGAGGTTTAAATATTTATCTCGAAGGATTTCTTCATAATTTAACATACGCAGTTCGAGAGTCTCACGCTCATCAAATAGATCATCCCGATCATCCTTGGCTGCGCGCTCTCTTAAGCTAATTAGTCCACTAAATGAGGTATATTCCTTAGAGAAATCATAAAGTCGAGTCGCGATGCCTTCGTCAGGATCAGTAAACAATTTTGCTATTTCATCGAAATTATCTTCTAAAGCATCTTCCAGTCTGTCTTCGCCAGAACCCAATCCAAAATCAGTTGTGCCGACTTCGAGCTTTCCGTCATCATTAAATTCAATACCGATCTGGAAGAGCCCTCCTAATGAAGAAGAACTTACGCTATCGCCAACAATAGAAGCTAATCCGCTTTGTATACCACGCAGTAATGAATCTCCTGCTAATGCGCCATCGTCTTCAAGCTCAGATTCACCGTAGCGCGTCAAGGTTTTTATTTCATCAATCAGTGAATTGTAGTTATCGACAAAATCTCTGATCTTTTTATCTAAACCTTCTTTATCATAACCAATGTTCAATTTAGTAGCTAAGAAATCGCCTGCAGCATCTTTTGGTGAGACTTCATTAACTTCAAAGGAAACGTTTTGAATGGTGTTTTCAAATTCATTGGAGCTACTTTGAACTTCAATTCCGTCGATATAAGCTACCGCATTTTTTGCACTCTGAATATTTGCGGCACTGATATTGTTTGTGCCACCTGCCGTTGACAATCTATCTAACTCTGTAGCGCCAGTGTCATTGGTAATAACGAGATCGTTTCCATTGCCAGTTTCGCTCGACGAGAATACTAATCGAGGCCCTGCACCGGTTCCTGTATCGATGATGTTTGCGGTTACACCAAAGTTGTTATCAGAGTTGTTTATTTTTTCGCGTAATGCGGTAAGTGACATCCCAGCGGTAACGTCTACGGTAAAGCTTTTGCTTCCGCCCACGTCAAACGTTAATGAGCCTGTTCCTGAAGTAAGTACGGGGTCGCTGCTTGACGTAAATGCACCTGCGTCTGTTGTAATTCGACTGCCAGACGCTAGCTGCTCTACAACAATTTCGTAACTCCCGCGAAGCGCTGAGTTAGAAGCCTCGGCAGAAAGAACATCATTGTCTTCTGAGGGATTAGAAATGGTGGGCTCACGACCATTGATGCCGTTGTCGCTTCTTAATTCGTCAACAGCGTCCTTAAAGTCAGAGAGCTTAGACTTTATTTTACCAAGGCCAGATATTTCAGCCTCGATACGCTCTTCTTTTGCGTTCAAACGCTCCTCTTTAGGTTGGCGTTCTGCGCTAAGAAGTTGCTGTACAAGATCATCAAGGGCTAAACCCGATCCTACACCTAGAGACTGAATTGTCATACTTTACCTCAAACTAAACTTGATTGTTGATAAACACTCCTACACTGTCCCCAACATCCTGTTGTAACTCTTGGATCCGATCGGCAAGCTTTAACACTTCTTCTGAAGGTATTTGCCTTATAACATCACCAGATTTTGAATCTTTAACTGTCACTACCGAACGATTAGTATTTTCATCAATAGTAAACGCTAAATCCCGATTCTGAACTTTTAAGAATGATTCAACTTTCGCAACAGCATCATCTAACTCAATACCATTGCGCTCTTCTTCACTTTTATCGGCCTGCGTTTGAGAACCTTGAGAAAGAATTTGCTGCCTTTCTGTATTATTCGATTCACCAATTGCCAATCGCGTATTGCCTCGACGCGTATCGCTAGATGTAGCCGGTTCACTACTTTCAAGAACAGAAGTGTTATTCTGAATATCTGCTTCAACAACTTCAGAATTCTTAGGAGCTAGTGATGCAAACACTTGGCCAATTTGGGTATTTTGAATTTCCACGTAATACCTCCCGACTGAAACAACAAAACGGGCCCTTGCTTAAAAAGCAAGCACCCGCTACATCTCAACTAAGGTCGCTATTTTAATAGTATAGCTTATCCGAGCAAAGACAGCGCAGTTTGTGGACGCTGATTTGCCTGGCTTAGTACAGAAACAGATGCCTGCTGAATAATCTGGTTTCGCGTTAACTCTGCTGTTTCCGCAGCAAAATCTGTGTCTCGAATTTGTGAACGAGCCGAAGATAAGTTTTCACTAATATTACTTAGGTTACGGATAGTTGACTGAAAACGGTTCTGAAGTGCACCTAAGTCAGCACGAACCGCACCAATACCAGAGATAGCAGCGTCAACATCACTAAGTAAGGCTGATGCACCGCCCGCTGTAGCAACGCTGTTTGTAGTGATGCCAAGACCTGTAGCACTGAATCCGCTAATGGAACCTAGATTTGTTGATGACAAATTTACCGAAATTGTTTGGCCAGCGTTAGCGCCAACAAGAAACTTTGCAGAAAAATTACCATCTAATATATTTACGTTACCAAACTGTGTATCGGTGGCGATGCGTGAAATTTCTGTGCGTAAAGCAGACACTTCTTTTTGTAGTGCCAGACGATCAGCAGAGCTGTTAATACCGTTCTGTGATTGTACAGCAAGAGTACGTATACGCTGTAGGCTTGTAGTAACTTCGCTAAGCGCACCTTCTGCTGTTTGCGACAAAGAGATAGCGTCGTTAGCATTTCGCACGGCCTGGTTAAGACCTTGTACCTGCGATGTAAGACGATCAGAAATTTGTAGACCTGCAGCGTCATCCGATGCACTGTTAATGCGGAATCCCGATGAAAGTCTTTCGAACGACGTATTCAAGCGATCGTTCACGTCAAAAAGCTGACGCTGCGCGTTGATCGATGAAACATTGGTATTTACAAATAAAGACATAGATTACCTCCTAGGGATTCGATGGCAAAACTGCTATGATCAAATCCTTCCAGTTCATATTAGCTGGGTCACTACTCCCGCTAACACCTCAATATAAAAGTAAATTAAATTACCCCTCAACAATAGGTATCGGCCAAGGCTTTAGGTTCTTTAGCTTTTTTTTTATTTTTTTTAAAAAAAACTAGACCCAGCAATCTACAGCAATGATTTAAAAGCAAAAAATAAATTTTTATCGAAGATTTAATTCTAATTTAACGCAGTATCAATCGTACTAACTGGGTCCTTTCAAGGAAGGAGAAAGAGTAGTCGTTCTTAAACGAAGTAGATTAAAGGGAACAATTTTGGTGGTAAGTGATAAGTTGGAGACAGATATGATCTTATAATTTTTAAGTTGGCACTTAATATGCTTTAGATAATATGAACTCGCGGCGTTGCTCTACCGCAGTTTGAAATTGGTGGGATGTTTCGGTAAAAATAAAAAAAGGCCGAGACAATTTAATCTCGGCCAATTTGCTCACGTTAGGAGATTGAGCAAATTCAGTTTCTGTCGGCTGGCAGGGTTTAGTAGGATAAACTGGCCTCTCAACCAACACTTCTACACTCTCAGTCCTGTTAGTCGGCGCTTTCTCAAAGGAGCGGCCTAAATGGCCGCTAACCTTTCTTCAGGGGATGGCCTCTCAACTCCTTCCCAAATAAGCGCCTAATAACTAACTTTGGTAATTAGCCAAGTAGTGATAATGCAGCCTGTGGGCGCTGGTTCGCCTGGGCAAGAATTGTGGTACTTGCCTGCTGTAATATCTGGTTGCGGCTTAACTCTGCCGTTTCAGTGGCAAAGTCAGCATCTTTGATACGCGATCTTGCCGCAGACACGTTTTCAGAAATGTTACTCAAGTTACGAATAGTTGACTGAAAACGGTTCTGTAAGGCACCTAAATCAGCGCGTAGGCCGCCAATTGCCGATACTGCTTTGTCTACCGCGGTTAACAAACGTGATGCACCAGCTTCGGTTAACACGTCGTCAGCGATAATTCCTAGGCCTGTCGCACTGAAACCATTAACACCTGCGCGACCCAGTGCCTGTGCCGACAAGTTTACTGATATAGTCTGCCCTGCGTTGGCGCCAACAAGGAACTTGGCAGAAAAATCACCCGTTAAAATGTCTACACCTGCGAATTGCGTTGTCGTCGAAATGCGCGATATTTCCGTGCGAAGTGCAGAGACTTCTTTTTGAAGCGCAACACGGTCCGCTGAGCTATTAATACCGTTCTGTGATTGAATCGCTAATGTGCGAATGCGTTGAAGCGCCGTTGTGGTCTCAGCCATCGCTCCTTCAGCCGTTTGTGCAAGCGATATACCATCGTTTGCATTTCGCACCGCTTGGTTCAGACCTTGAATCTGAGATGTCATACGGTCGGTAATTTGAAGACCAGCAGCGTCGTCGGCAGCGCTATTGATTCGAAAACCAGATGATAGACGTTCAAAAGCAGTGCTTAAGTTATTGCCAGTTGTGAATAATTGACGTTGTGCATTTAACGATGACACATTGGTATTAACAAATAGACTCATGGGTCTCTCCTAACAGTTTCGAGATTGCGCTATTGTTTTTATTATCTGCGCTGTAGTTTTAAAAATGGCATAGCCTGTGCTTTATTCAGGTGTCAGAGTAATCTGACGTTTTACCGGCACACTACCGATAAAACTTGCTATACAGAGAAGTTACTTCTCTTTGCTGGCTGGTGAGTTTGATGTTCCAGACCTCAAACCTCTCACTACCTCCTGGCTTCACTCTCGCCAGTCAGCAGTCCCCCGCCCAACAAACCTTCTTATTTATCGTCACTCAAACAAATTTTCTTTAGAAATTTTTAAAAATTTATTCAAACAAAGATAAGACACTGTTTTTCCTAACTTTAAAACCAATTTAAAAAAAGTTATCTACCCATCAAAAGCTAAATATTGACAATGTAAACTACTATTTTATTGGCTCAGGAAGTATAAAACCTCTTATATCTCCCTTTGTAATAGTT
>Ga0105235_100393_pt1 | contig 15355 bp, 13 predicted proteins | sample Virmet3819_2500_FD_90059 | JGI IMG/M metagenome (GOLD analysis project Ga0105235, IMG submission 90059) | Marine viral communities from the Southern Atlantic ocean transect to study dissolved organic matter and carbon cycling - metaG 3819_2500 | ecosystem: Environmental > Aquatic > Marine >... | reverse complement strand
TTAAATGTACGATATTTACCTAATTTGCCACACTTATAAGTAGTAACCCACCTCCGCAGCCATTTATTGGTGTGGTCTACAGAGGATTATGTCTTTTTAGAGGGGAAAATCCCTAGAACCCCAATTTGGTGGTGGAATTAGGCATAATCATTTCTATTTTTCTTGGGTGGCAGTTTGTTGTAGGAGAATATGTCGGTGGTATTCTACTTATCCTAGCCGTTTGGCTTTTGGTCAAACTGACGTGTAAAAATGAATTTGAGGAAAAATCGCGAGAGCATGCAAAAAAAGCAGAAGGTGGCGATAACCAAGCGAATAGCAAGGAAAAAAGCTGGAAAGATAAAATAGCGAGTAAAGCGGGATGGCACCAAGTTGCTAGCCGCTACACGATGGAATGGAAGATGGTATGGAAAGATGTGACCATTGGGTTTACGGTCGCCGGTATCATCGCGGTATTTGTTCCCACTGAATTTTTTCAATCACTTTTCATCGGAGCCGGGCAAGAATCGAACTCCTTTTTGCAAATTCTTGCACAAACCATCGTTGGCCCCGTTGCGGCCTTTTTTACTTTTATCGGCTCCATGGGCAACATTCCGCTAGCGGCCGTGTTATTCGGGCAGGGGGTAAGTTTCGCTGGAGTAATGGCGTTTATCTTTAGTGATCTGGTGGTATTTCCAGTGTTGCGGATTCAGGCGCAGTACTATGGCTGGAAAATGGCCATTTATATACTGATTGTATTTCTATGTGCGCTTGTGGGCGTCTCGCTTGTCATGCACTATGGACTCGATCTCTTGGGACACTTGCCTGATGCTTCAGGATTTCAGTCAATGACAGATCGTGAGTTTTTTAACATAGACTACACGTTTTTCTTGAATTTGCTCTTTCTCGCGCTAACCGCTGCATTCATAGTTTGGCATTACTACAAAAAAGAAAAATCGATGTCAGCTAATCGAAGCCTTGGCGACTGGATACTGCTGTCGCTTTCGATTGTCGCGTATGGATGGCTTGCAATTGGTGTTGCTGTGCTTCCATTTTTATAGTTTACAAGCGCAACTCTTTGAATTTAGTAACATTAATTTTGAAAAATGTTTAATAATTAAAATTCAATATTTTGAGCATTTATGGCAAGCAATGTTCATAATTTAAAAGATTTTTTACTCTATCATCATATAACGAAAAATATGTCATGTTGCGATACCAACTTCTTTAATATGAGTTACTATTTGTATCACACCATTGATTAGGTTGAATGCAGATGCCTTTTTGTCAGACTGTTTTTCATGCAGTTCAGCAAAACCACGTTGTGGAATTGCTATCAGGCTATACGAGAGAACATTATGCTGACGGTCATCAAGCATATATGCTTGATGATGGAGGTTTTAATATTGACGCTGGCGATAATGATATCCGCGCATACTATAATGAGGACTCAGAGACCCTCCGTTTTTTCTGCCGTTACAAACAGGATAAGGTTTTTTACGACAAGAGGCTGGCTAGGTTTGCACAAAAACATCACATCGTTCTCGGGACTTCATCAATCAATGATAGTGGTCGGTGACCATTATCAAGTGGTACACGGTGATAGCACATACAATTTTAACTAAGGCGGAGTTCACAACTCGCAAATCACCGCAACTTGTTAGCTGGGATTAATTTCAGCAGCCATAACATGATTAGAGATAGTATTATTGTGCGTTCACTTTGGATGAAACTGCTGTTTATTGAAAGCAACAGCAATTAGTCACTTGGGACCAATGGGAGAAATCCGGTGTCAGATTATTCGCAGTCTGAAGCTGTATGTCATATGAGGTCTCAACCCGCGTCTGACAGGGTCAGGTCAGATATGAGTATGAATCGACCAGACTTCTCTAGACACTTAATTGCTTTATAATTATGTGTACTAAGGAGAAAAGATGTCTCAGCGATTTACAGAAGAATTTAAAATACAAGCCGTCAAACAAGTTACCGATCAAGGTTATTCGGTGGCAAGTGTGTCTGAGAGGCTGGGAGTGACTAGCAGTTCGCTTTATAACTGGATAAAAGCCTACGGCCCAGCTAGTCCCCCTCTGGCAGGATAGTTGACACCCTTTAAAATTTAACCAGTTGGGGTTGTGTTGCGCCACGTTACTCAGAGGAAAGAAAGCAGGCTGTTTTGAATAAGCTGTTACCCCCATTAAACATGACGGTAGCAGAAGTTGCACGGAGTGAATGCATCAGTGCGCAGACCTTGTATACTTGGCGAGATAAAGCGAAACAACAAGGTTACCCCGTGCCAGGAAAGAAGCCCACATCAGAGCAATGGTCAGCAGAAGCAAAGTTAGCGGTCGTGATTGAAACGGCGACGCTAGGCGAAGCAGAATTAAGCGAATATTGCCGAACAAAAGGTCTGTATGTGGAGCAAGTAAAGGCCTAGAAATCAGCGTCATTACAAGGCTTTGGCCAAACACGCGAGCAAGAATTAACAGTCAAACGCCAACGTAAGGCTGACCAGAGAGAGATTAAAAAGCTCAGGCGTGAATTGCGTGAAAAAGAAAAAGCCCTGGCAGAAACAGCCGCATTGTTGGTATTGAGAAAAAAGCTGGATGCGCTTTGGGAGAACGACAACGAGGACGATTAACCTCGATCTCAAAGCGCACGGAATTAGTGAAGTTAATTCGAGACGCTAAACAAGCCGGCGCTCGATTGCGCTTGGCGTGTGAAGAAGTTGAGATTAGCCTCAGAACTTATAAACGGTGGTTTAAGCGCGGTATTATTCAGGCCGATAAACGCCCTAAAGCCGTTCGTCCGACGCCCTCTAATAAGCTGTCGGAAGCGGAACAGCAGATGATATTGGCAGTGAGTAATGAAACGCGCTTTGCAAGTTTGCCGCCTACCCAGATTGTACCGACATTGCTTGATGAGGGCGTGTATTATGCGTCGGAGTCGAGTTTTTATCGGGTGTTAAAAGCGCATAATCAACTTCATCACCGTGGGCGTAGCATGGCGCCGAATGCCAATAAGTTACCGGATACGTTCGTTGCTAACAGGCCTGGTGAAGTGTTCTGTTGGGATATTACATATTTACCCAGCGTGGTACGCGGGCAGTTTTACTACCTCTATATGTTAGAGGACATTTTCAGTCGTAAAATTGTGGGTGCCGAGGTCTATGAATGTGAATCGGGTGAGTATGCAGCTGAACTACTGCAACGCACGCTGATACATGAAAATGCGTTATATACTGGTGTGGTATTGCATTCAGACAATGGTGCACCCATGAAGTCGCAAACGATGCGAGCAAAAGCGTATGAACTGGGTGTAACGACATCATACAGTCGACCCAGAGTGAGTAACGATAACCCCTTTGCGGAGTCACTGTTTAGGACCTGCAAATATCGTCCAGACTGGCCTTCTCATGGGTTCAAAAGTCTAGAAGAAGCAAGGCGGTGGGTGTTAACGTTTACGCGCTGGTATAACTATGAACACAAACACCGTCAACTTAGGTTTGTCACACCGCATCAGCGCCACACGGGACAAGATAAATCGATACTAGCGAACAGACAGTCTCGCCTGGAACTGGCAAAGCAAGCTAATCCAAGCCGCTGGGGAAAACGCAAGATACGAAACTGCGAGCCAGTTGGGCCAACTACATTAAACCCAACCCGCGGGGTGAATGAAAAAAACGAAAGTAAAGCGGCTTAAAACGCTTTAAAGGTGACAACTAGCTTGAAAAACGCCAGTAGCCCAGAGTGTAATGTTCTAATTATCCAAAACACCTTACTTAAGTTGCCAAATGGTCAGGCTTTGTTTATGTGGCGTTCGTTATCGATGTGTTCTCTCGAAATATTGTCGGCTGGCGTGTGATGGGATCCGTACAAACATAGTTGATTTTAGGCGCACTGGGACAAGCTGAATGGGCACATGGAAATGGCTAGAACAAGTTGAGCTTGCAACATTAGATTGGGTTGATTGATTCAACAACAAACGCCTGCTAGAACCTATAGGCGATATTTCACTGGTTGAATATGAGGAAAACTATTATAGACAATTAGCCAAAGATGCGGCAGCATCACTCAAACAAATCCGCCTGCAAATTTAACGATGAGATTCATTGTTCACCGCGCTACTTGTGGTAGTGAGCCGGTTTCAAGTTTAATAATTGGGATGGGCTGTGTGGCACTGATTGCCAACGTCATTTGCCTAGCCATTATTCGTAAGCAAAAAAATGGTGAAGTACATATGCGTGCAAGCTGGATATTTTCAGCTAATGATGTCATTGCCAATATGGGGGTCATTCTGGCAGGTGGCATGGTTTATTTATTTGATACTCGTTGGCCTGATTTGATCATAGGCTTAATCGTTTCTGTCCTCGTATTAAGAGGGGCTTTTCTAATACTAAAATCCGCAAAACAAGAACTTCAGGCGAACCCATCAACTTGTGGAGGATAAAGATGAATTTTAAACAAGCTGCACAACCTCATGTGACTAATAAGTTGAATCAGGCACATAAATTCTTTGCCAGTAAAGATGATGAAAAAGGCTTTATGGCGCTAGAAGATGCCCACGTAACCGGTCAGCACTCGACGTATTATCATACGCTTGTGCATTATAAAATGCTTATGTATGGCCTAAAAAGCGGTGACCTAAAAGAGGTACCGGGACAAGTATTTAGGCTCATCGGTGCGATCACTAAGACTGCGGTTGGGTTAGTTCCAGAAGGCAATACCGGCGGTACGAATGTCAGCCCTTTTAAACTGATGCCAATTTCACCTGAAAATACCGCCATTTTAGAAAAAATTAATCATGCACGCTCACAATCATAACCACAATCATAGTCACGACCATTCACATGGACATTCGAGTGATGCGTCAAAGCGTATTGGTTGGGCGTTTTTCCTAAATGTAGTGTTCACTGTTATTGAGTTCATTGGTGGCTGGCTAACGAACAGTACCGCTATTATGGCGGACGCTGTTCATGATTTAGGCGATAGTTTGTCTATTGGCACCTCATGGGGCTTAAACAAGCTGAGTGAAAAAGATGCTAATCGTACATTTTCCTATGGATATAAACGGTTTTCACTGCTGGGCGCATTAATTAACGGCGTTATGCTGACGATTGGTTCAGTTTGGATACTATTTGAAGCCATTCCCAGACTAGCTGAGCCCGAAATGCCCCAGGCTGAAGGGATGTTGTTATTGTCAATCTTTGGTATCGCAGTAAACGGTTATGCTGCCTACAAACTCAGTGAAGGGAATTCGCTTAATGAGCGCGTGCTTAATTGGCACCTACTCGAAGATGTCCTGGGTTGGGTGGCCGTATTTATCGTATCGATTGTATTGATGTTCAAGCCTTGGGCGATTTTAGATCCCATTTTATCCATCGGTTTTACCTTATTTATTCTTTTCAATGTGATCCGTAATTTAAAACAAACCTTAATGTTATTTTTGCAAGCCACGCCCGATAGAGCGCAACTTGAACGCATCCGAGATGATTTGTTATCAAATGAACACGTCAGTGACTTACACCATTTTCATATTTGGTCGCTCGATGGTGAGCGCAATGTGATGACCGTACACTTAGTGCTAGTTGGAGATGTGTCCACAGAGCATATTCAAACGCTTAAAAATGACGTTCAACGCTCACTCAAGAAATATAATTTTGAGCATACGACGGTCGAGTTTGAGTTTGCAGATGAACAATGCCGTGACCAATCATCAGACAATTGATAGACTACTTAAGATGAAAAAACTAAAACGAACCAGTTACATCATGATCATGCTGATTTTATTTCAGTCGTTTTCTGCTGTAGCAAATTCTTTAGATTTTCATGCAATAGACACTCAGCACCTGCAACACGAGCATGATCATGCTGAGCATAGCAGTGACGCTCCAGTCAGCGCTGTAATCGATGTCAGTGAAGATGATGCAACAGGGCACCATAATCCTGCCGATTGTCATCACTGCGGACACTGCCACGGCACACACGCACAATGGGTGGGTCATCACAGCATCAATAACCTTAATGAGGTGATGTCCAGCCACAACTTCAACTATCTGGATGCAGTCTTAGACGCATCCATCAACCGCCTGTTACGCCCACCCAAATACCAATCCTAGGAAGTATATTGATTGCATCGCGGAACGTTTATCCGCGTTGTCCGTTTTTATCATATTTTAGGATTTATTATGAATTTCACTCATCGTAATGAGCGTGACCAATTATTCACGTGGTCACTTTTCGTCGCGCGATGTATTTTCACGCGAAACACTCAGGCAGAATCAACCAATGTATACAAGGCTCTTGATTCAACGATATTTAACCGACTTAAACTTTTATGCGCTTGCGTATTGTTTCTTCCATTTATTGCTCACGCTCAAAATCAAAGCTGGGAAAACTGGTTATCATCGCAGATAAATAAACATCCCAACATTATAGCGGCTAAAGAACAATTGTTCAGTACTGGGGCGCTTGCGGAAGCTTCTGAGCAAGCACTTTATAACCCTGAATTGTCAACTGATTATGCGCGAAATGGCGATAACAATGACTACAGCGTAGGTATTGAACAGACAATCGACCTTTGGGACAGGCAAGGCGCAAGGCGACAAAAAGCCGGTTTTATGCGCACTGCTGCACAAGCTCAATACCAAGAAGTCGTTTTAAACAAATCAGCCGATGCTATCGACGCATTAATTAATTGGCATGCAGCAAAACGCGCAGCGTCTATTGCCAAATCACAACAACAGCAACTTAATTCGTTACTTAAATTAGTCGAAATACGCCAAGAAGCCGGTGATCTAGGCAGTATCGATGCAGAGCTTACCTTTTTGTCGTTGTCGAAACAATTTGCTCAGGTGGCGGGATCAGAGGCTCAACTTCAAATGGCCGAAGCAATAGTGCGTGAGTTACTTCCTGATTGGGAGCCAGAGCGAGGGCGGATACCGGACGAGTTTTGGCCTTCTAAAGTTGCATATCCGTCTGATGAAGAATTACTAAAGCACCCCAAAATAGCTAAAGCTTATGCGCAATGGCTCACGCAAAAAGAAGAAGCAGAAGTCACTAGACGTAATGCAAAAGCAAATCCTACTTTTGGTATTAATGCGGGGCGGGAAGAGCGAGAAAACGTCGTTGGACTGACCTTTTCTATACCGTTAAACATTCGTAATAATTACAGTGCAGAAACTCGTTCCGCTGAACGAATGGCGTTAGAAACCGAAGCACGTTTTAGAGCGCAGTATCAGAAACTACGTTTCGATTTACAAGGTGCGTTTGGCGCATGGCAAAGCTACAACCAGCAGTTTTCACAATGGCAATCGCTCGTAAAGAGTCGCATCGAGAGTAGTGCTAATTTGTTAGAAAAGCAGTGGCGAAGTGGCGATTTATCAACAACTAATTACCTGCTAGCACTGAATCAACGCGCAGAAAGCTTACTGTCTGGCATAGAGCTGGAAAAGCAAACGCGCATAGCATTGAAAAATCTCATGCTGCAATCAGGTCGCCTTATCGACTTGCCCCCAGTTCAACACGATTTCTCTATTGATCATCAGGATTAACAAAATGAATAAAACAGTATTAGCAGTTTTCATCGCCTCATATGTCGGCGCTGCACCAAGTTTCGCACAAGAGTCTGATCAAAAGCATGCTCACAATGAAACGGTAACAAGCATTGATAAAAGCATACAAGATAAGCATGACGAACATACTGATGATGGTCATGAAGAACATGAACTACAAGATGGTCAAAAGCATGATGAGCACGGAGGCGAGGGGGCCGATGAACATGATGATCACGAAAGCGAACATGCTCATGATAAAGGTGAAAGCGAGAATAAAGACGATGAAGAGCATGATGAAACTGCTTCTGCATCGCTAGACTCCAATCAAATGGCATTAGCCAACATTAAAGTAAGCACACTAAGCCCCAAAATTGTCAATTATACTTTGTATGCACCGGGTGAAATATTATCAAACGGCTATAGCAGTTATCGAGTATCGCCTAGAGTGGCATCCGTTGTCACGCGTCGTCATGTGGCATTGGGAGACAGGGTCAATAAAGGCCAAGTGCTGGTTACGCTTTTTAGCGAAACCGTTGCGCAAGCACAAGCCAATTACCGAACAACATATCCAGAATGGGAAAGAGTAAAAGGACTTGGTCGAAAAACTGTTGGAGAGCAGCGCTACATTGATGCAAAAGCTAATTTTGAAGCGGCTAGTGCAGTATTAATCTCATATGGCTTATCCGATGCAGATTTGAAAACGCTCACCTCACAGCAATCAATAGCACTAGGAGAATATAGCTTACGTGCTGAAATTGATGGCGCGGTACTCAGTGACTCGTTTGAACAAGGTCAGCGTATTGATGCGGGAGAACCGTTGATCTCGTTGGCAGATGAAAGTGAACTTTGGGTAGAAGCGCATCTACCATCGAATATTAACCTGCGGCTAGGAGCAGGATCTCCGGCACAAATCAAAGTGGGAGACTTCACAGTTGATGCAACAGTTACACAAGAGGCACATACCATTGACCCTGTTACTCGAACGAGAACGGTTCGGCTATTAGTGAGCAACCCTGAACATCGTTTGCATCCAGGCCAATTTGCCGAGGTGTATTTCCGTTTTCTGACTAAAATGCCGGTAATGGCTGTTTCAGAGAGTGCGCTAATGCGTGGTCCTGATGGAGACTGGACGGTATTTGTAGAAGATCATCCTGGCGAGTTTTTACCCGTCGAAGTTGAACTCGGAAGAGCGCTTGGTGGCTTGCGTGAAATTACCGGTGTAGAGCCGGGTTCACGCGTAGTAAGCGAGGGTGCTTTTTTTGTGGCATCACAAATCGCTAAAGGCGGTTTTGACCCACACAACCACTAATTAGGAGGAGTCTTTATGTTTAATAAATTAATTAATTGGGCTGTTACTAATCGTTTGTTAGTGGTGATTGCTCTGACAACGTTAATAGTCAGCGCGGTTTTTGTTATTCCGAAACTGAATTTGGATGCATTTCCAGATGTCACCAATGTGCAAGTATCTGTCAATACAGAAGCACCGGGATTAGCTGCCGAAGAAGTAGAGCAGTTAATTACTTATCCAATAGAAGCGGTGATGTATGCCTTACCCGATGTGATGGAAGTGCGCTCTATTTCTAAAACAGGTCTTTCAGGTGTGACCGTTGTGTTTAGCGAGGGCACAGATATTTATTTTGCACGTCAATTGGTATTTGAGCGTCTGCAAGCGGCTAAAGAGTTAATTCCCCAGGGCGTCGGTACGCCAGAAATGGGACCTAACACATCAGGATTGGGGCAAGTATACCAGTATCTATTGTTGGCTGAGCCCGATTCAGGCTTAGACGCTATGGCGTTGCGTAGTTTAAATGATTGGGTAGTGAAATTGCTGCTGCTTCCCGCTGAAGGCGTAACGGACGTGCTCTCTTTTGGTGGGGAAGTACGCCAATACCAAGTTAACCTCAATCCATCTCAACTACTCGGATATAGCTTGACTCAAGATATCGTGATGGAAGCACTTGAGCGGAACAATACCAACGTGGGTGGCTGGTATATGAACCGAGGGCAAGAGCAACTTGTGATAAGAGGCACTGGCTGGTTAGATCATGGCAAGGAAGGGTTGGAGCAAATACGCCAAGTACCACTCAAAACCGTAGACGGTACGACCATTACAGTATCGGATGTGGCACAAGTTGAGCTAGGCAGCGAAATACGCCAAGGCGCAGTTACTATGACCAGAAAAGACGGAGACGGTAACATTCAAAACTTAGGTGAGGTCGTCTCTGGCATCGTGCTTAAACGCATGGGAGCTAACACAAAATCCACCATTGATGGTGTGAATGCTCGCATTCAACGAATCAACCAAGCATTACCAGAGGGCGTAAGTTTTGAGGTATTTTACGACCAAGCTGACTTGATCACTCAAGCCGTCGATACGGTTGTAAATGCACTATTGTTAGCGTTCGTGTTCATTGTGGTTATTCTAGCTTTGTTTTTGATGAATCTTCGAGCCACATTTTTGGTCCTGATTTCGATCCCTATATCTATAGGTATTGCCTTAATGGTCATGTCGTCGTTTGGTCTGTCTGCAAACCTAATGTCGCTTGGTGGAATTGCAGTGGCAATCGGCATGCTAGTAGATGGTTCAGTGGTAATGGTTGAAAACATGTTTAAACACCTTACTCACCCAGATGCTGAGCATGATAACCATCGACAATTGTATGAAAGTACTGATGCTTATGACCCACTAAATGCTTCCCATGATAAGCAAGGTATTGCTTTGCGATTGCAAGAGGCCGGCAAAGAAGTCGCCCGCCCCATCTTTTTCGCCACAGCCATAATCCTTGTAGTATTTATGCCTTTGTTTAGCTTTGAAGGCGTTGAAGCCAAATTATTTCAGCCAATGGCTATTAGTATCATGTTGGCCATGCTCTCCGCTGTGTTAGTCGCTTTGATTATCGTACCCGCATTGGCTACTTATCTGTTTAGAAAAGGTGTTAAACAACGTGAAAGTTTTGTTTTAAAACCCCTAGACTCAGCTTATCGAAAAGGACTATCGTGGGCAATTTTGCATAAAAAAGTGGTAATTGGTGTTGCTGCGGCTATGGTTGTCGCTGCTGGCCTTGTACTTCCTCAGCTTGGGACAGAGTTTGTGCCAGAACTCGAAGAGGGCACCATTAATTTGCGCGTTACCTTGGCGCCTTCATCTAGTTTAGATACTGCCCTAGAGGTATCCCCGAAATTAGAGAATATATTAATGGGGTTTCCAGAAGTCACCTATACGTTGTCGCGTATCGGTCGTGCCGAAATAGGGGGTGATCCAGAGCCAGTGAACAATATCGAAATTTATATTGGACTAAAGCCTGTGCCTGAATGGACAAGTGCAAATAACCGTTATGAACTGCAAGCGTTAATGGAAGAAAAAATGGAGCAACATCCGGGTTTGCTTTTCAATTTTTCTCAACCGATCGCGACAAGGGTTGACGAGTTATTGTCGGGAGTTAGAGCGCAGCTAGCCATTAAATTGTTTGGGCCTGACCTCGAAGTTCTAGCTGAAAAAGGCCAGGCCATTGAAGCATTAGTAAAAGAAGTTCAAGGTGCACGAGATGTTGCAATGGAACAAATTGCCGGAGAATCTCAGCTCATTGTGACACCGAATCGTCGAGCTCTGTCGCGCTATGGATTGGCCGTGGGTGATGCAATGGAACTTGTACGCGAAGGTTTAGGTGGAGCCAGTGCTGGTCAAATCATTAATGGTAATGAGCGATATGATATTTATGTCAGGCTTGCTGAACAATTCCGAAATAACAGTCAAACGATAGCTGACTTGCGTTTACAAGCTCCATCGGGTGCTTGGGTTCGTTTGGGGGACGTGGCTGAAGTGACTATCGCCTCTGGTCCACCACAAGTAAGACGTGATGACGTGCAGAGGCGAGTTGTGATCCAGGCGAATGTTCAAGGTCGAGATATGGGTAGCGTTGTGGCAGATATTCGCAAATCTATTGATGAGCAACTAGCACTGCCTACAGGGTATTCGGTGGATATTGGCGGTCAATTTGAGAATCAGCAACGAGCGCAGAAGCGACTATCATTGGTTGTGCCACTTTCTTTGGGGTTAATAGCTTTATTATTGTACTTTGCTTTTGCTTCATTTGGTCAGGCAATGTTGATACTTGTAAATGTACCATTGGCTGTTATCGGGGGGGTATTTTCACTTTGGTTATCAGGTCAATATATTTCTGTGCCGAGCTCCGTAGGTTTTATTACCCTATTCGGCGTAGCGGTGTTAAACGGAGTCGTGATGGTAGAAAGCATCAATCAGCGTGTTGCAGACGGGTTATCGGTATCTGACGCCGTATTTGATGGTGCTACATCAAGACTGCGCCCTGTATTGATGACAGCGATTACATCTGCGCTAGGCCTTATTCCAATGTTACTGTCTAATGGCGTTGGTGCTGAAATCCAAAAGCCTTTAGCGAGTGTAATCGTTGGTGGCTTGGTAACCGCTACATTTTTAACTCTATTTGTATTACCTGTGCTATTCGCCTGGTTTTCAAAAGGGAAGTTAAAAGATATGGCAAGAGCGCCTTCTTAAGCGCAGCTGGCCTGCTGCGTGCGTTGAGCATCGGCAGGCTGATTATCACTTTATAAGGGGTTCACCCATTAAGCCGCCCTGTCAAGTAAACAATAATATGCGTTTCCCTTGGTTCTGGCGGTTCAAGGGTTTTCGATGTCCAATATCCGCCTCTATTCATCTCGTTTTTTAGTCGGACAGCGTCTATTCTTGCTCGCATCAGTCTACCGTATTAATCATTGCAGAAAACGCCAATTAGTTCTGTTCCAGGCTAGGGGAATTGGACACTACTCTGGCATCACTTGAACACCAGTTCAGGTGAGACTTAGCACACTTTTTCCCTGATTTCGAGAATTCAGTGTTTAAGTAAATCGGAATACGACCGTCAATCTAGAACTCCCGTTTTAGCGTCATACAATTCACGTGTCTAATATTACTCATCACGTGATTTACTAAAGTATAAATTATCAGTTATTACGACATTGGCCGCACATGCACTTGCAAATGATAAGTGTTCGCATTATCATTCATAAATTAAATCTAAAGCCTTTCTCACCCTATCACTATCAACCAAGGAATACTTTTTATGCAAACAAAGCTAACGCGCTTAACTTTGTCAGTTTCAATCGCACTACTATCTTTCAGTTCACTAGCTCAAGAAACACCCAATGTAGGCGAGGCGGGTGACAAAGTAATGCCTGCTATAGAAGTTATTCGCGTAATAGGCGACAGCACCTCCGCTCATTTAAAACAAACGGGAAGTGTTTTTATTATCAATCAAGATCAAATTGATAAAATTCAACCCTTGTCGACACTAGATGTTTTACGAAGTATTCCCGGTGTGAATATTAAAAGTGAAGAAGAAACTGCCATAGTGTCTAACATTGGTATTCGGGGCCTTTCCGCAAGTGAATCTAAGTCTCTACTTTTAGAAGATGGCGTGCCCGTTGCACCGGGTCTTTTTATTGGTAACGACCGTTATTTTAATCCCCGTATTCAGCGTGTAAGTCAAATTGAAGTACTGAAAGGCTCAGCTTCACTTCGCTATGGCCCATCCACAATAGGCGGCGTAGTGAATTATAAAACCAAAACACCCGATGATGGTGTCATCCTCACTGGCCGTGCTGGTTCCTTTAATATGCAAGAAATTACTATAGAAGCGGGTGGCAAAAACGAAGACGCGGATGCATTTGCTGGTGTTTTAGCAACCCGTGCTAGCAGCGATGGCTTTATGGATAAAGGCTATTATATGACCGATGTAATGGCAAAAGCTGGTGTTATTTTTGACAATGGTCAAAAGTTAGGCATTAAACTATCGCGCCATGAAAATGAAGCAAATATCTCTTATCGTGGATTATTACTAGCTGAGTATGAAGCGGGTGAAGACTACAACCCTGCACCAGACGATTACTACTTAACCGAGCGTACAGCGTTTGATATTAATCACGAATGGTCATTATCTAACGACGCAACCCTAAACACCCTTGTTTATTGGAGTGACGTGAGCCGCGATTATTGGCGTTACAGTGTTGATACTGAGGCCTCAAACGAGGCCAATAGTTGGGTATATACCGACAGTTTAACCGGAAATAATCGCTCGTTTGAGCGCGTTGGAATAGAAACTCGCTTAACTTTAGAACACCGCCTTATGGGTGTAGAAGCCAACAGTGAATTTGGCTTACGTTTCATGCAAGAGGAGTCAAACGACACCCGAATTCGAGCGCTGCGCAGCTCCGATCGCACAGGAGCAAACGATCGCCACCGTATTGATTCGGCGCAAAGCTATGCTGGCTATGCCCAAAGCCGTATTCAATTAAGCAATGCTTTTGCTTTTACACCCGGCCTTAGAGTAGAGTCCTATGAGCAAAAAAGAATAATACTAACCAACCATAATGCAGAAGCAACAACTAGCAACACCGAAATTCTACCCGGTGTTGGCGCAACTTACGACTTGAATGATTCGGCACAAATTTATGGTGGTGTTTACCGCGCTTTCTCGCCCGCTTCAAACGGTGTGGCACTTGACGGACTGAGCGATCAAAACTTAGATGGAGAGCGTTCAACTAACTATGAGCTAGGCCTCAGAGGAAAGCAGGGCGACATTACTTATGAAGCAGCCGCTTTTATCATGGACTTTAGCAATCAAGTGGTAACAGGTAATAGCGACCCTAATTTGTCTCAGTCCAACGGCGGTGAAACTGAACATTTAGGTATGGAATTGCTGTTAGCCTATGATATTGGTAGCGGCTTTTATATTGATACTAACGCTACGTTTATCCCAACTTCAGAATTTAAAACAGGAGAAAATAGTGGAAACCGATTGCCGTATGCGCCAAAAGTAATTGCCAATGTCGCTTTGAGTTATGAAAGTGATAAGTTAAGCGGGGCATTAACCGTGCATCATCGAGGAGAACAATATGGTGATGCAAGCAACACAGTAGACATACCTGATGATGCCGCGGGTGGCATTTGGGGTGGCTTGTTACCTGCTTATACCTTGTTAGATGTAAACGCTAGGTATACCGTTAACAAAAATATGAAGGTATTCGGCGCTATCAAAAACCTAACTGATAAACGCTACATTACCGGCATGCGACAAGGTATTTATGTTGGCCCTGAACGTTCCTTTGAAATTGGCGTAAATTATCGGTTCTAGTGTATACTTTTAGACTGAAATGCACTAATTCCACATTATTGTTGCGGGATTAGTGTTATGCACCTTTGGTAACCGTTAATTTGTATGTAAAACTAAAACACGGTTAGCAGCTGGAACAAATACCCGCAACATGATCAGCAGGCAAATCCGAAGAGACTTTTCTTAGTAATTTCAACTTCTGGCAAACGCATCTAAAAATGTTTTCTTCATTAGGATAATGAAAGAAAGTAATTGCATCGCTTTATTATGGCTTATTGCTGTATCGTGTAAATCGCTTATTATCATTATATGTGTGTCTCAGATTTACGCTCTAGCCAAGCTAGAGTGCTTAAACTATTGAGTCACGGCACCTATTCATTGTTCATATCAGACAAATACTGGAAGAAACAGGGGAATTGGTTCGTTCAATTATTGACGGGGCCCTAACGCGGTTACGGCCGAATATTGATGACCGCATTGGTAGCAAGTCTTGGGTTCGTGCCCATGGCGCTCAACGTAGGTACTGGCGCAGAGGTGCAACGGCCTTTGGCCACAGTGGGGTTCTAGGGATTTTCCCCTCTAAAAAGACATAATCCTCTGTAGACCACACCAATAAATGGCTGCGGAGGTGGTTTACTTTCAGCTTGGAGCCTAATCATCCACTATCGGCCTTGTTATT
>Ga0105235_100391_pt1 | contig 15440 bp, 13 predicted proteins | sample Virmet3819_2500_FD_90059 | JGI IMG/M metagenome (GOLD analysis project Ga0105235, IMG submission 90059) | Marine viral communities from the Southern Atlantic ocean transect to study dissolved organic matter and carbon cycling - metaG 3819_2500 | ecosystem: Environmental > Aquatic > Marine >... | reverse complement strand
TGGTATGACTAATGGTTTATCAGATAATCACAATTATAATTTAATTTTAATGATAATTGCGGTTGTTATTTCAATAATAATAATGATTGGTTTCGCTAATAAAATTAGACGTTTTATAGACAAAAACCCAAGTATACAAATACTTGGGCTTTCTTTTTTAATCTTAATTGGATTTATGCTAATTACAGAAGCTGGACATTTATCTCACACAACTTTCTTTGATAAAAAAGTTGGTGCAATACCTAAAGGATATCTATATTTTGCTATTGCATTTTCTTTATTTGTCGAATTTTTGAATCAGAAAATAAGCAAAAAACCTACTAAAAAAGTGTAGGTTGACCGGAATCATCAAGGTTACTTCCTTCTTCTAAATCTTCTGACGGTTTTGAAGAAACATCTTCTTCGTCTATTACATCAATGGTATCTGCTGGAACGTCTTCTGGCGCTTCATAAGGTAAAGGATCTAAAAGACTTATTTGGTTAACCTTATCTTTAGTTAATTGATTACCAAGTGCATTTATACCTTTAATTGCTATAAATTCTTCTAAATTAACTTGAAGATTTTCCTTTCTATCTTTACCTCTTTCTTTAGTAAATTCTACTTCCGCCATAGGTTTCCAATCGGTAGACACAATTTCTAATTGTGATTTTGGATGTTCTGATATAAATAAATCTTCTTTGCTTTCGTTTTCAATTAAAAAACGTTTTACGTAGTAACGTTCTTTATCGCCATCATAATAAATTGCAGAAATTGGCTTTTTAGGTATCCATTTTTCCAAAACAATCATATCGTCATCAAAATGCGCTGTTACTTCTGGAATTATAGTTTTTACATAACCACGTTGGTTGATTACTAATAGTCGATCTTCACCTCTAAATTCACCTAACAATTCTCCTCTACCGTCTACATTTAAACGCTGTACTGTGTCGTCAAACCATATTTTACGTGGTTTTAACGTAGACACACCTTTTTCTTTTAATTCTATTTTTTTGATAGCATATTTGGTGACCAAATTACCTTTACTTGCACGACCTTTTATTAAAATGTCTGCAAAATCTATATCCCATTTAAGTTTTTTAATACTTCCAACTTGTCTTAAAAATACCGAAATGACTTCGGCTTCTCCATTAGGGTTTGCAGAGAAATACCAAACTTTACTCGATTTATTTCCATTAGTTAAGTCGTACTCTTTATCTCTAGTCATGGAAGTTACGGCAAAACGTTTGATATACGAAGGTCCTTTGCTTCCATCGCGATAAATCATATTGTAAATAGTACGCTTGTCTTTCTTTTTAAAGACTGCAACGTGAATAATATTTTTACCGATAAAGGTTTTACTATCTACTTTAGTGACCATCATTTTACCTTCGGCAGTAAACACAATAATATCGTCTATATCACTACAATCGCAAACATACTCGTCTCTTCTTAACGATGTACCAATAAAACCTTCTTCTCTATTTACGTAAAGTTTTGTATTTCTAATCACCACTTTTGTAGCATCTACATCTTCAAAAGCGCGTAGTTCTGTTTTACGCTCTTTACCTTCGCTATATGTTTCTTTTAAGCGTTTAAAGTACGCTATTGCGTAATCTATTAGGTTAGCTAAATGATGTTTAACTTCGGCGATTTGATCTTCTAAAGCATCAATTTTTTGTTGTGCTTTATCAATATCAAATTTAGAAATTCTTTTAATTCTAATTTCGGTTAAACGTACAATATCTTCTTCTGTAATGGCACGTTTTAAATGTTTTATATGTGGCTGAAGTCCTTTGTCTATCGCTTGGATAACGCCTTCCCAAGTTTCTTCTTCTTCAATATCACGATAGATTCTGTTTTCAATAAAAATACGTTCTAACGATGCAAAATGCCACTGCTCTTCAAACTCGTTAAGTTTGATTTCTAATTCTTGTTTTAATAACTGAACCGTGTTGTCTGTACTACGACGTAACATTTCAGAAACACCAATAAACAACGGTTTGTTATCTTCAATCACACAGCCTAATGGCGAAATAGAGATTTCGCAATTTGTAAATGCGTAAAGTGCATCTATAGTTTTATCTGGTGAAATTCCTGACGGTAAATGCACCAAGATTTCGACTTCTGCAGCAGTATTATCTTCTATTTTTTTGATTTTGATTTTACCTTTGTCGTTCGCTTTTAAGATAGAATCTATTAACGACGATGTTGTTGTACCAAAAGGTACTTCGGTAATTACCAAAGTGTTTTTATCGTATTGCGAAATTTTTGCGCGTACACGCACTTTTCCGCCACGCATACCATCGTTATAATCGCCACAATCTGCAATTCCAGCAGTTGGAAAATCTGGTAATATCGTAAAACGCTTACCTTGAAGATGCTTGACAGACGCATCGATAAGCTCTATAAAATTATGAGGTAATATTTTTGTTGATAATCCTACTGCAATTCCTTCTCCGCCTTGCGCTAACAATAACGGAAACATTACTGGTAGATTGATTGGCTCTTTACGTCTACCATCGTAAGATGCTTGCCATTCGGTAATTTTTGGATTATAAACTACATCTAAAGCAAATTTAGAAAGACGCGCTTCAATATAACGTGATGCTGCTGCGCTATCTCCGGTAAGGATATTTCCCCAGTTACCTTGCGTATCAATTAGCAGATCTTTTTGGCCAATTTGTACCATAGCATCTGCAATACTGGCATCTCCATGCGGATGATATTGCATGGTATGACCAACAATATTAGCCACCTTATTGTAACGTCCATCATCTAAGTCTTTCATAGAGTGCATAATACGACGTTGCACTGGTTTAAAACCATCTTCTATTGCTGGTACTGCACGTTCTAAAATAACATAAGACGCATAATCTAAAAACCATTCTTTATACATACCAGTAATCCTGGTAATGGTTTCGTTAGCGTCTTGGTTTTGGTCGTTTGTTAAGTCTTCGTTTTCTTCTTCTGCCATATTGTTATTCCTGTTTAAAGGAAATTATTTATTTAGACTTAAATATAAGTTTTAATTATTCGATAGTTAAATAATATTCTACATCTATCAATTCAAAAGTATTTGATATGCCTGTTGAATGCGGCTCTTCAACATCATATGTAATAACACAACTTGAATTTGCATCAATTGATGTACAAGAATTTATGCCATAATTAGTTGAAAATTGGATATTATCTGAATTAATAGTTATTCTTTGTATACCTTCTACTGGTTGGTCGCTAAGGTTATTTAATTGAATTTCAAATTGTAATCTAGACGAGTTATTACCTGTATCTTGTATGTATTCAAACTGAATTACATCATAGCTAAAGTCTTCTAATTTTTGAGGTTCTATTTGTTCTGCATCAGTTGGCTCTGAAAAATCACAAGGCACTTCTTGTTCTGTGTTATAGCTGTAAGATGCTCCGTCAAGAATATAAAACTGCGGTATGGTAATTGTTTTTGTACAACTTTGAATTGAATCTTCGTTTTCATCGCTAGAAGAACAATTAAAACATAAGAATAAAACAAATAATAAATTTAATATAGCTTTATATTTCATCCTACTTCCCTTCTTCAATTATATCCATTTCAACCTTTAAGTTATCTATGATAAACTCTTGTCGCGATGGTGTGTTTTTACCCATGTAAAAAGACAATAATTCTTCTATAGACATATTATCGTCAAGCATTACTGGATCAAGTCTTATATCCTCACCTATGAAGTGTTTAAATTCGTCTGGACTAATTTCACCTAAACCTTTAAATCGTGTAATTTCTGGTTTTGGCTTTAGTTTTTCTATAGCGTTACGGCGTTCTTCTTCACTATAACAATAAATAGTTTCTTTTTTGTTTCTTACCCTAAATAATGGAGTTTGTAAGATGTAAAGATGTCCGTTTTTAATAACTTCTGGGAAAAACTGTAGAAAAAAAGTAATTAACAACAGTCTAATATGCATACCATCTACATCGGCATCGGTTGCAATTACGATGTTATTGTAACGTAAATCTTCTAAAGATTCTTCTATATTTAAAGCCGCTTGAAGTAGATTAAACTCTTCGTTTTCGTAAACTATTTTTTTGGTTAAACCATAACTGTTTAGTGGTTTTCCTTTTAAACTGAAAACGGCTTGCGTATTAACATCTCTAGATTTTGTGATACTTCCCGAAGCCGAGTCTCCCTCAGTTATAAATAAGGTAGTTTCTAGATTTCTTTCGTTTTTTGTATCTCCAAAATGCACACGACAATCGCGTAATTTTTTATTATGAAGACTTGCCTTTTTAGCACGATCTTTAGCTAATTTTCTAATACCAGAAAGCTCTTTACGTTCACGTTCGGCTTGTAATATTTTACGCTGAAGCTTTTCGGCTGTTTCAGTATTTTTATGAAGATAATTATCTAAATACGTTTTGATAAAATCGTTAACATAAGTTCTAACGGTTGGTAAATCTCCACCCATATCTGTCGAACCTAATTTTGTTTTAGTCTGACTTTCAAAAACAGGTTCCATTACCTTTATGGCAATTGCAGAAACAATAGACTTCCTAACATCTGAAGCATCATAATTTTTACCATAGAAATCTCTAATGGTTTTTACAATTGCTTCTCTAAAAGCGTTTAAATGCGTTCCTCCTTGCGTTGTGTTTTGTCCGTTTACAAAACTGTTGTAATCTTCGCTATATTGTGTTTTACTGTGCGTTATTGCAACTTCAATATCGTCACCACGTAAATGTATTATTGGATAAAGTTGATCGTCTTCTTTAATTTTTTCTGAAAGCAGATCTTTTAATCCATTTTCGCTAAAGTATTTTTCGCCATTAAAAACTATGGTTAAACCAGGATTTAAGTACACATAGTTTTTAAGCATTTTTGCTACATACTCATGACGAAACTTATAGTTCTTAAAAATAGTTTCATCAGGAACAAATGAGACTTTTGTTCCTTTTCGTCTTGATGTTTCTTCTAAAAACTCTTGGTCTACAAGGTTTCCTTGCTCAAAATCTGCAGATGCGCTTTTACCATCACGTGATGATTCTACTCTAAAGTACGTAGATAACGCATTAACTGCTTTTGTACCAACACCGTTAAGTCCAACCGATTTTTTAAAGGCTTTAGAGTCGTATTTACCACCGGTATTCATTTTAGACACCACGTCTACAACTTTTCCTAAAGGTATACCACGACCATAATCGCGCACGATAACTTTATTGCCTTGTATAGATATCTCGATGGTTTTTCCTGCGCCCATCACAAACTCGTCAATCGAGTTGTCTAATACTTCTTTAAGCAGAATGTATATACCGTCGTCTGGCGATGATCCATCACCTAGTTTACCAATATACATACCAGGTCGCATACGGATGTGTTCTTTCCAGTCTAACGAGCGTATATTGTCTTCGGTATAATTTGTTTGTTCTGACATAAATTTAGGTGCGAAATGTGAGATAGGTTGCTAATATAACACAACGCTTTAAAAAATGAAATAGTAGGCTACGAAAGTAATTAACAATATATTTTGATAAGTTGGAGTCTATGAATTACTTTAAAAATTTTAATTGTGTTCTGCCTCTATTTTTAAGTGTGAATTTCTAGTTAAGAGTAAATTTTTTATATAGTTTTTTAAGAACAAAACATCAGCTATTTTACCAAGTATTCCTAAAGGTGATTTATAATAAAATTTATCAATCATTTTTGTTTTATTTCCCTCAGGAATAAAAAGATGCTCGTGTCTAAAACTCTTAAATGCTCCAGAAACCATTTCATCTACAAAATAATTAGGCGAATCAAACTCTGTTATTTTTGAAGTTAACTTTTGTTTTATTCCAAAATGATTAGCTTCCCAAGTTACCCATTCGTTTATACCGATTAAACCAGAAATTTTTCCAGCAACAGCTTTTTCCTTGGAGTGTTTAAGTGACTTTGTATGAAAATCAATATTACGAGATAAATCAAAACAAGTTTTGATATCTGAGTTTATTACTGTTTCTAAAACTATTAAAGGCATAATCAAATGTAAACAAAAAAACGAGATGAATTTTCATCTCGTTTTTAATGTCTTAAATTTTGTTATCTAATTGGGGAAGCAATCTAAAAATCTAAATTAAACATTAAATCTAAAATGCATCACGTCTCCATCTTTTACGATGTATTCTTTACCTTCAACACGCATTTTACCAGCTTCTTTTACTTTAGCTTCGCTACCAAATTGTACATAATCATCATAAGCAATTACTTCTGCTCTAATAAATCCTTTTTCAAAATCAGTATGAATTACTCCAGCAGCTTGTGGTGCAGTTGCACCTACATTTACAGTCCAAGCTCTTACTTCTTTAACTCCTGCAGTAAAGTAGGTTTGTTGGTTTAATAATTTATAAGCAGAACGGATTAATTTTGCAGATCCTGGCTCGTCTAATCCTATGTCTTGTAAAAACATCTGGCGCTCTTCGTAATCATCTAATTCATTAATATCTGCTTCTGTACCAACTGCTAATACTAAAACTTCAGCATTTTCATCTTTTACGTTTTCTCGTACTTTTTCAACATATGCATTACCAGAAACGGCACTACCTTCGTCTACATTACATACATACATTACTGGCTTTTCTGTAATAAACTGTAATGGTTTTACGTAAGCTTTATGATCTTCTTCAGAAAATTCTAAAGCTCTAATTGATGTACCTGCTTCTAAAGCTTCCTTTATTTTTAATAAAACAGCCTCTTCTTTTTGAGCTTCTTTATCGCCTGTTTTTGCAGCTCTTTTTACTTTGTCAAGCTTTTTTTCAACAGTTTCTAAATCTTTAAGTTGAAGTTCAATATCAATAGTTTCTTTATCTCTGATCGGGTCAACACTACCGTCAACATGCACAATATTATCATTATCAAAACAACGTAATACATGTAAAATAGCGTCTGTTTCTCTAATATTTGCTAAAAATTGGTTACCTAAACCTTCTCCTTTACTAGCTCCTTTTACTAATCCTGCAATATCAACAATCTCTACGGTTGCTGGCAACACACGTTCTGGTTTTACTAAACTTTCTAACTTTTCCAACCTTGGATCTGGTACATTTACCACACCAATATTAGGCTCTATCGTACAAAACGGAAAGTTTGCGCTTTGCGCTTTTGCATTAGACAAACAATTAAATAAAGTCGATTTTCCTACGTTTGGTAAGCCTACAATTCCTGCTTTCATTGTTATATTTTATTTTTAACGAGTGCAAATGTACACATTAATCCAATAAAAAATCCCAAGTGTTAACTTGAGATTTTAATTTTTTAGATAAATATTATGTTATCCATCAGGATGCATAAATTTTTGCTTACCAAGTAAAGTGTCTTCACTTTCTACATGGTCATCATCAGGTACACAACAATCTACAGGACAAACAGCCGCACATTGTGGCTCTTCATGAAACCCTTTACATTCTGTACATTTATCAGGAACAATGTAGTAAATCTCATCGCTTAAAGGCTCTTGCGCCTCATCTGCATCTACTTCTTTTCCATTAGGTAATACTAAATTACCTTCTAAACTTGTTCCGTCTTTATATCTCCAATCGTCAGCACCTTCGTATATCGCAGTGTTTGGGCATTCAGGCTCGCAAGCTCCGCAGTTAATACATTCGTCTGTTATAATAATTGCCATAGCGTAATTTCGTTTTTGTTTACTTAACTTTGTGCAAAAATAAAGCCAAAAATACGGTTATACAAATTATAATGGGTAACAAATATTACATAACTAAAGCTTTCGCCGAATTAGGCCATTTTTTAAGTCAATTCTCCACTAACGGAATTGATAAAAAAGAAAATGTTCTACATAACGACTTATTTTTTGATGGATTTAAACATCAAATAAAATTAGCCAAAGAACACAACGGTTGGTTTACCGAAAACAATATTTTATTTGCTTTAGAAGGTTGGTCTAACCTACTAACAGAAAACAATTTAAATCAATGGTTATCAAGTTATAATTTAGATGAAGTTGAGCCTAAAAAAGTAGCCATTATAATGGCAGGGAATATTCCTTTGGTTGGATTTCATGACTTTTTAAGTGTTTTAATCACTGGACATGAGGTGTTAGTTAAACAATCGTCTAACGATAAACACCTTCTACCCTTTTTGGCTAAATATTTAGAGTATGTATCATCAGAATTAAAAGGAAAAATAACATTCACCGAAGACAAACTTCAAGATTTTGATGCTGTTATAGCAACAGGAAGCAACAATACTGCTAGATATTTTGAGTATTACTTTAAGGACAAACCTTCAATTATAAGACAAAACAGAAACTCGGTAGCAGTTTTAACTGGTGAAGAAACAGAAGATCAACTTAATGCTTTATCAGAAGATATTTTTAGATATTACGGTTTAGGTTGTCGCAATGTTTCTAAATTATTTGTACCAAAAGACTATAATTTTGATGGCTTTTTTAATGCCATGTACAAATGGCATCCTATAATTGAAGAAGCTAAATACGCCAATAATTACGATTATAACAAAGCAGTATATTTAATGAGCGAATTTGACATGCTAGAAAATGGCTTTTTAATGATTAAAGAAGACCAAAGTTATGCCTCGCCAATTGCTACTGTTTTTTATGAATATTATGACAGCTTAGAACAACTTCAAAAAAAGCTAACCACAGATGAAGATTTAATTCAATGTGTTGTATCTAAAGGGCTAACCGAAAACGATGTAGACTTCGGTATGACGCAAAAACCACAACTTTGGGACTACGCAGATGGTGTAAATACAATTGAATTTTTGTTAAAAATTTAGTTGATAAATTATCATATTAATAACATATTTTACAGTATTAATTAGCACCTTTGTAACGCTAAACAAACTATATATACTGTAACTTTTTTACAGTGTGTATGCATAAAAAAATTAAAAATGCAAAGACACAATTTTAGCGCAGGACCATGCGTATTGCCTCAAGAAGTGATTCAAAAAGCCTCTCAAGCGGTTTTAGATTTTGACAACGGATTATCTTTAATTGAAATTTCCCATAGAAGTAAATCCTTTGTAGATATTATGGAGCAAGCAAGATCCTTAGCTTTAGAATTGCTTGGTTTAGAAGGTAAAGGTTATAAAGCGCTATTTTTACAAGGTGGTGCAAGTACACAGTTTTTAATGGTTGCTCAAAATATGTTAGAAAAAAGAGCGGCATATTTAAATACAGGTACTTGGGCAGATAAAGCGATTAAAGAAGCAAAAATATTTGATGATATTATTGAAGTTGCTTCTTCTAAAGACGCTAACTATAACTACATCCCGAAAGGATACGAAATCCCAGAAGATTACGACTATTTTCACTGTACATCAAACAATACCATTTTTGGAACACAGATAAAAGAATTCCCGAACTCACCAATACCAATGGTCTGTGATATGAGTTCTGATATCTTTTCTAGAACCTTAGATTTTTCAAAATTTGACATTATTTATGCTGGTGCTCAAAAAAATATGGGTCCTGCTGGTACAACTTTAGTAGTTGTAAAAGAAGACGTTTTAGGTAAAGTATCGCGTAAAATTCCTTCAATGTTAGATTATAAAGTTCATATTGATAAAAGTTCAATGTTTAATACACCGCCAGTTTTTGCAGTGTATACAAGCATGTTAACTTTACAGTGGTTAAAAGATTTAGGAGGTATTAAAGCTATTGAAGAAGAAAATGAAAAGAAAGCGCGTTTAATTTATTCTGAAATTGATTTAAACCCATTATTTAAAGGTTTTGCTGCTAAAGAAGACCGTTCTTTTATGAATGCGACTTTTACTTTAACTAATGACGACTTAAAAGAAACTTTTGATACCATGTGGAAAGAAGCAGGTATTAATGGACTTAACGGACACAGAAGCGTTGGTGGTTACCGCGCAAGCATGTACAATGCATTATCGCTTGATAGCGTTAAAGTTTTAGTTGAAGTGATGAGCGAGCTAGAAAGTAAAGCTTAACCATTTCATAAACAAAAGATTAAAATTAATTTAGATTTTCGCTTTTGCGGAATTAAAAAATAAAACAATGAAAGTATTAGCAAACGATGGTATATCAAATAGCGGAATCGAAGCTTTAGAAGCAGCTGGATTTGACGTTAATACCACAACCGTAGCACAAGAACAATTAATAGATTACATTAACAAAAACGATATTACTGTACTTTTAGTAAGAAGTGCAACTAAAGTTAGAAAAGACTTAATAGACGCTTGTCCAAACCTAAAAATAATAGGTCGTGGTGGCGTTGGTATGGATAATATTGATGTAGAATATGCACGTCAAAAAGGTATCCATGTAATTAATACACCTGCTGCATCTTCACATTCTGTTGCCGAACTAGTTTTTGCTCACCTTTACGGATTAGCAAGATTTTTACACAATGCCAACAGAGATATGCCTTTAGATGGAGATTCTAAATTTAAAGAGCTTAAAAAAGCATATGCTAAAGGAACCGAATTAAAAGGAAAAACACTTGGTGTTATTGGTTTTGGACGTATTGGTCAAGCTACAGCTAAAGTAGCAATTGGTGCAGGAATGAAGGTTATTGCTTTTGACCCATTTATTGAAAAAGTAGACTTAGAATTAGAGTTTTTTGACGGACAGAAACTAAATTTCAATATAGAAACTGTATCTAAAGATGAAGTAATTAAAAACTCAGACTTTTTAACGCTTCACGTACCAGCACAAAAAGATTACGTGATTGGTAAAGACGAATTTGATAAAATGAAAGAAGGTGTTATTATTGTAAATGCAGCTCGTGGTGGCGTTTTAGACGAAATCGCTCTAGTCAATGCTATTGAAAGCGGAAAAGTAGCAAGAGCAGCACTAGACGTTTTTGAAAAAGAGCCTCAACCAGAAATTCAATTATTAATGAATAGTAGCTTATCTTTAACTCCGCATACTGGTGCAGCAACTAACGAAGCACAAGACCGAATTGGAGTTGAGTTAGCAGACCAGATTAAAAGCTTGCTTTTAAACGATTAAAAATTGTGTTTTATCGGATTTAATAAATAAAAATAATTAATCAAAGTCTCAAGAATAACTTGGGACTTTTTTTTTGTAATTTACAGTCACAAAATTTAATCAAACTTTAAAACATAAAAAAATGGCAGGTATTTTAGACTTATTAAATTCAGATTTAGGAAAAACAATTATTAGTGGTGTTTCTGGATCTACAGGAACAGACGAAAATAGAACAGGAAGTGTATTAACTATGGCTTTACCTGTATTAATGAAAGCTATGGAGCGTAACGCTTCTGCATCTCCAGAAGACGCACAAGGATTACTTGGAGCTATAATGGACAAACATGATGGTAGTATTTTAGATAACCTTGGTGGATTATTTAATGGTGGTGTTGATGAGTCTGTAAAAACTGATGGTGATAAAATTTTAGGTCATGTTTTAGGTGCAAAAAAGCAAGGTGTAGAACAAATAATAGGCCAAAAAGCTGGTTTAGATGCTGGTTCTGTTGATAACATACTTAAAGTAGCTGCACCTATTTTAATGGGTGTTTTAGGTAAACAAGCAAGACAAAACAACGTTAGTTCTACTAACGACTTAGGAGGTTTACTTGGTGGTTTACTTGGCGGTAGTGAAGCTAAAGAAGAACAAAGCTTTTTAGAAAAAATATTAGATGCAGATGGCGATGGTAGCGTTGTAGATGACGTAGCTGGCATGGTTTTAGGAGGAGCTAAGAAAAAAGGCGGTCTTGGCGGACTTTTAGGAGGATTATTTGGAAAATAATTATTATTAAATATTTCAAGAAAAAGCCAAACAAAATGTTTGGCTTTTTTTATGCTATAATTTTAGTAACTTTAGTAAAAACAGAACGATGAAAAATTTAGCTTTAGCTGCTTGCATTATTTTAATTGTTTATAGCTGTACTGCATCTAAAAAAACTGTAAAAGCAGATAATAGCTCTGCACAAATTGGAGATACTATTAAAATAACTAGTGATAAAACAGAATACGAAATAATCATAATAGAACCAGGTTTTAATGTTTGGTTAAATACAACTGCAAGACCAGAAGGGTTTTACAACCAAACTTATTTAGAAAATAAAAATATTTTCTATGTACAAGCATGGAATAACAGAGTTTTGCAACCACAACGTTACAATCCAAATTTGTACGAAATGCAAATTGACTATAGACAGAATATTGATTATGGTTACGAGGTTAATTACAAACTGTATAATTACTTCATTTATTTTCAAAATAAGTATAATCAAAATCTTTTAGGCGGTCGTGTGCCTCCTTTTTAAATCGTTTTGTATTTTTGCAACTGTAAAAATCAGCTATGAAAGCATTTAAACAACGCTGGCAAATTCAACAAAATTGGCAGCTCCTCTTCCCTATTTTAGGCGTATTAGGTTTATTTTATTCTAGTTACAAACTGGCTTATTTATTTTTTGATAATATTTATCTAAAAATAGGTTTAACTCTTGTAATTACATTTGTGTTATTAAAGTTTACCCTATTCTTATTCAGTAAATTAGAGAATAAATGGAAGGTGACTTACCGTTGGGAATTAATCGCCATTTTTATCGTTTTTGCACTTACAGGATCTTCTTCAGTCTTTGTAGGACGACCATTAATAAAGTTTATAGGGATTACTAAAGAAAACTTAAATCCTATTGTTTATTGGTTCTTATATATTATTATTGGGCTAATTTTTTACCAAATCTTATTAGTTTGTTTTGGTTGGCTGTTTGGTCAATTTAAATTTTTCTGGAATTTTGAAAAGAAAATGCTAAGACGTTTTGGTTTAGGACGCTTTTTAAACGAATAAATGCACACTATTAAACGCATACTAACAAAAGGCTTTGCTGTACTACTTACAGTAGCTGTGTTGTTACCTGCTGCGGTAAAAGCTATGCATGTGTTTGAAAACCATAAACACGACGTTTGTACAGAAAAAACTAATGATCATCACTTACACCAAATAGATGTAGATTGTGACTTTTATAAAATAAAACTCAACAATTCGCTATCATTTTCTGTATTTAGTTACACACTTTTAGAGGTTAAAAATAATCACAAACCTATTCGTTCTCAATACCAATTTATTAGCTCTTACCAGCGATTAGGTATTGTACTTCGTGGTCCGCCACAATTTGTATAAACGCAGTTATAGATTTCGCTTTCGCGACATCCAATTTATTATTTAAAACACTTTATACAAATTCATATTTAAAAACATGAAACAATTTTTATTTATGCTAATTGCTATGGTATCTACCGTAACAATTGCACAAAACAATATATCTGGACAAGTCACCATTAATGATTCTTCAGAGCCTATTCCTTATGCAAATATTTATTTTCCGCAGTTAGAAAAAGGAACAACTACCGATGACAACAGAAATTTCACTATTAATAATTTACCTTCTGGTGTTCAAAAAATAACCATTTCGGTGATTGGTTTTGAGACCTTTTCAGAAAACATTACGCTACCAGCAACAAGTCCGTTTCAATTTCAACTAAAACCTTCTGCTATAGAAATGAGTGAAGTTATACTTTCAACGCCATTTCATAAGCTTCAAAAAGATAATGTAATGAAGGTTGAACAAGAAAAAATAAGCACTTTAAAAGCAAAAGGTGCTGTAAATTTATCTGACGGAATCACTAATATTGCTGGTGTAGAAAGCGTTACAACCGGTATGGGAATTGGAAAACCTGTTATTAGAGGTTTAAGTAGTAATCGTGTGTTAGTTTACGCGCAAGGTGTACGACTAGAAAACCAACAGTTTGGTGCAGAACACGGTTTAGGCATTAGTGATGCTGGTATAGAAAGCGTCGAAGTGATTAAAGGTCCTGCATCTTTACTTTACGGTAGTGATGCACTTGGTGGCGTTTTATATCTAAATCCTGAGCGTTTTGCAGATCCAAATAGTACTGAAACTAATATAAACACTAGATATTTTACAAATACAGATGGTTACAATGTTAATTTTGGGCATAAAGCATCTGCAGATAAATTTAAATTTTTAATTAGATTAGGTCAAGCAGAACACAGCGACTATCAAACCCAAGATTATAGAGTAACCAATACACGTTTTAGAGAACAAGATTTAAAGGCTGGTTTAGGTTATCAAAGCACCAATTTTAAAACCGATTTTAGATACAATGTTAACCTTTCTAAACTTGGTATTCCTGAGGAAATTGGAATTCAGTCTGATTTAAAAACACCTTTAGAGCCTTACCAAAGCTTAACCAACCATATTTTAAGTTCAAAAAGTACTTGGTTTTTTGACAATTCTAGCTTAGATATTAATTTAGGTTATATCTACAACGATAGACAAGAATTTGAAGACCATCATCACGAAGAACACGCTGAAGAACACCATGACGAAGATGAAGACGACCATGATCATGACGAAGATGCGCACAAAGAAGAACATGAAGATGAACACCACGAAGACGAAGCGCCAGCACTACACATGAAGTTAAAAACCTTTAACTACAACATTAAATACAACTTACCTACTATGGGTAAATTTGAAACTATTGTTGGTGTACAAGGTATGCTTCAAAACAACAGTAATTATGGCGAAGAACAATTAATACCAGACGCAACAACTAATGATGTTGGTGTGTTAGCCACATCACATATTCATTTTGAAACTTTTGACTTGCAATTAGGCGCACGTTTTGATCACAGAAGTATAGATATAGACAATGCTATTACTAAACAATTTAACAGCTTTAATGGTGCTGCTGGTATCAAAGCTAATGTGACTAAAGCTATCGTAGCACGATTAAACCTAGCTACTGGGTTTAGAGCACCAAATTTATCTGAGTTAGTGTCTGATGGAACACACCACGGAACAAATAGATACGAAGTAGGAAATATAGACCTTAAAAATGAGCAAAACTTTCAAACCGATTTAGCTTTAGAATATGCTAACGAGCATTTTGAAATTTTTGCCAACGGTTTTTATAACCACATTAATAATTACATCTATTTAGCGCCTAACGGAAATGTTATAGACAACACACCTGTATATAACTATTTACAAAGTAATGCGCGTTTATATGGTGGCGAGTTTGGTGTACACTTACATCCGCATCCTTTAGATTGGTTACATTTAGAATCTAGTTTTGAAACCGTAACAGGACAACAAGATAATGATGATTATTTACCATTAATACCTGCTAACAGTTTAACCAATACGTTACGTGCAGAGTTTAATACCAATACCCTAAAAAATAGTTATGCATTTGTAAAACTACGTACCACGTTTGCACAAAACAATGTTAGCCAGTTTGAAACCACAACACCAAGCTACAACCTTTTAAGCGCTGGTGTTGGTACAACGGTTACATTATTTAAAAACCCTTTAGATATAAGCATTTCAGGTACTAACTTAACCGACAAAGTGTACATTAACCATTTATCACGCTTAAAAACAGATGGTATTGCTAATATGGGACGCAATATTAGTTTTGGTTTAAATTATAC
>Ga0105235_100388_pt1 | contig 15472 bp, 15 predicted proteins | sample Virmet3819_2500_FD_90059 | JGI IMG/M metagenome (GOLD analysis project Ga0105235, IMG submission 90059) | Marine viral communities from the Southern Atlantic ocean transect to study dissolved organic matter and carbon cycling - metaG 3819_2500 | ecosystem: Environmental > Aquatic > Marine >... | reverse complement strand
TTCATATTGCGCACTCTGATAGCCGTCGCGTTATTGTCGACAGAGGAAACTGCGAGCACAAAGAAGAGATTAGAGAGCGATTTAAACCGGGCCACCCTTCTGGCTTTATCGAAGCGTTTGCCAACTTATACAATGACCTCGCCGATTGTTTAACGCAATTCAAAGAAAGTAACGTCTTTTCATCACCTTATGTTTTTGGCTGGGCGCATGCCCATGAAGGGTTGGCAGTATTAGATGCAGCAAGTAAGGCTAATGAAAGCAAGCAGTGGGTATCACTAGAGGCAGGACAGTAACATGCAACACATAGCTATTGGAGACCGACACATTGGTGAAGGGCAGCAGGCCTATATCATCGCTGAACTTTCAGGAAATCATGGTGGCGATATTAACAACGCCATCAAGCTTTTAAAAGCGGCGCACAGCGCAGGCGCCGACGCGATAAAAATTCAAGTTTATCGGCCGGATACGATAACGCTTAAGTCTTCAAAAGAAGACTTTCTTATTCCTAGTGCCAATGCGTGGGAAAAGTACAATTCGTTATACGAACTTTACGAGTACGCCCATACGCCGTGGGAATGGCTTCCCACGTTGTTTGAAGAAGCGCAAAAATTGGGTGTGGAATTATTTGGTTCAGTGTTTGATGAAAGTTCAGTCGATGAACTTGAGCAATACCCCTGTAAGGTCTATAAAATTGCATCACCTGAAATCGTCGACCTTGCTCTTCTCGAGAAGGTAGCGAAAACCGGTAAGCCCGTCATTGTATCGACTGGGCTGGCCAATTTAAGTGAGGTCGCTAACGCGGTAAGCCATTTAAGACTGCACGGGTGTAACGATATCATTTTACTCAAATGCACTACCGCTTACCCTACCCCTCCAGAGGAAGTAAATTTAAAAACCATACCTAATTTAAAGGACACCTTTAATTGCCTGGCTGGACTTTCTGATCATACGGTAGGCATTGGGGTAAGCATTGCTGGCGTTGCGTTAGGGGCGTGTGTTATCGAAAAACACATCAAGCTCGACAATTCAGAAGAGACCGTAGACAGTTTCTTTTCGTTGACTATTTCTGAGTTTCAACAAATGATTAATGAAATAAGAGCCGCAGAGAAAGCTATCGGAACTATTAACTACGATTTAACACCTGAAGCACTCAAAAACAAAAACGGTAAACGCTCTCTTTACGTCTCTGGCGACATGGAAAAAGGTGAGGTGTTTACAGAAAAAAACATCAAATCAGTGCGACCCGGCTTTGGCCTTGACCCTAAGTTTAAAAATCAAATTTTAGGAAGGAGAGCAAAGATAAAGCTCACGGTTGGCGACCGCCTTCACTGGGATGTCATTGATTAAGGAGAGGTTATGTCACAAAGTCACATTACCCAGTTTATTATTGGATACATAGAAGAGAATACGAGCGAGGCTGCAACATCAATTGACGCTACCACCGAGTTCGCGGCGAGCGGCATTTTAGATTCTTTCGCTATATTAAACCTCATTATCTCGTTAGAAAGTGAGTTTGAAATCAAGTTTTCTATTGATGAGCTTTCAGATAAGTCAATTCGCACTGTCGGGCCATTAGCTAAGTTAGTCTATGCGAAACGGGGTGATAGCTAATGAGGGCGTTATATTCACATATACAGTCAATAAAAAATCTCCAACCAAATAAGATAGCGCTTTATTTTGATGGACGAAGCTACACCTACCACGAGCTTTTTGAACTGACCTTAAAATGTGAATCATTGCTCCTACAAGCCAACATTTCACACCCCGCCCGTATGGTGGTGATGTCAGAAAGTGCCCCCTGCCTTATCGCGTGGGCCCTCTGTCTAGCCAAGACCAACAGTACACTAATACCGGTCAACTGCCAGTTAACGCGCGAACAGTTGAAAACCGTCGTAAACGCAGCAGACGCGAATGCTGTTTTTTGTGATGAAAAGTTCGTCAAAACTTGCCGTACGATAGATGCAAAAGTGCTATTGACGAGTAACGAACTTGACGCCGAGCGCTCAACTACCACAGAAGCCTATATCGACATGAGCGGCACTGATATCGATGATTTTTTAATCACGTTTTCATCTGGGTCTACTGGTGATCCGAAACCCATTATGGTGGATCAAGCCACAAAACTCGAACGCGCACAGCAGACGATACAGCTTTACGGGTTAACGGCTGACGATGTCGTTTTGTGTGCATCGCCTTTTTTCCACTCATTAGGACAACGGCACGTTTTTGTTGCATTGGCGGCGGGTGCAACGCTCGTTTATATGCGACGTTTTACTCCTGCAGACTGGCTCGCGGCCGTGCACAAATACCAAGTTAGTTTCGTGATTGCCGTGTCGTCTCACCTTCAAGCGCTTAAGGATGATTTGGTGTCTAATTCTGATAAACTTCAGTCTCTTAACACCATTGTTACATCTTCAGCGCCCATTTCCAATGAGTTGAAAAGTGATTTGTTTAGATATCTTGGCTGCAACTTCCATGAGATTTACGGTACAACGGAAGTGGCTATAGTATCGAACCTCTATCCTTCAGATGCTGATAAGAAAACTGCAACCGTGGGCACTATTTGTGAAGGTGTCGAGGTCAAAATTCTTCGCGATGATTTAAGCGAATGCGCTCAAGGAGAGATTGGTGAAATCGTGGTCAAAACACCACTTTCATTCAATGGATACTATGGCAAAGACGATGTTTATTCACAAAGTCTTGTAGACGGTTTCTTTCGAACTGGCGACGTTGGAAAAGTGGATGACGAAGGCTTTTTAAGTTACATATCTAGGAAGAAAGATATTATCATTTCTGGCGGTATTAATATTTATCCAAAGGACATTGAAGACATATTGGCCACCTGTGATGCGATTGACGAAGTCAGCGTTATTGGTGTTCCAGATGACTTTTTAGGTGAAGTCGTCGTAGCGGTTTGTGTGGCAAGTAATGCCGCTGAACGTGCATTAAGAAAAATAGCTAATAGTCAGCTTGCACCGTTTCAAAGGCCGTTAAAGTACTTCTTTGTTTCCTCTCTTCCTCTTGGGCCCACCGGGAAAATACAGAAAAACGTGCTTCGAGAAGAATACGCGCCGCTGAATACAGATTGGACCCTCCCTCTAAGAGCGTTAATGTACGCAGAGAGCAAATAGTCGCTTGTAACGCAGACCATTACCTAAGAGTTGTTAAAAGAAGGAAATTATGGAACGAGATATTTTCGAAAAAACATGCGAAAAAGCCCTTGAAGATATGAAGGCACAATCCGCTTTATACCAACCCACAGAGTTTTGGGCAGAAGCTTCAGAAAAAATTTTTGAAAATTTAGCCAGCGAAGGCATCGCTAACTTTCGTCGTGCTTCACTGCCGCTTTCTTTTTTTGTTCCCACCTATGGGGAGCCAGGTAATTGTTTGGGTCACTCAAGCGAAGAGTTGGTCGATTCACTTTCAAACAATAAGACGCTGATTGAAAAACAAAAGCATATTCTGAGTGCTATGTTCTCGGGGCGAAATCAAGCAGAGGCCGATTATCGCGTCTTATTGGCCAGTCATTCACCACAAGCTGACAAAAGCCTACTTAACTTTTCAGAAAGTAACGTGGGCAACCCAGTTGAGCACTTCGATTTTGACGGAAAAAAATATAGCCGCTCAGCGTTGAACTATCTACTTGGACTTGCTTATTTAAATCAGTTTACACCGCTTAGTAACCTTCGTACCGTTGCAGAAATTGGTGGTGGATTTGGCACGCTTGGAGAAATCTTGGCGAAAACAAACAGCGACGTGAGGTACATGGACTTCGATATCGCGCCAACACTCAACGTCGCAGATTACTATCTATCAACTGTTTTTGGGCGAAACAATGTCGGTGGCTATTTTCAACAAGAAACTCCGTTGAACACAACTGAGACTGCACGCCCGTTGAATGTCTTTGGTGCTTGGCAGATAGAAGCACTCAACGAACCGGTCGATCTGTTCGTTAACTTCATATCATTTCAGGAAATGGAACCAGATGTCGTACAAAACTATCTACATCATGTAGATAGGGTTAAAACAAAATGGGTACTGCTGCGCAATATACGCGAGGGTAAACAAACCATCAAAGAGCATGGGTTTGGAGTTAAAGACCCTATCTATACCGAAGACTATAAAAAAATGCTGCACAACTACGAGCTTGTTTCAAGCAATGTGAGACCCTTCGGACTGAAAACCCTAGATGGTTTTCACTCAGAGCTGCTATTATTCAAAAGGGTGTAGTTGATGAGACGCGAGTTTCGTTTCCTAGACATTAAGTGAGACCAACTTAAATCCTAAAGTAGGCGGTAGGCGTTCACAAATCCCGCCTAGCGTCTAGCAAGCTGTCATGGTGGTAGTTGCTCGCTTTAACGTCGAGGATGCTGTTTTTATAAAGGCAAATCATCATATATTTGAAAGCGTTCAGATAGTCTGTCTTCGCGGTTTAGATGATACTGTAAAAGAATGCGAAGCGTTTGCACACGTAGTGATTTGGCTAAACTGAATCGCCACTGCCTCCCAAAACACCTTTTGGTAAGGTAATCTCGATTTTTTTACCCAAAAAATAACACCATGATATTGATGAGATTTCCAATAAACTGGGGACAATGGAGAGCTCAAAATGAAAAAACGCTACAGCGAAGAACAAATTATCAAGGCCATTAAGCAGCATGAAGCTGGCGCAAAGGTGGACGACATCTGCCGTGAGTTGGGGACTTTTTATAATTTGCGCAGCAAGTATGCGTGCTTGGAGGTCAACGAAGCAAGCGCTTAAGAGAGCTTGAGTCCGAGAACAACAAGCTGAAAAAGATGCAGGCTGACAAGCTCTTAGAAGTAGAAGCGATGAAGGATGTGCTTTCAAAAAAGTGGTAACGCCAGCAGCAAAAAAGCCTGTCGCCCGTCACCTTATTAATGCGTATAAGCTCAGTGAACGGGTTGCCTGCAAGCTTGCTGGTGTCAGCCGAACCGCATTCAGATATTGCCATAAAACAAAGTCTGATAGCGCTGTGCGCGCACGGTTGAAAGAATTAGCATTACAGTATCCTCGGTATGGTTATTTGATGCTGCATGGCTTACTCAAAGGCGAAGGGTTTGTTATAAACCGCAACCATACTTACCGCCTTTATACTGAGGAGGCGTTGCAGGTAAGAACGAAGAAGCGCAAAAAGCTGACTCGACCAATACAACCGCTTGAAGTAGCAACAGCACCAGATTAACGCTGGTCTATGGATTTCGTATCTGAACAACTCAGCAACGGCAGCCGCTTTAGGGTGCTGAACGTAGTCGACGACTACTTTCGCGAAATGGTCGGCCAGCTAGTGTCTGTTTCCATCAGCATTCGTCAGGGTAAACGTTCACCAGGGCCATATTGACAGTTAGTAATATTTATTTTCAACGATCATGGGGATCCTATTGATTGATCCCGTTAGTCTGTCAAAGTGGGGCCTATGCCACGTAAAAAGCAGCCTGCAAAGCCACCCGTCGCCACTAATCTCGATGATGCCAATGAGCTCATTGGTGAATTGTGGGATGGGCTTAATGACCTCGAAGACCGACCAAATCAGAACAGTCGTAACTCCTCGCGCCCGCCATCTTCTAATGGGCCGAGTGTAGCGTCATCTGCGCCAGCTAAAAAGTCAACAGGCCGCAAGCGCGGTCCGCAATCCGGCCATAAAGGTAGTAAGCGGAAGCTGGCCGATACCGTTGATGGTACTCGCACCTATTATCCCGACGATACCTGTGCCTGTGGCGGTGTCATTTCAATCAGTGATTCACCTTATCGCCGTCATCAGGTGTTCGATATTCCCAGTCAGGCATTCTCTGTGGTAGAGCATCAATTGCATCAGGGCCAGTGTTACCAGTGCAAAAAAACAGTAAAAGCTACTTTACCTGATAATGTGAATCAAGGGCAGATGGGTAATAACCTGCTGGCGTATGTGGCGATGCAGCCTGGTCAGTTTCATCAGAGTATTAGCAAAATCCAGCAACAACTTGAGCAGAACTTCGGCTTATCGTTCAGTCGCGGTGCTATCTCTGAAGCACAAGGCCGCGTCAGTGCGGTACTCACGCCTGCCTATCAGGATATCAAAGAGAGTATGCGCAATGAGGGAGTAGTTCATTGTGATGAAACCCGCCATCAGCGCGGCAAAGAAACTGCTCGGCGATAATCCAGAAAACATTGTTGTAACAGACCGGTATGCCGGTTATCACTATATTTATGCTGACCACCGTCAATTATGTTGGGCGCATATCTTAAGAAATATGAATGCACTGGCGGAAAGCTGGGGCACGAATAAAATCTACGGTACAGTATTAGTCAGGCTCATCCGCCTATTGTTCCGGCAGCAACACCGGTTTGAAAGTAACAAGCTGAGTGAAGGGTGATACCAAGAAAGGATGGCAAAACTTCGCATAGCTTGGCGGCAACAATTTGAACTGGCATCAAGACGCTGTATGGCTCCCCGGTATTAGAACCGGTGTGAACTACTGCTGAAAAACGATGATATGTGCTGGGTATTCCTCAAAAATGAAGGCGTGCCCCTGACCAATAATGACGCTGAACGTTCATTGCGTAGCTATGTCCTGTGGCGAAAAGGCTGCTATGGCGTATGGTCACATCAGGGCGAACTGTTCAGACAGCTCATCCTCACTATCGTAGAAACCTGCGGGAAACAAAAGCTTAATAAACTCAGTGAGCCCGACGCCGATATAGAGCAACGGCTACCATAGTTGTTTTCTGAGCGCTAGGTGGGATTGCCGGACGGACTCGCTGAGGGAAAACATGAATACTACTGCATTACGGTTGGCAAAGCTTGCTGAAGCGCGGCAACATTGATAATGTGACTACGTCAAAATCGCTTGGTACTTATACCGCCAGTATCCCTTGGTAATCACACTAATGCAATTAAATGCAGGGATTGCCAGAAGGACACATTTAAGTAATGAAGCTCTGGCATTCCGATATGTTTCTGGAAAGTTGATGAGAAAGCTACAAACATTATCGGAAAAAAAATTTTTATAACAAACTGCTCATATTCTTTCAAAACAACAATTGGTTTTAAAAAACTTTCGGTATGGCATACAAAACGGTTTCAAAGCCCCAATGCCCCTCGTGCCTAATGTAGTAGTTGTATGTGTTTGGAGTTATGGATTCGACTAAAAAGGCCAGATACCATAGGTCCTGGGGCCGATGATAAATTGACAACGCAAGAGTTGGCTTGTGAGTTACGATTGTTGATTTTGCTCCTTTTATCGCCCATTCTTCAGCCCCTTCTATATCCATCTTCAGGACATTGATTGCACTACCATCAAGCAAGTCATCAATTGTCACAAGCTTAACTTTTTCACTGCGCATTTGGTCTGAACTTTCGTTGCACAAAATAGAAGAAGCGGACCCATCATCAGCAATATCTATTTGACCATTTCTGTCTCCAACAGCTACGTGGTGCAGTGACAACCAGTTACCTTTCTCAATGTTCTCTCTGGCTAAGCGTGCTTTCAAATTGGTTATGTTGCTAGTGTTTGCTTCTACAGCATAGTATCTACGAACTTTACTTTTAAAACGATTGTAAAAAGCCGAAATTGTATCACCATCGAATGCACCGCAATCTAATATCTTAAGCTCTTCATATTGATATAGCCGAGGTACGTCTTCAGGAAAGTATTCTTCATGCCCTTGCGGCCATGGATAGGTCTGACTGCTTGGATTTTTTCTAAAAGATACAAGTTTAGCAAGAGTATCTTTGCTCTTTTCATCAACCAACAAATTACTAAGCTCCTTTAAGCAACTATCCACTGCTTGTAACTCTTTGGGAGCACTCATCCAGTTCATCCCTGATAATGTAAAGTTGTAAAGTGCTTGGGGAAAAGTTTTAAAGACTTCAAATACAGTCATTAATTTACAAAACCCTAAGGTTCTAATATCTTCGTCATAACCGATCACTGAGACAACAACTGGTAATGAAAAGTCAATTTGTACTTCACTTGGTCTAACAACTGGAACACTCGATAATTGTACTTTCTTTGGCGCAATATCTAGCACACATATCGGCCTTTTTCCTAGCGAAACCAGGTAAGAAACAAGAGACGGTCCAAAAGTACCCGCTCCGTAAACATAAAACTGATTGTTGTTCAACTTCATAATTGACCTTTTTGGTTTCACGTAGAGCAATTGCTTTTCACACATTATTCAATCAAAGGCTCATGCTCTATGTGAATTGGGGCTATTTTTATTAGCTTAAAATATTAAAAACCTAATATATAAAAGATGTTCGCTCAAAGCACTAAAAACAGGTTCTCTTCCCTAACAGCAGGTAAAAACCTGAAACGTTCGTCCGCACCGCTCACCATCTCTTCTTCACTTAAATACTCACGCGTGAAAGCTGTATAATAATAAGACTCATAACAAGTAAAGGGCGACAAGCAAGTAAACTCGGTTAGGTACTCAGACAGTACATCAAGTGGGTCTCTTTCGGTGAGTTTAGGCACCACCACTTTCACTGACGGGCTGCTCGTCGCGGCAATCAACGCGATAAAAAACGCGTAGTTTTCTTTACTCCCAAAGCCTTCGAAAATATAGTTCTTGTTGCTAAAATACTGAGGAAGGTAGACGAGTAGTGCGTGACTTTCTGCAGTTAGCAACCTTTCCAAATCTTCTTGACTGGTTACAATCAAGCATAGCTTTTCTCCACTTCGTGGGGCAAGCGCACGGTCGTCTTTATAAAACTCAATACGAAGTTTTTTACAGGTTGGCAAAGACTTGTCGAACGGCATGCCAAGTAAGTTTGAAGCGCGCGCTAATGCCGTTTGAGCGTACTCACTGTATGCCGATAAATTCTGCGCAGCATAATATTCGGGCACTCTGATCTGAGCACGCTCTAGTGGGCTACACGATATGAAGTCGAGCTCGTAAGGGGCAACTTTCATGCTCGCGCTTGTGTCAGACAAAAACAACAGCCACTGCTCTCTAATGCCGTTGAGCAGCTCTAAACATTCTGTATCGTCTGACATATTCAGAGTTTTACTTAATACGGTACTTACGTAATTTACCGAACCATGCAGGTAATAAATCACTATCGGCTTGTCGTCTCTAAACAGATCAATAATCACTTTTCTACTGTTTAAAATCGCTTTTTCAGCGTCAGCTCTTTCTTTGAATGGTTTACTCATCACTTTTTCAAGCAAACTGAGACCGTAGAGTAAATCGCTGTTTTTCACTTTTTCATTAAAACGCTCAGCAAAAATGTTCTTATCGAGCGTTTGGTGTGCCGTATTTTCTAACCAGTCTATTGCTTCGGCTTTTTTTTGCGCATCTGACAAGATCAGAATGTTTTCAGGCTCTAAAGGAATGGTACGTTTTATTTTGGCGCCGTCATTTAAATTGTAGACATCAACATCTGCACTGGCGTTGCCTAACGCCAATTCAATGATGGTCTTGGACATTTTGAATTCGTATTTGGTGTTAACAAACGGTCTCAAGTTACCTTCTACAGTCAAAGACGTATTGTAGGCGCGCGTATACTCAATGTACTCTTCCCCATCCTCTAGGTAATATCCAGACTGTTTAGAGTGATGATGTTTATGGTCGACAAAGCCCAAATCGACGCCGAATAGATAAATTTGTTTAAAACCGAGCTCTAATACGCAGTCAATCGCAAAGTTAGAAACCGTCGGGTAAGAATACTTTAACGAGACAAACTCGTGTTCGCTAAACAAAGACTCAAGAATGAGCGTTGCTGGCTCCCCTCTTTTTAATGACAAGAACGCGTTCTTATACGCACTGATGACGTCGGGGTGAACACCGTTGCCACTGATAAGGGTGACTTTTTTTAGGTACTCTTTGTCATTTATTCTGACCAACCAGTCGTATGGCGACCTATTTACTTCCAAATCGACGTGATAATCAGGAACAATATGATTTTTATGCAGTACCTGTAAGGCGGTACCACAGCTAATGACTATCGCATTCGCGTGCTCTTCTTTCAAAATAGGGAGAAGATTATCTAAAGATGGGCCGTTGCCTACGATAAATACCGGTACCTCATTGAGAACGTGCGGTTTCGTTTCACTTTTTAACAAGTACTTGAAATTGTTTTCGACTGACCATTTGCTATGCGACACGATATATCGAGAATTTTCGAAATTATCACTTAACCCTATTACGAGCCTTATTTCTTCTCGTAAGTTATTCAGCGTGGGTTCGAGCACATCGTTATCATAACTTTTAAACAAAAACATGTTTGCCAGGTTATAGCTGCCCACCCTATCGAACTGAGTGAGAAAGTCGCGTACTAAGTTTGAACCATCGTCCCCAATGTTGAGATAAATACTGCTCTGACTGGCATCCATTTTTTCGAGCAGCGCTTTCCAGTCTATTGAATACAAAGAAGAATAGAAAAAGTCACGATTAGGTTCATAAACAAACAGTTTGCCTATCTCGTGAGCATCCAATAAACACTGAAGTTGATAGCCATTACCGATGCCAAATAGAAGTAGCGATTTGATATCCTGATTTAAAACAGCGCTATCTGTCGTATACTTTTTCAATTCGTTTTGAATTCTTACAACGGTGCGATAGTGAAAGTGGGGATAAAGTTTTCCACCGGTGTAATTTAGCACCAACTCATCTCTGCTAGGGTTGTCCTTAAACATTGCATAAATGTTTTCAGACTCTTTCTTGGCATTGTCGCCGAGTAAGTAGGTTTGATGCTTCACGTTGAGCAAATTGACTTCGCCTGCCGCGTTAGCTACTACTTGCCAATGCACTGGAGTATATTGTGCAAATTCATCGGCAATATCAGGGAAGTACTTTTTAAAAGCCTCTAGGTTGCGTTCAAATCTAGTGTGATCGAGATTATCTGCGCTCCATGACGATGAAGACAGTACAGGTGTCCACTTGGGCACGTAATTTTCAAAACGAGGCTCTTTTACATTTGGTCTTAGGTCTCGATTTAAATACCAATTATTAGCGGTCAATTCGTCACGAATATCATCGAATTCACTACAGTGATAATGAAAGTAAACCTGTGAAGAGGAGATGCCGAAGGCACGGTGTAACTCGTTCAAGTCTGAAAAGAGCGACTTGCCGTTATTAGGTATTTGAAGGTAGAGTGACACGTTGTTTTTATGCGCAATATCAAAGATGCGTGGCCATACACCGGCATAAAGCGAACATACCAAATAATCCATATTGGGTTCATAGACGACGATATGCTTGATGTCAGTCGCATTTAGCAGTTCAACCAAGTGCCGCCCAAGTCCAACACCAAATACCACCAGAGCTTGTTCGCTGGCCTCGGGGGTTATTGATGTGGAGCATTCTTCAGCAGTTGAAAGTTGTATCTGCTGTGGCTTAGCTAGAAAGTGCTCAACGTGGCGACTTATCGATTCCGATACCTGAGATCCGTAGAACACCGTTCCTGAACTCGACTCTACGATATCAATTTCACCGTCTTTATTAACGTATACTGAATTGTGTTGAAATGGGTGGTTCTTAAGAATCTTATAGATAGAGGGTACAGTGCGCTGAAAGCCAGTTAGGCTTTTATTGTAATTTTGAGTAATAACAGGAAGTAGCGCTTCCTCTTTTTGTAATTGTGTTTCATCGTCTTCAATAAACAGCTGAATGGCTTTACGCATTGTTATTTGTATCTCTTAACTGCATGACTCGCTCGTTTAAGGTTTATTACCTCACTTTTTGCCTCTTCACGCAAACGATACGTTATAGATTCAAGTTGTTTATTGCACTCTATTTCAGATTTGACAAACTGTTTTTTATTTTTCAAACGCGCTCTGTTCAGTTCTCTTACAACTAGTTTATGCCGAAGTGAGACAAGTCTAAGGAAAAATGCTGTTTCTACCTCTGCCTCTTGAAGTAGCGCCGCTAACTTGTCGTTTACTAGCGATAAAAACAGCGGCGTCAAATCGTGTGTAAGCGCTAAGTGGTCATCATCATACATTTGACGCAGCCATGGCCTTCTTCTCGTAAGCTTCAAGCTTTGCGCTTTCAGGAATTGCAACCCACGCATCTCGGATGGGTTCTAGCAAGCTGTAAGCTTCGTCCAACTTAGCGATGTCGTTATTAAAATGAGCATCGTTGATGAGTTCGACGATGTAACTGTAAAGCGAAAATAGGTTTGCTGCTATTTCGCCACCTACATCCATATCAAGTGTATCTCTCAGATAAATAACAATAGATGTGGCTTTTGTTACAAACTTAGACTTGTCAACAAAATCTTTACGCTCCATGGCACCTTTGGCATAGGCAATTTTATCCATGGCCCCCTGCATTAACATTAATGTAAGCTTGTGAGGATCCGAGGCTGCTATGTCCTGTTTTACCGTTGATTTTTGATAGGCTTTTATTCCACGTAACGACATACTATTCTTACACCTTTATTAAACCAAAGCCGCAAACAAGGCTGAACCTGTTTGGCTTAACTGAGCGATCGTTTTATCTAAATTTACGTATTTCGCTCTTACTGTTTGTTCAAAACTTGCCATTCGAAGCTCTAGTGCTTCTCTCGCAGTTTCGACGCTATCTTTTTCATCACGTGCACTGCGCTCTCTCAAGCTTATTAGTCCACTTGACGATGAGTACTGTTCGATCAAGTCATCGAGCCTAACGGCTATACCGTTACTTTCATCGTTAAACAACGACGAAATATCGTCAAAATTATCTTCCAATGCGTCGTTCAGTCGCGTTTTACCTGATCCCAAGCCAAAATCATTGGTGCCTATCTCTAATCTACCGTCCTTGTTAAGCTCGATACCAAGTTCAAACAAGCTACTCACCTCAGAACCGGCGACTTCCTCGCCAACAATGGTCGCCATACTTTGCCGTAAACCACGTAATAGCGAATCACCAGCTAAAGCACCGTCTTCATCTTCGTCAGTAGCGCCGTAACTTGTGAGTTTTTCAATTTCATCAATTAGCGCATTGTAGTTATCAATAAAATTATTGATATCTTCCTCTACGCCTTTTTTATTAAACCCTATGGTTAAATTGGTCGCTTCTTGAACGCCGCTACTGTTCGTTGGAGACAGTTCATTAGCAGTAAAAGAAACATTCTGAATAGTATTTTCAAACTCGTTGCTCGCGCTTTGTACTTCAATACCATCAACTTCAGCGATAGCGTTGCGTGCGGCTTGAATATTAGCCGCACTGATACTGCCTGCTCCACCCGTCGTTGATAATCGATCGAGCTCCGCATTGCCAGTATCATTGTTGATGACCAAATCATTTCCAGCGCCCTCTTTATCGGACAAGATAACCAATCGAGGTCCATCACCGGTACCGGTTTCAATGATGTTTGCCGTTACGCCAAAATTGTTCTCTGAATCATTGATTAACTCACGCAGATCGGTCAGAGTTGTTGTAGAATCAACATTAATAGTGAAGCTGTCAGAGCCCACGCTGAAGGTAAGCGAGCCGGTCCCTGAAGATATTAAGGTGTCAGAACTTGACGAAAAAGCAGCCGTGTCCGTGGTAATTCGACTGCCTGAAGCCAATTGTTTTACCACAATGTCGTAAGAACCACGGAGTGCGGATTTAGACGCATCCGCAGACAATACATCGTCATCTTCAGAAGGGTTAGTGATGCTAGGCTCACGACTGTTTAAATTACTACCACTGCGAAGTTCTTCAATGACATTTTGAAAGTCTGATATCTTTGACTTTATTTTACCCAAAGCAGAAATTTCAGCATTTACCGCTTTTTCTCGTGCATCAAGACGGTTTTCCTTGGGCTGTCTTTCAGCAGAAATGAGTTGTCGAACTAAATCATCGAGCGCTAGACCCGAGCCTACACCTAAAGAACTTATTGACATCACTCACCTCTTGCTAAACTTGATTGTCTATCAACACCCCGACACTGCTTCCGATATCCTGCTGTAGCTCTTGAATTCGCTTAGCGAGCACCAGTATCTCTTCAGAAGGAATTTGTCTGATGACGTCTCCAGAATCTGAATCGAGTACCGTAACCACTGAGCGTTCGGTATTCTCATCGATCGAAAATGCCAGATTCCTATTCTGTCCCTGCAAAAACGATTCTACTAACGTCGCTGCCTCTCCTAATTGTCCTTCATTATCGGACTTAACATCTGTATCGGACTGTTCCTTAAAAACTTGAGATAAATTTTGCGTTGTATCCCGCAGTTTTTCCTCGTTCGTCACAAGTGAAGCTGCCTTTTCATCGTCTCTCGCTATAGCATTACGTTCGAGCACGCCATTTTGCAGTTTTGAAGTCGATGGGACCGAAGAGTCTGCACTTGGAGGTACTGCGCTAGCAGGCCCCGCATTAGTAGGTACTGCACTAGCATATCCTTGGCCAACTCGTGTGTTTTGCACATCCATCTAGTATCTCCTCATTTAAACGAATGATGCGGATGCGAACATAAATGTTAGCACCCGTCACACTTACACTAGATTATAGTACTGAATACTATACTTAACCAAGTAAAGAAAGCGCAGCCTGAGGACGCTGATTTGCCTGACTCAACACCGAAAGTGATGCCTGCTGTATAATCTGGTTTCTCGTTAAGTTAGCCGTCTCTGAAGCAAAATCGGTATCTCTGATTTGTGCTCGCGCTGAAGAGACGTTCTCAGTGATACTTCCCAAGTTACGGATTGTAGCTTGAAATCGGCTTTGTATTGCGCCGAGTTCAGCTCTTGTCGAACCTATAGTTGATATCGCAGCATCAACTTGCGTTAGCAAGCCAGAAGCAGAGCCAGCACTTAATACCGTTTGGGTGATCGATAACCCTGCTGCACCAAAGCCATTAGCGTTTGAAATTTCAATATCGATTTTCTGATCTTCGTTAGCACCAACCAAGAAACTTGCGCTAAAGCTACCACTTAAAATAGTTAGACCACCAAACTCGGTATCGGTACCAATCCGAGACAATTCCTCTTTCAGCGCGGTCACTTCTTCGTTCAACGCAACTCTATCCGCAGTATTGTTGATACCATTCTGTGCTTGAACCGCTAGAGTACGGATTCTTTGAAGTGCATTAGTACTTTCTTGCAGCGCACCCTCGGCGGTTTGCGCAACCGAAATACCGTCATTAGCGTTACGACTCGCCTGCTCCAACCCTTGGATCTGCGACGTTAAACGATTTGAAATTTGCAATCCAGCAGCATCGTCTGCCGCACTATTAATGCGAAAACCAGACGATAAACGTTCGAAAGACGTGTTTAGTGAATTACTAACGTCAAAAAGCTGACGCTGAGCATTTAATGATGATACATTAGTATTAACAAATAAAGACATAGGTTACCTCCTGGGGACCGTTGCCAGTGTAAGGCACTGGTCCTAAGACTATACGTTGGTCAGGTCACTACTCCGTCTCAACGCCTCATAAAATTAAAGTAAATTACCCCTCAGCTAATTTATCGACAATTTATTAAGCTTCTTTAGCTATTTTTTTACTTTTGTTGAAAAAAAATCATAAGCAAATGATTTTATTGGTTAATTTTTATAAAAAT
>Ga0105235_100387_pt1 | contig 15482 bp, 20 predicted proteins | sample Virmet3819_2500_FD_90059 | JGI IMG/M metagenome (GOLD analysis project Ga0105235, IMG submission 90059) | Marine viral communities from the Southern Atlantic ocean transect to study dissolved organic matter and carbon cycling - metaG 3819_2500 | ecosystem: Environmental > Aquatic > Marine >... | reverse complement strand
GTACAAAAAACAGCTTCCGCAACGGTGAAAATCATCTCTTGATAGCTAGCGTATTTATCATCGAAAGTGTAATTAAACTCACAAGCCTTGGTAGTGCCAAAGTAAGCCGCGATTGCAGCGCTGACTTCGTAGAGTCCAGATATATCAACATCGGCTGCTGACATACGGCCGATGTACTCATCGAGCGCCATGGCTATAGATATATCAGCAAAGTCGCTGGTAGGGATAAGCCCACCCGGTGTATTGAGTTTTCGGTGAATAATGGCGTTGAGCTCACTAGCATTAGTACCGGAGCCGATAGCCATACGCCGCAGACGTGCTACAGTGTCATAATCATAAACTGATCGCTTGGTTGTGTAGTAGCTGTATGCACTCTCAAAGATAACGTCGTCTATAAGGCTGCCATCTTTACCTTCGTAGTCGCGATTATCATTTGTGCGCCGCGCTCTAAATCGAAACGGCCCTGCAGCTAACAGGTCTATTTTGATTGTTCTACCAATAGGATTTCTGTTATTACCGGCGCCGTACATCGTTTCGTTATAAGTATAAACATCCCCTGTCGGCTCTCCATTAACAACCATTTGATATTCAATCTCAATATCTACTTGCTTGTCCAGGTCGTCTTGAGAGATACCGTTTTGCGCCAAAAAGTTTAATATAAAGCCGGTACTATCTTTATTGCCAGCGTAGTACCAACCGATGAAGTTGTTTTTTGAGCTGAGGAAAGTGACCTTTCTATCTAAAAACTCATTGGCTTGCACTGTGGTGATTTCGCTTATTTTGTTCCAGTCACTATTCACAGTGGATGGATTCACGAAAGTCAGCTCGTTAGTGGTCACGCTAGCTATTGTATATTCGCCAGATAAGTCAATATTATTAATACTGCCAGTCAGCACTCCGGATGTCACTCCAACCGTATCGTTGGTCAACAAGTAAAAACTAGGGTTGATCTCCTTATACCCTGCGCTCAGAGTAACTTCATAGACGTGTAGATCATCACCGCCAGATTTAACGATTGAATCAACATCATACTCGCCTGCTAGGTTTAAGCTCTCACCACTGTCACCGTCTACCAATAAAGAGTTTATGCGTATTTTCTTGTATTGATTTGCATTTGCTATGTCCGCTTTGCTTGCAATCGTCAAAACCCCATCAGTTATATTGACGTTTGTATTACCTGAAACCGTTTTATCTTCTGCGCTACCGAAAATCGCGTTTTTTACATTTATCTTTTCGCCGGTATTAAACTCATCGACAAAATCATCTGTAGAAAATATTATTTTATTCGGGGACTCAATACGCAGTCCACGGCGAGTGACGTAACCCTCGCCTGGTGATTTTAGGGTTTGCTTACCATCGATTGATGAGACTTGTTTGGTCACAAGCGGCAACTCATTAAATGCAGCGCCTATTTTTATTTGTGGATTTGGGTCGATGAGCGACACACCAGGCTCGTAGATACTAATCGACGCACCTTCAATTGTATTTACTGGCGTCTCACCTTCTTTAATATCATTCTCATCGATAGCAAACCAACCGGTGCCGAAGTCAAGTAGGCACTCTTCGACTTGTATATTGTCTTTGTAGTATCGATAGACTGACGATATAAGATCGGGCGTGGACTTCACTTTGCCGTATATATCGGGCACGCGCTCATTAACTCGGTGTTTGTTTTGGCGTTGGGCCAAGCTGTTGTTTGAAGAAGATTTAACATCTTGCGGCGTATTTACATCTGGCATATTTACATAGGTGTAGACAGCCGCGCCTACTGACAATACTGCAGCGATAATACCCCAAGTCGCAGGCTCAAGCCCGGCATGACAAAGTATTTGATACTCACCTGTTACGTCTTTAAGTGCCCACGCTTCAGCTTTGGTTTTTGGCGTGATGTCGTTCTGCACGCATATCATCTCTTTATAAAGCCGTGCTTGCGGATATTGCTCACGCGCTGACATCCACTCGGTCAATAAGCAATCGAAGTCATGATCAGTGAAGTCGCTAGCGTCAAGCTCATTATGAAAAATCTTTAACGTCATAGAAACTTACCTTTTTATATCGGCGTTTAATGCTGCGTAAGGTCTCAAACCGTGGGCCAGCTTCTGGCAGATGCAGCACCCTATCGCAGTAACACAAACCCACATGATGTTTATTGTCTAAAGTGAGCGCTAACATGATAGTGCCATCAGACGGTTTATCAACTGACTCTACTTGTCCCATCCCCGCCTTTGTCGGACGCAGCCCGGTGTTTAACGAACCAGTTAAACCCAAAAAGCATCGGCTAAAGTCATGATTGAATAAATGCTTGCCGGCATCTATTAAAAAATGGACGCAGTGATAATAATCACGGTCAAACTTAGCAGTTAGTAAATGATCGATACTTTTCATAGCAGCGCCTTTAAATCTAAATAGTAATTGGGCGAGTAAGGCCGCCCCGTCTTAACGGTATTCTTATCCGGCGTCTTGGCGTCAAACGTAGCAGCTTGATGGTCACGGCTCATTTGCTCAACGAACAAACCCTTCATGATATCCATAGGTTTCTCTTTGGCGAATGTCATAGTTGATACGTCATAAGCATATTCGCGGTAGATAACTTTGGGATATTCATCACTGGCCGCTTCGCGTACCTGTTTGATTAATGGTGGTACTATCTCGCCCAAGTCGCCAAGAGTAATAGCGAGGTTTTGGTCAAGGTCATCGGACGTTTTACCTTTGTTAATAAGCAATGGCGCAAAATCGAAACGGACTATCTCGCCAGTCTCTAACATGGCATCGACGCCTTCTTCGTGATTGGTGACAATGCGGATTGGCTCAGGCCACATGCTATGGCTAATCTCTAGCGTTTCAAGCGGCGCGATGCTTGGTGCGCTATCAAGGTGGAAATCTTTTATATCGTCTATCGTTAGTGCCATTACAGACTCCCAAATGCTTCTGGCAAATCTTCGTTTACCAGTTTTTCGAGTAAATTAAGCAGCTTGCGCGGGTCGCCTGACTCCCACAGACCAATAATAGTTTCATCAAATCCCTTGTCGGTATGGTTTGGTTTTAAGCGCAGGCCAAACGATACGCTGTAGACTTTACCGTCACGCTCATTAACACGTAGCGAGCCTGCGACAAACTGACAGACGTAAGTGGTCATCTCGGTATCATCGACGATCAGGCGCCATAGAAATGGCCGTGGGTTTGTCTGATGACTGCGCCAAAACGCCCAAAAGTATTGTTGCTTAATCTTTTCATCAAGCATAACGGACGCTGTGACAGTGTGTACATTATTCACAAACTGTACGCGCTGACGGGCGAACCCGCCCATTAGTTGCTGCTCTAGTAGATTGTTCGCGACTTCAGGTGTATAGCCGCGCTGCAACGGACACAATGCAAAGTTATTCATTAACGTTTTACCCTCGCAGTTGTGTGACGTTGTATGGATTTGCTTTCGCGTGAGTTAGGACGACCGATGCGCTTGAACGCTTTATCAATCATCTTATCGACGACTTCGACAGTGACTTCGCCGTTTGGTCCTCGGCTATCAATGAGCTCAGCTCTTGAGTTATTAATGATAGTGACAGGACTAGTGTTACTGTTTTTTCCTTGCTGCATAAAATTAACAAGGTCTTTGTTTTGATTGGGAGAGAGTACGCGCTCATCTCTTTGCAGTAAGTAAGTCGCTTCTTCGGGCACATTGGTTAGACCGCCGTGGGCGATGCCAGCAACCGGAGACTGTACACTTTTTATACTAGTAAGTATCTGAGCACCCTGCGCCGCCGTTTGCGCCATTATCGGAATATTTGCAGGAAAACCGATAGACATGGCTTTGGCAATACTTTGCTGAATAGCCATTACTGATTGCGCGATTGCAAAACCCCTTTCAATCGCAAACATAACCCGATAAGCGCCTGACTGCTCGCCAGCAAATGCTTTGGTTAAGCCTGCAATACTCCCAAACAAGCCTTGATAAATAGCAACTCGCTGAGACGCTTGCTGCTCTGCTAGTGTTTTATCTTTTAAGGCGTACTCTTGCTCCAGTGCCCACATTTTGTCTAAGTGTTCTTGCTTGGCGATTTCTAATAGCTCGTAGCGCTCAAGATCACTAAACGCTGGTTTACCGCGCTCATCGATTGCATTTATCTCACTTTCGCGGGATTTATACTGATTATTAATAGAATCAAAGTCTTCAACATAATCTTGATTCAAGCGCCACTCTTGATACTCTTCACCGCCTAATGTGCGCTGCATCATGCTATCTTTGCCAGTGCTTAGCGCATTGATGCCGCCTGCACGGGCGCTATCAGCAATGGATTGATACATTTTGTCCTGAGCACGAGCCTTGGCCTCTGATGCAAACTTAAAGTTATCTAAGTCTTCTTGGTAGGCCGCGTTTTGTCGATCCAAGTATTTTTGGCGATTAGTGTCATCTTCAGCGTAGAGCCGTTTAATATTAGCAACTTTATTTTCGTGCTTAATCTCAATCTTCTCTCTTTCTGTAGCATAATCACTAACAAGAGACAGCCTTTCCCGCTGTAATTGTTCTTGAACGCGCAAAGCTTCAGCTTCAGCTTTTTCTTGTTGGCGTAGAGCATCAGCAACGGCTTTTTGTTGCATTGCAGCAGCTTTGCTATTAGCGGAATCTATAGCGCTGTCACCGGTGCTTGATCCTTTGTCAAGACCCATGATGCCGGGCATCTGATGTAGCAGATCAATGGTGACGCCATCTTCAAAGGCGATAGTAGAGACATAACCGCCGCCTTTTTTATCAAGCCAAGTTTTGACGTTTTTGACCGGTACCGTAGTGGTGATTTTAGTGTTCTTTGGTACGGCAAAATCGGTACCGCGATGATATTTTGATGCGCCTTTGATGCCAGTGTTACGAGGTCCGTAACTAGATGTTTTGGCGTAGTCGGTTACATTCTTGCCGCCTACTTGGAATCTAGCTAGGTCAGCAGCACTGACCGCGCGGCTCTTGTCACGATACTGTACATGCAGATGCGCACTACCAACACCAGTGTCGCCGCTAATACCTACAAGCCTTGCTTTGGCTTTGGTAAGCTTGTCTGCGGCTTTGGCTTGGGCTTCTATCGCTTTAGCGTTCTCATCAGCAGTCTTAGTGCTAATGATATTGCTTTCCTTTAGTAGCTCCTGTTCACGGCGTAGCCTTTCAAGCTCGCTAGTAGCTCCATAATTCGCGCTGGTCGGGATAGATGCCGCGCCAGTATTTCTTATGGCTTCAGCGGCGCGCATGGCTTCATCATGGAATCGCTGATTGGTTGACTCGCCAGATGCTGCAAACGCTCTACTACCTTCTTGTAATGCTCTAACTTTTGCAAACAGACCATCAGCGTTAAGAAATGCCGTACCTGTTTGGCCAAGTACAAAGAACTGGTCCATCAAGCCTTGAAAACCAATAACCGCTAGATTGACAACAGAGCTAAACCCTATAATAGTTTTGGCCACACCGCTGATAACTACGCCGATGCCACTGACACTACTTGCAAACCCATCTCCCTGCTTAGTGCCTTCCGCAAAATAGCCAATCACAGAGTTCAGCGCTGGCGTGGTGTGAGTAACTAATTGATTAGACATTCCTTGGAATTTGCGCTGCGTATCTTCGATTTGCAGCTTCAATAATCTTGATTGTTCGATAGCCTCTTCTGTTCTAATGACGCCAGCGCTATAAAGAGCTTTTTCATACTCAGCAATAGTGTCACCATTATCCTGCCAAACCTCAGAGATATCCCCAAGTCCAGACGCTAACGACTCCATCGTAAAACGAGTAGTCTGAGCAGTAGAGTTCGCCTCTTCAAGCTTGTCTTTGACCATCTGAATAGCAGTCGCGCCATCGACATTGGATAACGACACGCCAAAAGCTTCGACCTCTTCAGCGGTCATCTTAGTATTATTTTGTAGTAGCTCTAATGTATCTACTAGCCCGCCTGCGCCGCTCGCAGCAAACTCACCAAGTTTTTCTTGGACGTCAGCCAAGATATCGCTTAAACCTTCGTTATCGATACCATACTTCTCAGTTGCCGCGGTAAGGACCTGAAACTGAGTTGTAGTGACATTCGCACGTTTGGCCAACATCTCAAGCTGCTGATCTGTCTCAGCGACTTGAATAGCCATGCCAGTCAAAGCGACACCAATACCCACAGTTGAAGCGATAATGCTCGCAGCACCAATCTTAGCCGCGCCCGCGATGCCGTTATCGCCAAACGCTTCTGTAATGGTGCCCAATCTATCGGTAAGTGAATCAATAGCGCTACCAATAGGCGTACCGCTAAGATCATCAATCATCTGGTCTTTAAACTTACTGACCGACCTGCCCATATTTCTGGTTCGTTCTTCAGTAGCGCGTTCAGCAGCGGTCAAACCGTCAGTAAAATCACTAAGGCGAACCGCAAGGTCAAGTGTCAGTCTGCCTAGTGATGTTGTAGCCATGATATTTACCTTATTTTAGATAATAAAAAACCCCAATCATTGCTGACTGAGGTTTTCTTTAATTGATTACTTTATTATTAAGTGCTTTTTAAACTCGCAAACACCCCAGCTTGTGATTCATTGTGTTGGCGGATCACTTCCATACTACAATCTAGCGATGCTAGCGCCTTTTGCATAACGGCGATAGCATGGCGCGTCTGCTCTACCTTGTGTAAGCCTATACCATGCATATCGTCAATATATCTTGAGCGCTCACTATTGAAGCGCTGCTTGGTCAATATCATGTCATAGACGAAGGCCACCGCTTCAGGCAGCTTCGACTCTGGTATCTGATCGATATGATCGACATTATAATGACTACTGACTAGCTTATAAGCGTCACTGATCAGCATATTGCCAACAGCAAGGCGATCACATGCCTGCCTTAGCGGGGTTCGCTGGTGGGAGGTAGTCTTAACTTCGCGGTCCAGTATGTCAAGCACCCAGACTCTAAAAGCCTTGGCGATATCGGTACGGGCAAACATAGCGATTAGATGGCACCCACGCAAAGAGAATATACGTGTTTTTACCGTCAAGCCCTTTGTTTTCGCCGAGGAGGTCAATTTGACCGTCTCGATAGTTTGACTCATATTTTCACTAAATTCTTCTTTGTTGCGATTATAAACCTTAGTAACACTATCGGCGGCTTTATATCCAAGCGCTGTTGCTAAATCGCTTGCAGTTAACCAGATCTGGTTATCTTGATTGATAGTAGTAAGGGTATTGCCGTTAAAGGTAAGAGTGTTCATAATGAACTCCTGTTTGTTTCTTCGAATTTGCCCGATAAAGGGCGCCGAGAGGTTCGAAACCGTCAAACAGAACGGCGGGCAGTTTTCCCCACGAAAGGTATTGTATGGCTGCCGCCCTCTCGACATAGAAACATGTGGTTATCACAACGACACAGAGTTTACTATTATGAGAGTTTGCCTTTTAGATAGGCATAAAAAAACCACGATTACGCTTGTGGATTGCGCTGTTTGATTGGAGGTTTCGACGCCTCAAATGCAAATATACTTTATTAGCCTAGTAGTTGCAATCACTATTCAAAATAAAAGCCCACCGAAGTGAGCTTTTATTTATTCATCATCTATATATAAGTAAACATAATAACCAATAGGTATACCATCGATTAACCACCATTGACTATGTTCAATAAGATTATTTACCCAAATCTGCGACCAGTTTAGTTGTTGGGTAGGTAGTTTTTTACGCGGCGAGTATCTCATAATTAAAATCTAGACCATTCCAAACCAGAAACATCAAACTTAAACTGCTCAGCACCGTGATCATAGAAATTCACCTCGATCATCAAGCGGCTTGACTGGTGTATCTTCTTCGCAAAGCTGCTGACGTTATTAGATAGGAATAATACTTCACTACTACCAGCCTCTGCTTCGCTCGCCTCGTAGGTTTGTACATCACCATCATCAAACTTTGCAGCTATAGAGCAATCTCTGTAACTGCAAAACAACTGACCTCTGTCAGCGATAAACATAATATCATTGCCGTTCTTAGGGTCACTTCGTAAGATTATATTGAGACTTATATCGGTACCGTAAGGAAAACCTAGATCTACTGTATTCAAGGATGCATTTGTTGCGAAGTACGAACTCTCGCCTCTCATCTCATCGACAGACTCATCATAAACCCAATTCGCAGTTTCTAAATCTTCGCTGGCTACAGCTTGACTATTATCCTGGATATTAGCACTTGAAGTAGTTGGCTGTTCGGATACTTGCTTGCTATTAATCAACTCAACCGACTCAGGTTGAGAGAAGCAACCTCTAATGAAACTAACAACGACTAAAAAGACTAGGAAGTACAAACCCCATTTGACTATCTTTGACATTGGATACCTACACGTTAAAAGAGTATGCAAAAGATAGTATTACGAAACCATACAAATATCCAGCCTAGTCTTCAATCTGATCCTCAAAACTAACGACCACATCATCTTCGTGCGGCATCAGTTCAATCGCTTCGACTTCACCGCCTTGCGAATTAATATAAATAGACATCATATTGGCTGCGGCTTGTTCGACTCTTCTGCCTATATTTAGGCTGCCACGGCGATAACGATACTCAGCCCACTGTAAAATCTCAAGCCGGGTTAAATTGTTCTTTACTTCGTTAATGCTGTTGCCACCGATACCGCTTAATGCCAATTCATAAAGTAATTCAAGCTCGCCTGCGATTATTCCTTTTTCTTCTTCGCCGCCTGCTTCTCTACAGCCTTTTTTACATTATCAAGGCCCCACACTTTATCAAAGATAGCGCTACCCATTGCTTGTACGAAATTATCTTCTACTTGTTTTTGGGTAAACTGTTGCTTACCGTCTTCATCCACAAGCGCTTTACTAATCCATTCGGATGTCACATCTTCTTTATTATTCATGCGCCTATGCAAATCATCAGTAACCGCAAACGGTAGTTGCTTAATGCGAATATCAACCTCAAACTCTTCGCCATTGTGCCAAAACTCGACAGTCTCTTCGCGCACTTCATTGACCAAGCTACCCGCTTTTACATCTGACAATAGTATCTTTGCCATTATTATAATCCTATAAATAAGTAAGCCCCAATTAAGGGGCTAGTTTGTTCAACAATTCGCTACCATTTAGCCTTTGTTTAAGGCGTGGACTTATAAGCGGTAATAGCGCGAGACTGGCGCTTCATCGAGATAGTATGAGAAACCAGAGAATCAGGTTCAAAGGTTGGCGCGCTGTTCTTGAGCAGGGCTGTAAACGATGTCCAAGTACGGTCTTCAGGCAGTGTTACACTACCAGTGGTCAACGTAGGTTCCACAGTACCATCCGACCAGCCAACAAACACTTCAACACCGGCAAGGTCGTCAGCTAGTTGTAGCAAGGTTATGTGAGTGGCGTTCTCTGGATCAGTATTGATAGTAATTGACCCCTCGCCCGGCGTATTCAGGCCATAAGTGGAGGTCGCTGAGTCAGTCTCTTCGAGACAAGTATCAGTGATATCAGTTGGCGTATCGTCACCCAAATTGATACCGGTAATGCATACCATCTTTGTAAGCTCTTCTGCGCCCTCTTCGCCGTGCTTAATCCATACTTGCGTGCCTTGGGTTAAGACACCTTTTTTAACTTTAGCCATGATGCTAATCCTCTGTTGTTGAACGGTCTGATATCCAATTGGCATCAAAGCCGCGCCCGTAAAGTCGAGCGTTGGAATCATATTGATTGATTGTTGGGTTTAATATCCATGCACGCGACTCTAATGCGCTGCGTATCGCTCCACGTAACGCGCTTGCATATTTAGAGCTCGTGTCATAAACCATGATTTGAAATTGTACGTTGTCAAAGTTAGCGGGTGCGTCCAAGTGGTTCTCAGCTTGGCCGCTGATGGTTTGCCACACCACATAAGGCGCTTGGGTGCCCTCAGGTGCGACAGCCTCCCAAACCTTGGCTTCTACATCTATAAGCGACGTCACGCCAACATCGGCATTAAGCATGCGGTAAATAGGCAAATCGCTCATAGTTTGGCAATCTCTTTATCAAGTTCAGCGCTATAAACGCGGGTAAACTCCGCTTGTACAGCGTTGATATTATTATTCAGCGCCGGACGTAAGAAAGGATCCGCGTTATTCGTAGCGGACCCAAACTCTTTAAAGCGCCAGTACCAAGTGTCGCCGCCGGGGTTCTTTTTGCTGCCTTGGGTTTGATAGCTGCGTCCAGCGCGGTTTGCTCTTCTGTTAGCACGGGTGTTAGCGTACTTTCTAGCACCGCCTCTGACTCCGACTTTCATCGTTACATTGTCATAGCCCTTAGTTTTGCCAGCCTTAGTGACGATGTTTTTCCATATCTTTTCTGGGCTGTCTTTATCATCGAAGCGTTTTGCGTTATCACGCGCCGCTTTTTTGACGATATTCATAGCCTTGCGAGAAGCGCGATTGGCCGCGTTTTTGGCTTTGCGTTTATTGCTAAGCTGCCTCAGCTTAGCTTGGACTTCATCAAGGCCGGTTATATCGTTTGGCATGATTAATCCCTAAATTGCTCAACTCCGCCGCCAAGGTTGAAGGTCATATACTCGACACCAGTATCGTTATCAGGTAATCCTTGGCTATCAATCGCATAAGTACGGCCCTGCCAAATCACCCGCATCGTCGTATCGATATTAAGACCGGTACGGTAGCGCACCATCATTCTAGCGGTAATCTCTGACTGAGCCGCCTGCGCTGTTAGTAGGTCTTTAGTAGAGAGCGGCGTGATCTTGGCATAAACTTTTTTGTGAGTGGTCCACGCGCCATCTAACCGATGCCCGTCTGCATCACGGCCACCTGAGTTATAAGACTCTATAGTTACTCTGTGTCTTAGTTGTCCGGCTCGTACTGGCATGGTGTCTCTCACTAAATTTTAGGCAATAAAAAACCCCACGGTTAGGTGAGGTTTTTTTATTATGAATGTACTTATGTTTTATTATGTCTTCTACTAACACCACTTGTAATGTCTTTTCCTAGACTGTAACCAATAAGCATAGCGCGAGCAATATTGATTAAGTTTTGCTCAGTGGTACCGCCGTGCATAAAGCAATCTCTCTCACTGCCTTTTACTACCACATCAAAACACCTATGGGCTAGACGAACGTAATTATTATGACTGACATGACGCGTCATCATCTTAATATCATCGCGCAATAAAAACTCATCAAGCAGGATTTCATATTCTTCGGAGTTTAGATTTATCTCGGTATATTTCGCCATATCATCCACCCCTCTGTATTTGGAGTGCTGAATCCAGTTTATCAGCATAAAAATCTAACTTTCTAGCGACCTCTCTCGCCTCGCTTGCGGTTAGCTTTACACTTGCCCCGTATGCGGACTCATAAGGCTTACTAAAGGACATTGCTATCTTGTTATCAATTATCTTAAATTCTTTTTCATAATTACTCATATCATTAACACCTATTCAGATAAAAACACCCTATAAGGTGTGGCAATCGGGGGTGTAATCCGACTTTCGGGAGCTACCCTAGCCACTTGATTATTATAGCACTAACCATCTAAGTAAGGCGAACCGCTTGGCTCGTCATCTTCTTGTTCGACTAGCTCATTTATCAGCTCGTTGTTTTGGTCGATGAGCTCAGCAGTGTTTTGATTGCTAATGTCGATTTGCTGAATCAGTATCGTGTTTTGTTCGACTACCTTTGTCATCAGCGCTATTAAGTCTTTGCAAGAGCAGCTTGGCTCTTCGCTTTGCTTCACTGGCTCTGTCTTTAATCCACTCACGTCTGGCCTCGCATCCTTTACAGTTCATATTAAACCCCCATGCGCCGGTATGGTTGTATCAAGTGATAAGCGCCCATCGGCACCTCAACCATTGACGAATCGCTAACTGACTCGCGATTAGCGTACCAATGCGCCACTATCATCAATGTCGCTTGATCAATAGAAGCGTTATCTAGCACGCCATCTGGATCTTCACTTGGTACTGCCAACTCATAAATAGTACGATCAAGATACATCTGAATATGATCTCGAGCGGCTGCCACATATCCAAGCAATAAAGCGTCTTCATCATCGTGGTCGATGCGGCATTGGAACTTTACCTGCTCAAGAGTCACCATCGTTAATCTGCCTTGTCGTCTTTAGCCTTGCTATCGGCCTTTTTGGTTGTTTCTGGTTTTGATGCAGGCGATTGAGGTGACTTGACTTCGACAGCATGACCTTTATCAATCAGCTCTTTACCTTCTTTGGCGGTTACGGTTAGCACTTCGTTCTTTTGTGCAATCGTGCGATCAATCATCATTCGCTTTAATGTTTTGATTTTCATGATTAGTTACTCAGCTTTTTTAGTAGTCTTTTTGGCTGCTTTGGACTTATCGTCAGACTCATCCTTACCATCAACCGCTTCGGCATAACCCTTCTCAATAAGCTGCTGACCAGTGATATCACTAACCTCCGCAGTGTCGTCCGCCAAGTATGTTTTGTTGCCCATACACATCACATCTTTAAACTTAACTTTCATGACTTGCTCCTTTTAGTAAGACAAAATCAGCTTTATAAACTGACTTTGGCTTAATAAAAAACACGCAACTTGATAGACAGGTTGCGTGTTTTGCACTTATTAGAAATAAGGCTATGTTAAACGACAGTTAGCGAGCCTTTAACAAACGCTTGCGGACGATAGACAGCTAGCGCCAAGCGTTCTTCAGCACGGATTGAAACCATGTTTTTCTCAAAGTCATCCGCGTTCTCAGTAGAGACAACAACGTTTGCATCTTCACGGTCAAAGATTTGCGCAGCATCAGCAAAAGAACCGGTTAAGAAGTTGCCTAACATACCCTCTTGATTGGTCTGCGCAACTGGTAGGCCCCATAAGCGTGCTTCTAACGTGCCAAACGGATTGCTGAATAAGTAGCCATTAGTATTAGCATCCTTCATCAGCTCAATATCCGTCCAGTCAATATCGTGCATGACATGACCAGTCGCTGACAGCTCAGCCAAAGTGACCTGTAGCATCGCCAAGCGCATCACATCCAAGCTATTAGATGGGGTGGTCTTAGTGCTAGGGTTAGCAAAATCCGTGGCTTGCGTATAGATACCATGCAAGTTATTGCCGGTACCGCTACCAAATAGCAGCTGAGTATCTTCGACACGTTTCAGGCCATTGAGCAAACGACCATTAATGATGCTGCGCAGCTGTGGCAGATCATCAAGCGTCTGCTTGGCAACTTTCATCAAATGAGCGACAGTCTTGACACCAGAAAGCACCTCTTCAAAAGTGATATCTGAATAGGGCTTGGTGGTGTTCTCAGCAACTGGCGCAGCATTGTTAGTAAATAGCAGCTCACGCAGATAAGCCACGGCGTTGGATTCGGTATCGCCAGGGGCTAACAAGTCGCGTACGGTTAAGCGCTGGTTCGGATTGGTGACAATCTGAGTGCTACCGTCTACCGGATTGACCGCAAAAGAAGTCAGAGCGGCGCGTGGGACATCGATAGCTAAGCGGCGACCCGCAGAGACATTATTGCTAAATTCGATAATACTATCGTTAGCGATAACCAAATCACCAGCGCGATTCTTTGCAGCGCCTTGATTGCCATTACCACTACCAATCCGCGCAAATAGCTGCTCAGCCTCGCCCAATTCACTTTGCAGCTTGTTTTGAGTATCGCGCATGGTATTTAAGTCGGTAAGCATCTTATCGACTTCGTTTTTGGTTTTAGTTGACATCTCGCCAGCCTTTTCTGCTTCTTTCAAAGCGTTTTCAGCGGCGGGTAATGTTTTGTCAGTCAGCTCTTGAACCTTGGCATTAACCTGTTTGAGCTGTTCTGCAACTTGATCTTTATTTTGATCAGTCATAATGTTTTCTCACAAAAAAGGCCGCCAAAAGGCGACCGGATGAATGAATAGTTTTGTTTAGTTTAGTCTAGTTTGATTGAGTCAATCGCATTCTGCAGACCGTCAATCAATCCGCTCAGGTCAATGTCAGCGTTTTGCGTAACATCTGGTTGAGTAGCGCTAGGCGTACTCTTTAAATCTTTTACAAGTCCACGGCGCTCTTTGCGAGACATGCCCGCCTGCGCCATGATCAAATCTAGTTTGTGCGCTGCAATGCGCTCTTTAGCAGTATTATTGGTCTGTTCGGTGACGACATCAGAGTCTAAGAAGCTGTCAGCCATGCCAGTTTCGACCGCTGTTTTGCCGTTAATCCATGTTTCTTTATCCATCTGCTCGGATAATTCAGCAGCATTAATACCGCTTTTCACATGGTAGATATCAGCGATAGTGCTATCGATTTGCTCTAAGAAGTCCGACACTTCGCGCATATCATTGCGATTGCCAAACACGCCAGTCCAAGCATTGTGAATCATAAAGAAGCCAGCGCGGGCAATCTTAACCTCATCAGCAGCCATGGAAATAAACGACGCTGCGCTTGCGGCCATACCCAAGATGCGCACAGTGACATTACCTTCGTATTCGCGCAGTAGGTTGTAGATTGCTAAGCCTTCGAACACATCGCCGCCGGGTGAATTAATATTGACCACGATATCGGCGCTACCGAAGCGCTTAAGTTGCGCGCTGATGGTCTTGCCAGTGATACCGCCATCAGTCCACCAGTCATAGCCGATAGGCTCTAAGATGTTGATGACGTTTTCATCATCGCTGTCAGCTGCTTTGATATCTGGATTCCAATTACTAAAAGCGACTGGCATCTTTACATCATGATTTGGTTCAAAATCAGCCTTTGGCATCATCGTTCGCTTGCTCATCGGTGGCAACTCCTTTGTAGTTCGTGCCCACTTTGTCGAGCGGGATTAATGCAGATTGGATGGTATATTGATCACCGCCTTCAATTGGCGGCATATTTTCTTTAGAGCGTACTTCGTCACGGTTTATCCAGCCGTTATTCAGACCAGATGAATAGTATTCAGAGCGCGTCTTACTGTCTGCTCGCAGTAATCCTTCGACATTAAACTCAACATAATATTTTTCGCTATCGACCTTGCTGATTAAGCAGCGCAGTATCTCTTGCTCGATGTTGACCAATAGCGGTCTAAATGTGTATTTTAAAAAGTGCAAATCTTGCGCTTCAGCAGACGCCGCCCATGAGCTTTGTTTATCAAAGTGCCCAATCATAATGGGCGACACACGGAACCAGCGGCAGATCTCTTCAATCTCAAAAGAGCGCGTCTCTAACATTTGCGCCGCTTCTGGATCCATCGTTACGCCGTTGTACTGCATGCCATGCTCAAGCACCATGGTCTTGCCAGCGTTACTACTACCCATAAAGGTTGAGACATTCTTGCGCAGACTTTCTCGCTGTTCTTTGCTGAGCTTTTCTTCAGTCGTTAAAAACCCTGATGTCTGCAAACCATTTTCAAAAAACTTACCTGCAGCGTGCTCAGCAGATGCGGCGGTTGCAAAAGTCTCACGGCCTTTGTTGATTGTAAAGATGCCCATCACACCGTCGATGCCAAACGCGCGGATGTGCATAACATCTTTATGACTGATATCACGCTTGCTAGTGCCTTCAATATAACTGTATTCG
>Ga0105235_100384_pt1 | contig 15569 bp, 15 predicted proteins | sample Virmet3819_2500_FD_90059 | JGI IMG/M metagenome (GOLD analysis project Ga0105235, IMG submission 90059) | Marine viral communities from the Southern Atlantic ocean transect to study dissolved organic matter and carbon cycling - metaG 3819_2500 | ecosystem: Environmental > Aquatic > Marine >... | reverse complement strand
GCTAAGCTCATCCCACTCTTCGTCGCTTAGCAATTTATTAAGGTCAACAAGAATGAGTAATTCGCCATCGCGGTTACTAACGCCCTGAATAAACTTGGCGCTTTCCTCTGTGCCCACGTTAGGTGCACTGTCAATCTCTGAAGACTTCAAGTAAACCACCTCGGCCACGCTATCAACCAAAATTCCAACGACTTGCTCGTCAGACTCAATAATTACAATACGTGTGTTGTCTGTTATCTCTGTTGGCGGCAAACCAAATCGTGCACGAGTATCAATCACCGTTACCACGTTACCACGCAGATTGATAATACCTAATACATAATCGGGCGCACCGGGAACCGGAGCTATCTCGGTATAACGCAATACTTCTTGAACTTGCATTACGTTAATACCATATGTTTCATCACCTAGGCGATACGTAACCCATTGAAGGACTTCGTCATTGCTGTCGGTGGCATTACTACTTGTTCTTTCGTCGGTCATGAACCTGGCTCCCAATACTATGGCGTCTGGTCGTTACTGCTTAAGCCTTTGTTAAGCATAGATATTAATTCTTCAACGTCAATTAACGCGCACATTTTTTCTTTAACCATCCCCGCTAACCAGGGACGTTTTCCTGTGGACTCGCGCCATTTAACATCATCTGTAGTCAAATTGACCGTATTAACAAGCTTTTCACTTGCCAACCCCCACAAACTTTCTCCTAACATAATAAGATATCGGTAGTTGAGCGATTGTGCGAGGTTTTCATCATATTTTTCTGGCATTACCCACTTTGCTGAATCCACAACATTGAGTTTAGACTCTCTGTGCAGCATTACACCCATAAACCAATCAGGTTTTCCAAAAAGTGGCCCAATTTTCTCAATTTGATGAATTCCGCCTAGGGTAGTTAACGGTACCGCTAGCGTTAAACCCGCCACTTCAAAGAATAGCGCTTGAAAACGAAAACCGAGAGTATCCTTTAGTGGTACTTTCGATTTAACTTCAGTGTTTAAAAGCCTATCTTCCTGACTATCGGTTTGAGCTACAGAGTTTCGCTTTTTATCCTCAACAGAGTTAAGCGTCGACGTCTCTATAATCGACGTTACCTTTTCTGCGAGCGCCTCTTCTTTATGCTGGGTCGAGCCTTGCTCTTCAACGCCTAATAGGGTTGTCTCCGCTATTTGTTGAGACGCTTGCTCAAGCAACTTAGCCGTGCGCGCAGTAACATCTTCCGGTGTTTCTGGCTCTTTGAGAAGGCTATCTAAGTATGCCTCCATCACTTCTTCACGGGCAAAGGGTGATTGCTTGCTCATTATTTTATTACTTCTCCAACACGGCTAATAGCTTCGCATATGCAGACACACCACGAGTTTTAGGATAAGCAGATGAAATAGGCAACTGCACTAAACTGGCGTCTCTAAAGTGAGTATCTACGGGGATTACCCCTTCCCACACGCGCTCACCATAATCGCTTAATAACTTTTTACGTGATGCTAGCGCAGCGTTCGTTCGCTTATCAAACATAGTTGGAATTATCACTGTATCGAAGGTTTTACTTAACGATCGCCCCATAATTTCCATGGTCCGAATCATTCTGTCTAACCCCTTTAATGCCAAATACTCTGTTTGCGTGGGTACAATTACTTTGTCGCATGCTGCTAGCGCATTGACCATAAGTACCCCTAAAACTGGCGGGCAATCAATAATCGCCACATCAAATTCATCAGCAATTTTAGCAAGGGCCTTTTTAAGGACTAACCCCATTCCTTGCTCACTCCCCATCGTCCTATCAAGGGTGGCTAACGCCATCGTGGCAGGCAGCACATACAGATTGTCTAACTTCGTTGGACTTAAGCAATCCATAACGTTATCGGCAGAAAGTGAACTAGACTGAATAAAAATATCGTAGACCGAATGACTCGTTGCTTCAGCGTCAATACCGAAATAATAACTCAGAGATGCATGAGGGTCGGTATCTATCATAAGTACACGCTTTCCCTGCTCTGCAAGCAAACCACCAAGGCTCACCGTAGTGGTTGTTTTCCCCACTCCGCCTTTTTGATTTGCTACAGTCCACACTTTCATGATGTTTATTCCGTTAGAGTTCAAAACGCTAGCGCATCTCGGTTTGAACGCAACTACCTATATCGTCAATATTAATGTTCTTGCTCGATATGTTAGCAACCGCTACAGCTTGCGGCATTCCATATACAACACAAGAATCTTGATCTTGGGCCCAAATGGTTGCGCCTTTGTCTTTCAACAATCGACAGCCTTCCCGACCGTCTGCCCCCATTCCCGTCAAGATAATGCCTAAAACATCACCACCAAAAGCTTTAGCCAATGAACCAAACGTAAGGTCTACGCTAGGTTTATAATTGACCTTTTCCGACGCGCTTGCATCGGTTATTACTATGCTTTTGCTCAGACCAATATTTTCTATCAGCATTTGCCTGCCACCCGGAGCCAGATAGGCGTGGCCCGGTTTTAATACGTCGCCGTGCTCAGCTTCTTTCACGCTTATGTTGCAGTTTGAATCCAACCGTTGCGCAAACGCTGTGGTAAACGTACCAGGCATATGCTGGACAAGCAAAATAGGGTACGGGAAGTCTGCAGGTAAAGGCGCAAGCACTTTTTGAAGAGCAACAGGCCCGCCAGTGGATGCACCAATCGCTAAACATTTATAGCGTTTACCCGTTGCTCTGACCGACGATACGGTGGGTTGCTTTGTTGCGTCCTTATGCCCGGACAATAATCCAGAGGTTTTAAAGAAAGCCTGTTTGGGCGCATTATCTGGGAGCTGTCTTGTTTCCGTTGCCCTAAATAACGGACGCCTAAGACCAACGCCCCTGCGCGCTATCAACCTAACTTTGGTGCACAATAAATGAGATGCTTCTTTTCTATCTTGCGCAATATCTTCAAATTTCTTTGGCAAGAAATCGAGCGCGCCTGCTTCAAGGGCATCAAGCGTGGCTTGGGCGCCGTGATAGGTTAAGGATGAAAACATAAGGATCGGCGTAGGCTTTTTATCCATGATAGCCTTCACCGCAGAAATACCGTCCATTACCGGCATCTCCACATCCATTGTTATTACATCTGGTTTAAGCGCTTCTGCTTTTTCTAGTGCATCACGACCATTTCGCGCTTCCCCGACTACTTCAAGTTCTTTATCGCTGTCGAGTATTTCTCTTACCCGACGACGATAAAATGTCGAGTCGTCCACCACAAGGACTTTAAAGACCATGGATTACTATTCCTATTAATTCATCGCCTTACTTAATGGGTTTACGCGCATACCGTTTTAGAAGGCTCGGAACATCTAAAATAAGTGCAATTCCACCGTCTGAAGTAATGGTTGCTCCTGCCATGCCAGGTGTACCCTGTAGCAAAGCGTCAAGCGGTTTTATAACCACCTCTTCTTGACCTATTAGCGCGTCTACTACGAATCCGACTTGCTGTGTACCTATTTGTACAACAACCACGTGACCTTTATCTCTTTCAATATTTTTAGGACCACGAATCAGCCATTCGCCGAGGAAGAACAACGGAATTGCTTTCGAACGAACTATCATTGTTAGCTGGCCATCGACCGTGTTGGTCTTCTTGATGTCCATGTTTATTATTTCGTTCACCGCACCTAATGGTAACGCAAAGGTCTGTTTTCCTACAACGATCATTAGAGTAGGAAGGATAGCTAACGTTAAAGGAACTTTAATATCAAGTCGGGTACCTTTGCCTAGCTGTGAATCGATATTGACCGTACCGTTGAGCTGGTTAATTTTAGTTTTAACCACGTCCATGCCCACACCGCGACCAGAAATATCGCTAATTTCTGTTTTGGTAGAAAAGCCTGGAGCAAAAATCAAGTTAAACGCTTCAACATCAGACATACGCGCTGCCGCATCGGCATCTAACACGCCACGGTTTATGGCTATCTCCTTGAGCTTCTCAGGGTCCATGCCCTTGCCGTCGTCTTCAATCGTAAGAAGGATATGATCACCTTCTTGAGACGCTGACAGTTGGACGGTTCCCATTCTTGGCTTGCCCGCTGCCGCACGATCATCAGGCATTTCAATGCCATGATCTACCGAGTTTCTAACCAAATGCACTAATGGATCGGCCAGTGCTTCAACTAGGTTTTTATCTAAATCTGTTTCTTCACCAACAAGCTCAAGCGTAATTTCTTTCTTTAAACTTCTTGCGAGATCTCGAACAACGCGAGGGAAGCGACCAAATACCTTTTTAATTGGCTGCATCCGCGTTTTCATTACTGCACCCTGTAGGTCGCCAGTAACTACATCAAGATTAGCAATCGCTTTAGACATGCTTTCATCGTTGCTATTAATACCAAGGCTAAGCAAACGATTTCGCACGAGAACAAGCTCACCCACCATGTTCATTATCTGATCAAGGCGTTTAGTATCAACCCGCACGGTTGTCTCGGCTTGAGGTGCAGAGGCAGCCGCTTTCTTATCATCCTTTTTAGGCGGAGCACTTGCTGCTTTTGCTGGCGCGCTGGGGGTAGATGGCGCTGGAGCACTTGCTGCAGGAGTTGGTTTTGGCGCTGCCTCTTTGGCTTTTTGAACAGCTTCAGTCGCTGCCTTGTCGACAGGTGGTTCTACCTGCTTCGGCGCTTCACCTAACTTGGTTGGGCCTTGACCTGAACCATGTAATTGGTCAAGAAGGGCTTCAAATTCGTCATCGGTAATTTCTTCGTCACCGCTTGTGCTTGAAGATGCTGGTGCTGCAGGCGCTTTAGTCTCCACAGCTGGCGCTTCGTTGGCGCTGAATTGGCCTTTACCATGTAAATCGTCTAACAGCGCTTCAAATTCTTCATCGGTAATATCGTCGCTATCACTTATCGCAGAGGCAGTTGAAGCGGCGGGCTTTGACTCGGATGCAGAAGGCGCTTCAATCGAACCTGATGATGAGCGACCCGGTGCCGAAGAACCGTGAAGTTCATCGAGCAGGGCTTCGAACTCATCTTCAGTGATTTCGTCAATACCGCCACCGTTATCGCTTGTACTCTGTGCCTGTGCTGTAGGTTCTTCTATTACTAGCTCTGGCTCATCTTCAACGGTTTCTTGTACAGGGGCGCTTGAAGTCTCGAATATGTTTTCGTCTGGCGTTTCAGGGCGACTCAGTTTATGAAGTTTATCAACTAACTGTGCGTCTGCAGGTTGCAGTGGCTCCTGAGACTTTACTCGTTCAAACATTTCTACAACCACATCGGTGGCCTGCAGAATAATATCCATGAGCTCAGGGGTTAAGGTTCTTTGCCCGTTTCGCATCACATCGAATACGTTCTCTGCACCGTGGCAAATTTCAACAAGTTCTGTGAGAGAAAGGAAACCAGCGCCTCCTTTTACTGTATGGTACCCTCGGAATATTGCGTTCAGTAAATCCGCGTCTTCCGGGTTGTTTTCAAGATCAACGAGCTGTTCTTGTAATTGTTCAAGAATCTCTCCAGCTTCAACCAGAAAGTCCTGTAATATATCCTCGTCAACATCAAACGACATGCGCCCGCTCCCCTAAAAACCTAAGCTAGACAAAAGATCATCTACGTCATCTTGGCCTGAAACGACATCATCTCGTTTTTCGGCGTCAATAATTGGGCCTTCTGCCTCTACACCATCTATCTTATCGGCCTTAACACGAGATGGTTTAGTATGTTCTTCTCCATCGCGCTCGCCAAACATGGTAAGCATGTTGACTAAGCTGTCTTCCACCTCTTTTACAAGGTCAATAACGCGACGAATAACTTGCCCCGTCAAGTCCTGATAACCTTGGGCCATCAGCACTTCAGTAAGCAGTTGTGTTAGTTTAGCTGACTGAAGCGAACCTTCTTCTAATAATTCGTCTAAGTCTGCACACAACGCTTTGAATTCACCAAGCTCAATTTGGCGATTCATTAACTTTTTCCATTCTGGCATTACCTTATCGATGCGCATTGAAAGCATTTCTGCTATTGGCATGCTCGCTTCAACGGCATCCATAGTAGTATTAGCAGCTTTCTCAGTTTCTTCAATAACGTAAGTCAGGCGGGACTGAGCATCCGGAATATCGTCGGTTGCTAAGTTTTTAATGCGATCATCAATCTGAAAGTTATTTAACGCGTCATGAAGTTGACGCGTTAATTTTCCTACTTCAGCAAACAACTCAACGTTTTCTTTCATTGATGCTGCTTCAAGTAGGGCATTGGCTGAAGCGTTATCACCTTCTTCAAGATAAGTAACGAGTTGCTTGGCTTCTTCCAACGAAATTGGAACGTTTATATTCGTTGACATCCAGTAAACCTCATTTATCTGGTGAGCGTCTGGATCAACCTAAACGTTCGAAAATTTTGTCTAATTTTTCTTTTAGCGTTGCTGCTGTAAAGGGTTTTACTACGTACCCGTTCACACCGGCTTGCGCTGCAGCAACGATTTGTTCTTTTTTAGCTTCAGCAGTAACCATAAGAACAGGTAAATGTTTAAGCTTGTCGTCTGCTCGAATTGCGCGAAGCAAATCGATACCTTGCATGCCGGGCATGTTCCAGTCAGTAACAACGAAGTCAAAATCACCTTGCTGCAACATTGGCAGTGCAGTGCTTCCGTCATCCGCTTCTTGGATGTTGGCAAAACCTAAGTCTTTAAGAAGGTTTTTGATGATACGTCTCATGGTAGAAAAATCATCAACCACAAGAATTTTCATACTTTTGTCCAAAATAGCCTCCAATGAGGGGTTAATTGTTATTAATTTCTATTCTTCGTCAGCCTGCCACGACTTCATTCGTGATTTGAGTTTTAACATGGCCTGACTGTGAATTTGACTGACTCTTGACTCACTTACATCAAGAACCTCACCAATTTCTCGTAAATTCAATTCTTCATCATAGTATAAAGAAAGCACAATCGCTTCCCGTTCAGGTAGCGTTGTAATCGCTTGGGCAAGTGCTTTTTGAAAAGCGCCCTGCATCAAGTCTTCCAGTGGCGCATCACTGCCTCTACTCTGCTCAGTCGTGATTACGTCCTCCGACACACCCAAATCTTCTATTCCGACAAGTTTGCCGGCATTTACTTCATTGAGCATTTGGTGATAATCCTGCAAGCTTACGTTAAGCTTTTCAGCAATATCAGAATCTCTTGCATCCCTTCCGGTCTCACCTTCTACTTGGGATATAGCTTCCGAAATAGCACGTCCGTTACGATGGACTGAACGAGGGGTCCAGTCTCCTTTGCGTATTTCGTCTAGCATTGCACCGCGAATACGGATGCCTGCAAAGGTTTCAAAGCTAGCTCCCTTAGAGCCATCAAAATTTCGTGCAGCTTCCAAAAGCCCAATCATGCCTGATTGGATAAGGTCATCAACAAGAACACTTGCAGGCAACCTAGCCATCAAGTGATGCGCTATACGCTTAACCAATGGCGCATGTCTTTCGACTAACTGCGACTTATCGGTTTGTTGTTGATAAGCGGCTGCCTTGCTGTTCAACGCTGATTTCCTACTGCTTTTTCTGCAACAAGTTGTTCAATAAAAAATTCAAGATGTCCGCCTGGCTGAGCCGGGATGGGCCATGACAATGCTCTACTAGCAAGTTGTGTTATGGCCACTGCGGCTGGAGAGCCTGGATAGGCATCTACAATAGCCGTTTGTTTTCTTACGGCTTTACGAATATTTTCATCAAATGGAACCGTTGCCACTAATTCTAGTGCAACATCCAAAAAACGCCCTGTCACTTTACTTAATTTACTAAATAATTCTTGGCCTTCACGCACGTCGCGCACCATATTAGCCACTACCTTAAAACGAAAAACGCCATGTTCGCGATTTAAGATTTTTATTAGGGCGTAGGCATCGGTTAGTGAGGTAGGCTCGTCGCAAACCACGACCATGATATCTTGAGAAGCCTTCGAGAAGCTCAATACCATGTCTGAAATTCCAGCAGCAGTGTCGACAATCAGCACGTCTATCGGCGTTCTTAGCTCGCTAAAAGCGCGGATCAAACCTGCGTGTTGAGTTGGGGACAACTCTGCCATCGACTGCGTGCCAGAGGTGGCCGGCGCAATCTTGATCCCGTGCGGACCGGTGACGAGAACATCGTCAAGGGTACATTCACCTGAAAGCACATGAGATAAGTTTTTCTCTACGCGAAGTCCTAGCATAACATCAACGTTTGCCAGACCGAGGTCCGCGTCAAGTACCATGACTCGCTTACCCTGCTTCGCCATAGCGATAGCGGTATTGAGAGTAATATTTGTTTTACCAACGCCACCTTTGCCTCCGGTGACGGCGATAACCTTGATTAACCGTGATTGCTTCATTTTTCTTAAGCTACTCGCTTGATCGTCAATCATACTACTTATGCTGTTTTAATTGCGTTGTTACCACTAGTATGATTCAAACCGTACTTTTTATAAAGCTTTGCAGCAGCGGAAACTAAAGATTTCGCCTCTGCAATCTTAATGTCTTCTGGCACTTTCTGACCATCGGTGACATAGCTAACCGGTAGTTGGTACTCAACGGCAGCGCTCAATACCTCTCCCAAAGAGTAGCATTCATCTAACTTCGTGAAAATACAGCCACTTAATTCAATATCATCATACGCTTGGATGATTCTTTGAAGCGCTGGATATTGGGTATTGGCTTGCGCCACCAAATATTTTTTCACTTTAGGCATTTGACCGTTGTCAAATTGCTTAATTTGTTTAATTAATCGACTATCGCGCTGACTAAACCCTGCCGTATCGATTAATACTAGTCGCTTATGACGAAGTTGGAATAATAAATCGGCTAACTCTTCACTAGTCTGCGCTTTTCTTACCGTACAGCCAATAATTTTTCCGTATGTCGCTAGCTGCTCATAGGCAGCTATTCTATACGTATCTATGGTGATCATAGCGACTGACTCTGCACCATACTTTTGCGCATAACGGGCTGCCAATTTGGCAACTGTTGTTGTTTTACCTGTTCCGGTAGGACCAACCAACGCAACCGCACCTTGTGAACTAAGTATATCGTTCCCCGTCACATTTATGCGATTAGCCAATAGGTTAAGAAGATAAATCCACGCGTCACGTTCGTTATAGTGAGCTGGCGTGTAATTTATTAGCTGATTAGCGAGAGCATTGCTCAACCCCATATCAACTAAACGCGTGGTCAAGTACTGGTGAACTGGTTTTTGACGCTTATTTTTTGCTTCCATAAGGTCAGCAACTTGATATTGCAGAACGTCCCGTAGAGACGCAAGCTCTTCTTTTATTTGTGCAAGTTCTGCCGATTGTGTCATTGGCGCTTCGCCAATGCTTGAGGCTTGGTGGTCAGGAAAGGGTAAGTCATTAGCACGATGACCAGCACTCTGCTGACTTTCCACATCATCAATAAATGCATCAGAAAAATCCAAATGTGACGCTATCTCGTTGGCGTGCTTTGCATTAGCTGACATAGGTTGAGGGCGTTGCTGGATGTGGTTTTCAGCAACGTTAGATAATGTTCCTGGATTGGCTGTCGCAGCCGCAGCACCATGCTGTTTTTCTAATAAGGCTTTTAGGCTATCTGGACCGTCGTCGCCAATTATTTCACTCAAGCTTGGCGTAGCCTTTTGACCAGGCGCTTTTGAGGCAGCTTTAGGAACAGCGAGTTTTGCATCGGGCTCTTTATCATAAGCTGCAACAAGCTCTATACCATCAGCCACTTTGCGGTTTGACATGATAACGGCATCACTGCCTAACTCTGCTTTAACCTGGCTTAACGCCTCACGCATATCTTTGCCGAAGAAACGTCTAATTTTCATTGCAACCTCTCCAATCACCCAGCGTCAGATTATTGACCAACCGAACTGACTATTTTTATTTGTTTGTCATCAGGAACTTCTTGATAAGACAGTACATGAAGCCCAACAACCGAATATTTTAAGAAGCGAGAGAGTACTGGTCTCAGCATGCCAGATGTTAGAAGCACAGCAGGCTCACCTTCTAACTCTTGTTGCTGACTGGCTTGTTGCAGTGATTTTTGCAACTTATCTGCCAAGCCTGGTTCAATACCAGCACCGTCTTCGCCACCTGCTTGAAGTGACTGGTGCAACATCTGTTCCAACTCTGGCGCCAAGGTTATGACAGGTATTTCTTTCGCCCCTTGGGTTATCTCTTGAACAATAAGTCGTTTAAGTGCGATACGTACCGCAGATACAAGTACATCAGGGTCTTGACTGCGAGTACCATACTCACTTAGGGTTTGAACGATGGTTCGCATATCGCGAATAGGCACACCTTCAAATAGCAATGTTTGCAGCACTTTCACCACTGTACTAAGCGGAAGAATATCAGGTACCAAACCTTCAACAAGTTTAGGGTGCTGTTTGGCTAGCATATCAAGAAGCTGCTGGGCTTCCTCGTGCCCAAGTAACTGATAGGCGTTGTTGGTCAACAGCTGACTCAAGTGGGTTGCTACCACGGTCGCCGCATCCACAACCGTATAACCCAATGTCTGCGCATGCTCTCGTTTGTTTGGTTTAATCCATACTGCATCCAGGCCAAATGCTGGGTCCTTGGTTGCTCGTCCTTCTAGTTTACCGAAAACCTGTCCAGGATTAATGGCAAGCTCTTCGTCATGACTAATCACTGAATCACCAATAGTAACGCCTAGCATGGCAATGGTGTATGTATTGGGCTCTAGGTCTAAATTATCGCGAATGTGAACGGGTGGAACAAGAAACCCAAGCTCTTGAGACAGCTTTTTACGCACCCCTTTAATACGCGTCAATAACTCACCCCCTTGTGACTTATCAACGAGTGGGATAAGGCGATACCCTACTTCTAAACCAATAGTATCGACTTGTTGTACATCGTCCCAGCCCAACTCTTTCACTTCTGGCGCAACGGTTTCGCTCTTAGACACATTGTCGGGTACTGCAGGTGCAGCAGCCTTTTTCCGAGCTTGTACAGTTTGAAAATAAGCAAAGCCCGCAATTAGGAAAGAAAAGCCAAGAAACGCTATGTGAGGCATTCCCGGAATGATCCCCATGACAAATAGCACGCCCGAAGCAATGTATAGTGCCTGATTATTTCCCAGCTGGCCGCGTATTTCTTTGCCCATTTCCTGAGATTCATTTTCACGAGTAACGATAATTGCGGTGGCAACTGAAAGCAGTAGTGAAGGAATTTGAGCGACCAGACCATCACCTATGGTTAAAATAGTGTAGATTTCTATGGCATCTCCAAAAGAAAGGCCGTGTTGGATCATGCCTATAAAGAGCCCGCCAACAATGTTGATAAGCATTATAAAAAGCCCGGCAACCGCGTCGCCTTTCACAAACTTTGACGCACCGTCCATCGACCCGTAGAAATCCGCCTCTGCAGTAATTTCTTCACGGCGCTGGCGAGCCTGGTCTTGGTCTATATATCCTGCATTTAGGTCCGCATCGATAGCCATCTGCTTACCCGGCATAGCATCTAAGGTAAAGCGCGCACTTACTTCTGAAATGCGCCCTGCTCCCGCAGTGACTACTTTGAAGTTGATGATAAGTAAAATAGCGAAGACAACAATACCGACAGCGTAGTTGCCGCCGATAACCACAGCACCAAAGGCTTCAATTACCTTACCCGCAGCATCTCCACCTTCATGACCATAAAGCAATACAACCCGAGTTGATGCAACGTTCAAAGCAAGGCGAAGTACTGTTGCAATCAGCAAAACAAGAGGAAAAATCCCAAAATCTACAGGTTTTTTTGTGAGTACCGCTACCAGTATGATGACCAGAGACAGCGCAATATTAAAACTAAAAAGCACGTCTAATAAAAACGGCGGCATGGGTAAAATAACCATTCCCATGATTGCCAAAAGGACGATGGGCGCGCCTAGACCACTGGTAAAATTTTGCAGCTGATTTTTATCGAATCGCTGAAGATAACCGGATAACTGCATGGTTTGGTGTCTCTCTATCAGAAAATTGACGCTTTATGTAAATCTGAAAGGGAGTTTTCAACTAACGTGCCAGCTTTGTTAGTAAGGCAGTAAAGGTGCCACTCAACGGCTAAAAATAGCGCTGTCGCTATTATGGGTGAAGTAGTTCGGACAATAACGGTGACTATCGACGATATTCAGGCGGAATGGGTAAATCTCGCTTGAGCGGTTTGGGCCGTTTGCCTTTTCCTGCACTGTGCGCCCTCAATTGATACACATGAGCTAGTACCTGCGCTACCGCCATAAATAAGGCGTTGGGAATTTCATCATCCACTTCTGTTGAATAGAATATCGCGCGGGCTAACATAGGCGAAGGAATTAACGGTACATTGTTAGCGGTTGCGATTTTTCTAATATGCATCGCTAGTTCATCCGCACCTTTAGCCACAACCACAGGCGCTCTTAAACCCTTTTCATCATATTTTATGGCGACAGAGAAATGGGTGGGGTTAGTAACAACCACGTCAGCGTGCGGCACTTCCTGCATCATTCGCTTAGTTGCCGCTTGATATTGTAATCGACGAATACGCCCCTTCACCATAGGGTCACCTTCTGCGTTCTTTCTTTCGTCTTTGACCTCTTGTTTAGTCATCTTCATTTCTTTGTTGTGCTTATACATCTGATAAGGCACATCAATAAGCGCAATGGGGATCATGCCGCAAACTAAGATAAGAAATGCCCATTTGAGCATGTCAAGAGCATGAAAGATGTTGCCAGGATAGAGTTCCATATCTAGGTGCAGTGCTTCATCTTCGAAGAACAATAGCGCGCCAATGGCCATGCCGATGATAACCACAACCTTGGCAATAGATTTCAATAGTTCTACCAAGCCATTGGTGCCAAACATGCGCTTAAACCCTTGAATAGGGCTCATTTTTGAACCTTTAGGCGCTGCGCCCTCCCACGTGAAATTATAGCCACCCAGGGCAATAGAGCCGTAAATGCCTGCAATCATCGCAACAACCATGTAAAGCAATACCGCAGGGCCTACCGCAGAAAACGCCTCACCCCAAGCGCCAAACATATGAGTGACATCATAGGTTTCGTCGCGAGAAAGAATAAACATGCGCTGGGTAAGCTTAAAAACAGATTCGGCAATCCAGCCTCCAACGAATAGAAACATGACGGCGCTGGCTATCAGCACCAGCGTGGTGGATAACTCACGGGAACGAGCCAGTTGCCCTTTTTTTCGGGCATCTTCGAGTTTTTTCCCCGTGGGGTCTTCTGTTTTTTCGCTTGAATCTGCCATTTTTACCTACGGACAAATATTCAATAGTTCACACATAAACTGTTCGGCTCTAAACCATTGAGTTTCAAAGTGTGCAGTAAAGTTGTCTAGCGTTATCCAGATAATTAGCAGTCCCATTACCTGAGCAATGGAAAAACCAATGCTGAAAATGTTTAGCTGCGGTGCAGCTTTTGTCATTACACCAAAGGCCAAATTTACAATTAGCAGTGACACGATAGGCGCTAATGAGAGTGTAACAGCCGATATAAACATCCAGCCTCCCCAGTGCGCGATATCGCGGAACTGTTCACCTGTCCACCACGCCTCGCCGATAGGGAATGCCTGAAAGCTCATTACGATCATTTGGATCATAGACAGGTGGCCGTCTAGCGTCCAAAACAAGAGCGTAGCAAGTATCAGATAAAATTGCCCCACCGCAGGTACGTTAATACCGTTGACTGGGTCGACAATGGACGCAAAGCCCAATCCCGTCTGCATGGCAATGATCTGCCCTGCCAGCACGAAGGTGTTGAGCACCATCATAGATATAAAACCGATAGCGATGCCTATCAACAATTGCTGAATAACAATTAAAAAAGTGCCCACATCAACCAGGTTTTCTATCGGTGACGGGGGAACCACAGGCATGATAATCAGTGTGAGCATAATGCCTAACAAGGCTCTCACTTGGGGCGGAATAGACTTAGCACTCAATCCAATCATAGCCACGAATAACCCGCTAATGCGCATAAAGGGCAGCAGCATGTCAGCCAAAAATTGATTGATGGTGGCGAGTTCGACTTCCACTGTATTGACCTTCTATCCCACAACTTGCGGTATCATATCGGCCATTCTAAAAGTAAAGTCCATAAGCTGCTGTACCAGCCAATTGCCTCCCCAACTAAGCGCTAAAAGTGTAACAAGCAAACGAGGTAAGAAGCTCATGGTTTGTTCATTGATACTGGTTGCAGCCTGAAACACTGCTACCACTAGGCCAACAATCAAGCTTGGAACAATAACGGCGCATACCAAAACGATAACCATAAACATGGCTTCTCGCAGTATTTCTACAAAGACTTCTGGTGACATAAGCCCTCCTAGACGCCCATACCGAAACTGGTTGCCAACGTACCGAAAATAAGATTCCAGCCGTCCACAAGCACGAAGAGCATGAGTTTAAATGGCAGGGAAACAATCATTGGCGACAGCATCATCATACCCATCGCCATCAGGATAGAAGCCACAACCAAGTCGATGATGAGAAACGGAATAAACAACATAAAACCAATCTGAAAGGCGGTTTTAAGTTCGCTGGTCACAAACGCTGGAATAAGGATAGTGAGCGGTACTTCGTCGGTGTCGGCATACTTCCCTTCATCGCCTGCAATGCGCACAAAGGTCTCTAAATCTTTCACTCGTGTTTGCGAGAGCATGAAAGCACGCATAGGCCCTTTAGCTTGCTCGAGTGCGTCTAAACTAGTGAGCTGTTCGCTGAGGTAAGGCTGTAGCGCCCGTTCATTAACCTCTTCAAATACTGGCGCCATGATAAACATGGAAAGAAACAAACTCACGCCGATTAAAATTTGGTTTGACGGCGACTGTTGTAATCCAATCGCTTGGCGCAATATCGATAAAACGACGATGATACGCGTGAATGATGTCATCATCATTATGAACGCTGGAATTAAACTTAACGCTGTCATGATAAACAGCGCTTGGAGTGTCATTGAATAATCTTGCGTACCGTCTTGATTGGTTGTGACGGTAACCGCTGAAATACCTTGTTGCGCGAACACCGGCTCTGCAAACATAAGCAGTGGTAGCGCAAAGACAAGCCAAGTAAGCTTACGCATCTTTCGCCCCTTCCTTCGCATCATTCTTTTCTATATTAGGGTTAAGTTTTCCCGCCATCGCCTCAACTAACTTTTGTTTGAAAGCATCTGCGCCGTTTTGCTTTTCGCCACTTGTTCTGCCCAAGCCTTTAACAGATATGTCTAGGTTTTTATCAAGCTTGCTCAAGTGGGAAATGTTATGGCTGGTTATGCCGATAAGGTGCTGCTCATCACCCACCTGTATCACCATTATTTTTTCTTTTGTACCTACAACCATACTAGCTGCCACTTTCATTTGATTGCTACCCATGGCAGTGACATTAAACCGACGCATAACATAAGCCAGCGCGAAAATGACACCAACAACAACTAACAAAGAAAGAAAAATTGACAGTACTGATGTGGGGTTGGTAATGGATTGTGTCGACTGCGCGAAAGCTAGCTGACTAAATAGAAGGGGCAGCATTGCGCAACCCCTTATTTTATAAGAAGTTTTATCTAAGCTTCTTGATTCTCTCAATTTGACTAATAACATCCGTTAATCGAATACCGAATTTGTCGTTGACCACTACTACTTCTCCATG
>Ga0105235_100383_pt1 | contig 15609 bp, 10 predicted proteins | sample Virmet3819_2500_FD_90059 | JGI IMG/M metagenome (GOLD analysis project Ga0105235, IMG submission 90059) | Marine viral communities from the Southern Atlantic ocean transect to study dissolved organic matter and carbon cycling - metaG 3819_2500 | ecosystem: Environmental > Aquatic > Marine >... | reverse complement strand
CTTCTATAGATAATCCCATATGTTCGAACTGTATTTTGGTATCCAGAGGATAATTTTTTGAAATCAGATCCCACAAGGGCTCTTCAGATATCACTAAACACTTAACGTTTTTATTTCTAGCAAGAAAATGATGGTGAGCTTCTATCAGTCCGGATAGATCTACGGAATACCCAAGCACGATAATATCAGCGCACTCAACTTCTTTTATCAACTGAAAGTGTTCTGAAAAAAGAGTTTGGTACTCTTTATAAGCGAGCGGTGTTCGGTTGGCATGCCTCCCGAATAAACAAACCTTACGTTTTTTCATTGTGCGCTACTCATTCGTAGAAGAAGTAAGTGAAAACACCAGCTCAACAATACTTCTCACGTAGGAAGAATCTGAACGAGAATAGTAACATAGCCACTTACAGGCATTCTCGAAACTGTGCAACGCACTTTTTATGTTCGAGCTGTCGTGTTCGCCTAGATAGAGCTTTTGCCAATCTCGTTGAAATAGCCGAACAACGCTCTCATTTAAGTGAACTAACTGCTCAGTTTTTTCAGTTGGAACAACTGGTAGAGAACCATGTTCAACGCAAAGAGTAATTACATCGACCTGTTGCTGCAAAGCTGCTCTACAAATGACAACTAATGATTCAGAGAGAAGCGCTTTGATACTATTATCACTTCTAATGTTGTTAGCATCTATATGCAAAGTCTTTTCAGGCTTTTTCTCATGAAAGACCACTCTTCCCTCATCGGCTTCGATTCGTTCAATTTGATTTTGATTAAATAAAGTAGCTTCAATTGTTAAACCAGTTTTTCCCATAGGTCGCAAATACAGAACCTTACTTTTTTCTAGTTTAATTGCATGTTGAAAACTCAATTCAGGTATAAAAATAAGCGCTATGTTTTTAGATGAGAATTTTAGGGTTGTAGATTCATCGACGAAAAAGGTGACATAAAGATGGGTAACACCTAATTTAGCTATTTCAGAGGGAAAATTAACAACTGCGGGGGAACTGCAAATTGAAATCAAAAATTTAGAATTGCCTATTCGGCTTTCGAAGCGAATGTCAGCCGCGCCAGACGAATGCGCGTAACACCAAAACTCCCACTGTATTGCTAAATAAGAAACTCTTGAAAATATGTGTCGATAAGGTGCCAAAAGCTGTTGAGTTCTACGTTCGACACCGTAACAACAAGGAAAGCGTGAGTGGCTAACTACCATTGAGATTTTTCAAATTTCAACGCTCACAAAAATACGCCTTAGTATTTTCGTGAACGTTGTTTAACTGTAAAATTTTATCAGGGCTTAACCATTGATAATTGTTGTGCTGTTTAACTGGCAAAGCTTCCAAAGTAGCAACATCAATCGAATACGCTATGGCCACGTAATGCGTTGAAATATCTTCACCAAATACACAGTCTTCATACATATGGTCATACGGCCCTAAAAGCGAAGCGTCAGAAATAGAGTAACTACGGCCAAGTTCTTCTTTCGTTAGCCTCTCGAACGCCTGCGCTAAAGTTTCATTTTTTAAAATGCGCCCGCCCGGTACAAACCAATAGCCTTTAGCGGGCCTATTCACACGCTGCCCTAGTAGTATTTCACCATCACGGTTTCGAACCACTAGATCGATAGATACTAGCGGCGTACTACTTAATACTGTAGAAAAAGTTTCGCGGTCTAGAAACATAAAAGCGCTCTAAACCTTAACCACGGAAGCTATCTTGATTATCGATAAACCAGTCAAAAGCATGCTTTAAACCACTTTCTAAATTATAAGTGTGTTTCCAGCCAAGCGCGTGAAGTCGACTTACATCCATTAGTTTACGCGGAGCACCATCAGGCTTAGATGTATCCCAAACAATAGCCCCGGTAAACCCAGTGACTTTGGCAACAGTTTCAACCAACTCTTTAATTGTACAATCAACACCCGTTCCCACATTAATGTGGCTCAACATAGTCTGTGTATTTGCTTCGTACGTTTGAGTGTCTAACTCCATTACATGAATACTTGCTGCTGCCATATCATCTACATGCAAAAATTCGCGCATTGGTCTACCACTTCCCCATGCAACCACTTCTTTGTCGCCACGCTGAGCAGCTTCGTGGAAACGTCGTAAAAGTGCTGGAATAACGTGCGAGTTTTCTGGGTGGAAATTATCGTTCGGTCCATATAGATTTGTAGGCATGACAGAACGATAATCTCTACCGTATTGGCGATTGTAGCTTTCGCATAACTTAATGCCCGCAATTTTAGCTATGGCGTAAGGTTCATTTGTTTCTTCAAGTGTTCCAGTAAGCAAAGCATTTTCAGTCATCGGCTGCTGAGCTAATTTAGGGTAAATACAACTTGAACCTAAAAACAAAAGCTTTTGAACACCTTGGGCATGCGCACAATTAATGATATTCGCTTCTATCATTAGGTTTTCATAAATGAACTCAGCAGGGTAGGTGTTATTAGCGTGTATACCGCCCACTTTAGCTGCTGCTAAATAAACTTCATCAATTTTGTTTTCAGCAAAAAAAGCTGATACGTCTGACTGATTGACTAAATCTAGTTCTTTTCTTGTGCGTGTTATTAACTGAACATCAGACCGTTTTTCTAATTGCCTTACTAGCGCTGCGCCAACCATACCACGATGGCCAGCTACAAATACTGTCTTCATTGGTAAACATCCTTGAAGGCCCCTTAATAAAGAGGCCTATCGTTTTTTCTATTCTTTTGCTACCGCAACAGAGAACCCGTGTTGCTTTAACAAGGCATGTTGTTTTGCTTTACCAAGATCGTACGCAACCATTTCGGCGCACATTTCTTCAACGGTAATTTCTGGTACCCAACCTAGTTTTTCTTTTGCCTTCGTGGGGTCACCTAGTAGCGTTTCTACTTCTGCTGGGCGGAAATAACGTGGGTCTACTTCTACAATAACATCGCCCACTTTTACACCAGGTGCAATTTCATTATCTACCGCGGTCACAGTAGCGACTTCTTTCACGCCTTCACCGCTAAACTCGACAGTGATACCAGCTTCTTTAGCCGACATGCTCACAAATTCGCGAACCGAAATTTGCTTGCCCGTAGCAATAACAAAGTCTTCGGGCTTATCTTGTTGAAGCATCATCCACTGCATACGCACATAGTCTTTAGCATGGCCCCAGTCTCGAAGTGCATCCATGTTGCCTAAGTAAAGTTTAGACTCTAGACCTTGAGCAATATTGGCAATGCCTCGCGTTATTTTACGCGTAACAAAGGTTTCGCCACGTCGCGGCGATTCATGGTTAAACAAAATACCGTTACATGCATAAATACCGTAGGACTCGCGGTAATTAACCGCAATCCAGTAAGCGTACATTTTTGCTACTGCATATGGCGAGCGAGGGTGAAATGGCGTGGTTTCTTTTTGCGGAATTTCCTGCACTTCACCGTAAAGTTCAGACGTTGATGCTTGATAGAATTTCGTTTTCTTTTCAAGGCCTAGGAAACGAATAGCTTCCAACAAACGCAGCGTACCCATTGCATCTACATCGGCCGTATATTCGGGTGCTTCGAAAGATACCGCTACGTGCGATTGTGCGCCCAGGTTATATACCTCGTCTGGCTGCACTTCTTGCATAATGCGAATTAGGTTCGAAGAGTCTGTTAAGTCGCCATAGTGAAGAATAAAGTTAGCGTTTTCTACGTGTGGATCTTCATAAATGTGATCAACACGCTCAGTGTTAAACAGTGAAGCACGACGCTTAATACCGTGAACTTCGTATCCCTTTTCTAACAAAAATTCGGCTAAATAAGAGCCATCCTGGCCGGTAACTCCGGTAATAAGTGCTTTTTTCATGAAATCTTTTTCTCAATTCGTGGACCCATGAGAATACTACTCACTTGAATATTCTCATCTTTACTTGAAGTTTTGAATAGTAGCCTCGAATCACTACTCAAAGGCAGATACAACTTCTTAAACATGACAAGAGGTTTACCCATATTTTTCGCAAACTCATTGTATAATTTATACTCAACCACATTACTTCCGTTGAAATGCAAAAGCGATGTAGCTTCTGATATATATTGGTAGTTTAGTTTTATCCCGTGTAACGCTAGTTCATTGAACCTCTCATCGAATGAAATTTCTTTATTCGATAAATCTAAAAACTCTTCTTCGATTAAACTAGTTTTTATTTTAAAAGACTCAAAAGAAGAAAATTTACAGTCATGTTCCAATATATTGAAAAACTTCACATTAGAGATACAGGTATCAATCTGCTCGTAACTAACACCTTCGAGCACTTCCAATATCTTTGACGCGATTGATTCCTGGACTACATCGGAAAAATGGCCCGAACTGTCTATCCATATTTCATCTAAAGAAACCCTTTTATTGCTCAATATACTATCAATTAAAGCTGAGCCATCAATATAAATTGCATTCAACTTTTCAGATGCATGCTGCCACACTCTCTGCCCTTGGCTAGGGGAGCTTATATGCTTTTCATACCTTGGTAACCCTAATACAAAAACTGGTCCAGCCTTTTTAAGAAAGCGTATTGTATTTTCGGCGTAATAGAGGAGCTCATCTTTATCCTGCCATGTTTCACAATGATCTATGACACATGGCTCTATAATGGCAATCCTCCTTTTAACAGCCCTACTTAAAAGACTTTGGTTAAGCAATGTCGGAGAAGGAGACCCTCCAATCGAAAAATTTTTAAAATCCCACTCCTGCTTTTTGACCTTTAGGAAGCTCAGCCAGCCACTTTTCATTATGGAATTAGAATTTCCATAAACTTCTATTTGTTTAGACACCTGCCACCATTTCGTACTTTCATAATTTATGTCTTATTTTGTGTGCGGCAAGGACACTTATTAGGTTACCTCTTAATTTTTCTCTCACATCGTAATAATTCTGGAAATCGAACTTTGTACTTTCTCTTAATTCATCTAATGAGTCATATTTGAGAAAATCAGTATGACTTAAGTGAGGCAAAGCCATTGTTTCCGCGAGCTCACGTGTTCTCGAATCATGATATACCCAAATCGCTGGCGTTCCGCTCTGCCATGCCGCCATGTTGCCGTGAAGCCTTAAACCTATAGAAAAATCAACGCGCGCAGAGTCTTCCATCCACTGATCAACGTTATAATAAAGTCGCATCTTGGTTGCTACAAAACCTCTAAATTCCTCGTCGGACATATAAGGCGCTAAAGCATTTTTTAGGCTGTTTTCGTGGTGCTCTGGAACGACTGCGGTCTGATATAAGTTACGCTGCCTTGCGTACTTTATAAACGGTTCTACTGATTGCTGAAGGTACAAGCCATTCCCTTTGGCTACCCATTCAATCATTTTTCTTTCTGCGTCACGCTTTGTAAGATCTTTGGGCCACGGCTCATCTCCCGTCGCTACAAATGAAAACGCATCTTGCGACCATTTCGTTTTCAGTTTATTTATAAAGTCTGGATCTTTATTTATAAAGTTGGTTGGACAGCCAGTTATAACGCCCGAATCAACTCCCCTGTCGCGAAGCACTTTATCGGTAAACGCTCCCCGGAGGGCGACTTTTTCACTCTTCCGTTTTATTAAATCTAATAGTCGGTCTATGCTTTCATGAAAATTAAATTCAGTTTGCTCGTAATTTTTCGCTTGGGCACCAAGCCCCAAAAACACCAAAGGTAACTCTGTCTTATCTAAGAAATCAACGAAGCCAGAAAAGTCAAAATTTTCTCTTACAAAGTTTGCTGAAGGTATAACCAGTACTCTGCACTGGTCTTGAACTGTCTTGACATCCCACGGCAAATCCTCACCGACTACAACATAGTCTTCATCTAGCAAGTTACACACTGCATATTGAAACAGCAAATTACCTGTATTTGCGCCAACTTTTCTTAGTAATTCATCCGTATCGAGAAAAGAACACCCGTCTATTCGCCCGTGAGTTCCTACCACACCGATTTTTTTCATTTAAAAATCCCTTCCACTCATTTCTATTTCTGAATATGTATTCGACAACCTCATTGCGGCTTCACTGAAAGAACTCCACGTACTGCCAAGCAATTTTTTACATTTGCTAAGTAACAGCACGTCTGCAAGCGCGTAAATTATTTGCTCTTTTGAGCGATCAAATACATGTCTCTTTAAATAAACCAACCGGTCACCGTAATATTGCTCAAAAATATCGTAGGTTTCTTGTAAGTCGGTCGCTACAAATAGCTTCAAACTGCTATCTTCTTCAATTAACTTGTCTATACGCTTAATGAATGCCGAATAGTGACTTTTTTCGCGCCAAAAATGCAACTGGTCGTGGCCTTCCTGTGTCCAGTTCTCTACGGAATCGTAAGTATTGTGGTCAAGGCCAGCACCCGCTTCCATTCTAATGTGCGCCGCAATATGGCCGTTTACATTAAACGGCGCGATTAAATCTAACACCTGTTTAGACGGTTTTAATGCCTTTATAAACTCGTTTTCCGCTTCCCAATGGCTGGCCTCGTGTACAAAAGTGTAAGCAGCACGAGCGTAAACGTACTTGGTTGGCTTAACAACTATAGGCTTGTCTTTTTCTGCGCCGTCTTCAATTTCCATATAGTTGAAAACATCACCATCTTTCTTAGCTTGTTCTAAGAAAGATTTTTCAATTACTTCGCCTTCATAGTCGAACAAATCTGAAAATCTACATTCGCAGTGATGGTCTGGCTCCCAAACTATCACAAGCTCTTTTCCTGTCGCTTTTGCTATGGCTGCCGCACTGCCAATAGCACGCAGTCTGTTCCCTAATCCGTGTTGTGCGTCTACAAAAAATTTACTGCAATCAGGGTGCAACCCCTTAGCGTCAAATATCTGGCTTGATAAATCAGAAAAATCAACACTGCTAGGTTGAATAGTAATACAACCTTTGTGTTCAAGTACCGTCTCTACAGATAAATCAGCAAAGGAGACCTCTACTTTTTGTCCTATATTTCGCCACCCAGGCACAAAATACGTGTTACTCGTTTTTGGAAGAACTGAAGACACATCTTTAAGTGCATCAGATTGCACAACTAAGCCACAGTTTAGTGCCTGCAGCTTATCAGCCAGTGCTTTTAAAAATAGCCTTATATTTTTTGGCTCTTTTTTTACCCTATCTGGATGGATGTATAACGCTACATAATTGCTCATGTATTCATATACGTTTTCATCGTTGTGCAAAGCAATTTCTACGTCTAGGATATTGATAAGATGCTGTGGTTTGCTTTTAAGTACCTTGCTCAGTTTTTGTGGTGTTAGGTCAAAAGTACGTAAACCTGCTACCCACGAAGTTAATTCTAGCTCGGCTAAATACTCAGCCTGACTGCGAATGTGGGTAGGAACATAGTGAATGCTTTCGCCCGTCTGCTGTAACGTTATAAGCCCATTTTCAATATCTTGAACTTTAAAGGGCAAGAAAATTCGGTCTTTATTCCACACTGGCATTATATGAGCTATGTGCCTGTTTGTATGAATTTTAAAACGCGGTGTTGAATGAAGTTCCGCTAAGAAGTCTCGAATTTCAGTTGGTCCACTGGCGCCCACTCTCAAACTGTCGTCGTGGGGAATATGGTATATCGTTTTAACGTCTACGGCTTTTCTGCGTGTTCCTGATTCCGTTAAGCGGTGATAGATGTCATCATCATCCCAGCCATATGTTGTAATGTATTCGTTGAACCCCTTAATTTTCATCAGGTCATCGCGATGGACGTAGAAAAAGCCATTTATGTGCTCTTGTCCAGGTTCAGCAATACGCCAATCGCCTGCGATGAAGGTGTTCTCGTTTAATATATTGTTTGAAAAAAACTCTGGATACACAACAATATCAGCATCAGTTTTTAGAATCTTGCTGTACGACGCAGCTCTAAAACCAATATTGAAAGCATAAGATAATATCCAACGAGGTTGATTGTTTACGCGAACAACTTTAATTCTGCTATCTTCAATTCCGTGTGATTTCAGATAATCAAATACTGGTTCATCACTAGACCAGTCAACAATAATTATTTCGTTTATATCGGTACAAGCAATCCAAGAAGGCAACGCTTTTACAAGATTCTCATTTCTATTCATGCAACATGTAACAAGAGAGGTCCCCCCCCCTACTTGCGTAACATATTGGTCGAGATCGATGCCCGCTTCAGCTTTTACCTTGCTCTCTTTGTATTCCTCAGCAGAAACTTCAGCTCTTAAATCATACAAAGAACGAAAATGTTCTAGAAACGCCAGCTTTTTTGCTTTGTTTATTGTGCAAGCTTCTGCGAGTTCTGAGGCCTTTAGAACTGTTTGCTTTGCTGCGTCGATGTCACCATCTTTAACTAGCGCTCTTGCCTCATCAATTGATTGCCAAAACTGCATTTTCTACCCTATTAATCCCTATAATACCAATCATCAAATTGAACTGTTTTTCGTTCATAACCATTGCTTGTAAGCAATTTGTATATTTTTTCTCTGGCTTCAGAATAATTATGTTCTACCGTAATACACTTGATATCCCATTGGTCGAATGGGAACGTATTTAAAATATCAAACTCGCTCCCCTCGGTATCAATACTTAGGAAATCTATTTTTCGCGGTGCATTATGCTTAACTAAAAAATCATGAAGGCTTATTGTTTGTAGGACGGCTTTACCAAATTCATTTGCGTAAGCATTTCGTTTATTCGCGTGGGAGTCTGCTGTTGCATAACTTGCAATACCCCCATATTCATCTGCGAAGATAAACTCCACTTCCTCGCCCGTTGTTGCAGAAATACAACTGTTAGCAACGACGCACTGTCTATTTATTTGCAAATTTTCAAAGTATTTCGGGTTTGGTTCTGCACATAGGCCTTTCCATCCGAAAAGCTTTTCTAGCATATAAGTATTACTTAATAATACCCCATCTGTCGCTCCAAATTCGACAAAAAAGCCGTCTCTTTTAAAATTATGCTGCTCTAATGCCCAAATATCTTGGCCTAGTTGCGAAGGGGACTGCACTAGTAACGCTTTCTTAAACGCTTCTGTATCTGCTAAGTCCAACGAACTTTCTTCATTGCTTGATAGCTTGTATAACTGCTGCTTTTGCTGCGCTATTGTCATTTCATGACGAATCAGCTCTACTTCACTATGCAGTATTGTTAACTTATCCTTGATTTCTTCATTAACACCCGCACTGTTAAGCGTGTAGAGAAAAGCTTTTTCAATGTCCACGCATGCGTCATCAAGCAACCCCAAACGAATTTTAGCATTAATTATATTTTTCCCGAGAACGTCGCTTCCCGCTATTTTTAAACAAGCATTGGCTTGGCGATATAGTTGCTTCGCTTTACTTTCATTCTTGTTCAATAATTGCCCATTTGCTAACGTCCTTATTGCACTCGACATTAATACTGCTCGGCATAGAGGGTTATTATGTTCAAGTTCCGCAATTTCTTGAAGCAAACGCTCGCCTTCAGCTACTTTTCCTTTGTGAACCAAAATTACACCTAGGAACACAAGTAAACAACTTAACTGCTCGTCAGAGCGTATCGTTTTTTCTAACTTGTCGGTATCGAGCTCTAAAGAGTATTCAGCCCATGCATCATGTATCTCCGTTACATAGCTGAATTGTGATGAAGATAAATTATTTGCGTCTAATTGGGACATCAAAATGTTTGAGTAGTCTAAAGGCATGGCTAAACCTTGACGAATCTTGCCAGCATTTGAAGCTGAGCATCAAACTTTTCAAGTTCAAGTGTTAGTTTGTCATTTCTGAACGTTTGTTCTTGTAGCGCTTGCTCTTTTGAAAGTAACACTTCAACTTGCTGCTTCTGAATATCTATATTTTCGTTAGCTGCTTTTAAATCAGCTTTTAGTTTTTCCAACTCTTGTTGCAGTGAAGCATTCCATTTTTCGTGCTCTGATAACCACTTTTCTTTTTCCTTAAAAGCGTCTTCTATTTTAAGTTTTTCTTCCAGTAAAGAGGCGCTTCTGCATTTGTTTTCATCCAATTCGCCTTCAACAACAGCAATACGAGCAGTTAATTCCGATAAGGTCTTGTCATCATTCGCCGACTTTTTCTCTAACGAGTCGAGCGTTGATTTTTTCGATTCAATAGACTCTCGAAGTTCTAAAATTTCCTCTTGCTTTTGAGCTAATTCAATTTGCACTGAAGATAAATCTTTGTCTTTTTCCGAGGACAAATTACTCAGCTCCTGTTTTTCCTGTTGTAAAAGTTCAACAGCGTCTTTTAGATGCTTAATTTCATGATTCAACAGTTCGTTCTGTTCTAATAGCTCTTTATTGAATTTAAGTTTTTCTTCCAGCTCTTTGTTTAAACTTTCAGCACGCAGATTGCACTCTTTCAACTTCGCTGTTGAACTAGCTTTCGTTTCTTCGCACTCGCTGCGAGTTTGCGCTAACTCAGAAAAGGTTGATTCATAGTCTTGTTTTATTCGATCTAGTTCTTTTAGTAGTTCTTGGTTTCTCTGCTCAGAATCGTTAATTTGGTTTTCTAGTGATTCTGCTAGGCTCGAATATTCTTTTATTTCTGCAGCAAAGCGAGTAGATTGTTGTTCCTCTAATAAAAGCTTTTGCTGCGCAGATGATAGCTCACTCTCCAAAACCGAAGCTGTATTCTTTGTACATTCCAACTCTTTTACTAAGGGGTTCAATAAGTACTGTTGGTATTGCACACCTTCTGCCACAGCAGTATGTTGTGTTGGAATATAACTATTTGCCTCCATCAAACGTGTGATTTCCACAGGAAGCAAACTATCCTCGAAATACCGAACTTCCGACTCTAAAATCACAATCTTACCGAAGACTTTAGCAAAGTCTGAGTTGAAGAGTTGCTTAAGTACGCCTTCAACCCCTGCATAGAGATCTATAATCAGCATGTTATCTTCATCTTCTAGCGTTATCGAAGAAAACAAGTCAGTAAGGGTCGACGATTTAAAGTTTTCTGCATTTACTACCCTGTAGCCTGGATAATGCATTTTCACGTCTTTACATTTTGAGATGGAAGAAAGTGTGTTTAGGTTAGCGATATTAAAATGAACCAAGTCTGACGAATCATCAATCAAGCTATTTAGAACATGAATGTTACTAACGTGTGAGTAGCGTTGCTGAAGTGCTTGGCAAATATCCTGATTGGCTTCAACTAAGTAACAGTTGGAGAACTCTTGCAGGTCCACATCAATACCTTCGACGTTCCCAGCTCCCAACCAAACTAGGTTTTTTTTTGCTATTGAACTCATATAATCCTTATCACGTTTATCGTAATGTAACTACTTTTTCTTTGACGATACTTCAGATTCGAGCATTTTAGGAGATACAACACGCCCTTCGCCTTTACCATAAGTTTCGTAGTGCACTAGTGGGTTTAATCCCGCTTTTTCAACATCAGGGTAACGAATTAAATACCATTTACCATCAAAGTTTGGGCTCGGTAGGCGACCTTCAGCGGCACCATACAATAGGTAATGCTCAACGGGGTGGACTCCCGCCTCTGCCACATCAGGATAAGTCTCTAAGTACCATTTAATGTTAAAATACTCACTGGTAGCGACTAATGAAATCTCTTGGTCATCTAATCTAAGTTCATCTCTACGGTTGAGCTTGTTCTTTGCTTTTTTAATAACCTGGCCTGCAGAATAAAGTCTGCTGCGCTTGATACCGTCATTTTCTTTTCTTATCAGTGATAGCTCAGCGAATAATTTATCATTACTTTTTTGAAGCTCATTTACCTTGGCTTCTAGCGACTTTTTCTGCCGCTCGTTTATCTTGGTCGAAGCTATCGCTGATTTTTTAGCGACTAAGGTGTCTGCTTCATACTGACCTAATAACTCAGCGTTACGTTTTAACTCATTGTCTTTAGTAGATAGAACCACCTTGAGAAGAGACAACTCCTCTTCAATTTTCTGGTTTTTCTTTTCTACTCGATCTCTTTGTCTTCTATAACGTCGTTTATCGAACTCAGACTCCTCCAGCGCATTTTTAAGCGTAGCTAATTTCGAGTCAAATTCGGATAGCGTGCTAAGACTATATTTATTGAAACTTTCCTCCTCTAACAGGCTATTATTTAAATCAAATATCATGGCTTCTAACTTTCTGGCTGCTTTCTTCTCAGCATCTAATGCCTCTTGCGTGGAAGTTAACGCCTTAGTTAGCTCAAATATTTCGGAAGAGAGCTCTGCTGATTTTTTTTCTTGCTCTTGTAAAAATACTTCAACATCATAAGCAGAGGTTTCGCTAAGCAGTACCCCCTCACTCAATGGAGTTGTTAACGCATCTAACAACTCCAAGAGCTTTCTTACATCTGAATTGACCTGTGAAGTATAGTTAGCAAGAAGTTTAGTACTGGATGAGAAGTTTGGTACCTCGAGTTCGCTCAAACTTACGCCTGATATGTTCTCAAACGATGTTCTATTTATTGCAGTATCTCTTGAACTAACAAGTATGATTTTGCTTCTATTTATACGAGCAAAGTTGACTAATTGTGTAGCGTGGGCCACCCAACTTTCTAAAAATTTAGTGAATGAAGTCTCTCTCGCAGTTAAATTTTCAACGAAATCATAAAATGATGTGTAGATTAATACTAACTTGCCTTTTTTATCTACAAACTCATCCAATTCGTCGAACTTGTCAAACGAGCAGACCTCGCCTCTGCTTTGCATGGTTTGTAAGGTTTTGTCGTACTGAATACACCAGGAGGAGGACAGGATACTAACGTTGTTTTCCATAAACTATTCTTATACAGCCAATTTAATTTGCGAGCCAAAAAGCACCATCTTGGTACTACATATTCAGCAAAAACAATACTAACACCAACTTGAGAGAAATGTTACCGCGCCAGTATTGCCTCGGAAAGCTTAACTTTCACTTTCTGTTTTGAGTAACTATTTTCAACTGCCTTGAACGCCTGCTTTGACAACTTTTCGAACTCCTCACGATTTTGGGAGAGCTTATCTATTAAACCAACAACTTCACTCGTCATCTTAAATGGAACTAAAAAGCCGCAATCTTCAGATACAACTTCAGTTAGTGCACCTTTGTTGTAGGCAATAGGCACACATCCACATGCCATCCCTTCTATTACAGTTCGACCAAAAGACTCATCGAAATTTGAGAGGTTAAGAATTACATTGACAGTCTTTAGGGCATTGGCGGTATCTATAGAATAGCCTTTAAAAACAACATTATCTTCAGAATAATTATTGAGTAAAGAAGTTAATATATCAGTACGAGGGCCATGTACTTCAAACAACACTGGTAAATTTCTTTTACTGCATTCAAAAGCAATTTCAAAGAAATCTCTTATGCCTTTCTTCTCAATATTGCTGCTCATCATAGCTACTACGAAAGGGGAGCTTTCTTTATTTGCAGTATTTAAAGCGTTGTTGATACTGACTGCATTGGGAACCACTTCACATACCTCTCCCAAATCATAGTAGCTTTGAGTGAATTTTGAATTCGCAATATATAAATCTGCTGCTTTGGCTACATGTTTTCTTATCATTTCAGGGGAGGCTGTAAGGGCTTCGCATAGCGATTTATCATTTTCAGGAAGCTCCCTGATATGCATTATTGATTGAACGCCTAAATTGCGACACGCGACTAGCGGCTCCCATACAGTAATCGTATTTACGTATACAATATCAATGTTCTGAAATGTTATTAGTTTCTCAATAACCGCTACTTGTGTATTTATAACCTCTCTTTTGCCGTCCCACCAACATATGGGGAGAAAGAATACCTTTGTAGCGTATTTTAAGACCTCTTTAACATACTCTTCGTTGAGTGCGCTTGGTAAGACAACATAAATATTCACATCATTTTCAGCTAACATTTGCACACAATCTAAAAAGCTTTTTTCAGCACCAAACAGTTCTGGGCCTGCAAGATGTGCAAACATCATTACGCTTTTTGCAGTATGCTTTTTAGGCTTTCCATCAAGATATAATATATTCGAAAAGTTACTTCTGTCCGATAGCCATAAAGTGAATGCTTCGGGTAGAGGTACGCTATTAACCCAAGCGTATGCAGAAGGGCTAAAAATAGCATTAGGCTCTCTCCCCTCGTGAATCCCATATTTTACATAATGATCAATCGGCTCTATGTTTGCGCTAGCAATATCTTTGTATTTGGCTAAATACCAACATTCATCAAAAGCTTCCGTATCAGTTATGTAATTCTTAAGGTTGTCCTTATTACTTATCTCTGTTCCTCTGCATATGAAGGGCGGAGCGACAAACTTTCTTTTACCTCTTAGTGGCATATACAGACTTTTTGCAGTTTTATGCCAATTGAGCGCTTTATCCAAATATTCCTTTCTAATACCAGAAAATTGCGTTCGAATGTGTGTTGGTCCGCTATTGGTCAGGGATGATGATTCAACTCTTCCAAAAGCGAGCGGAATTCCAGGATAAGCCTCGACTATTGAAGATTGTCCGTATTTGGCGAGAATTCGATAGTAAAATTCGGTATCAGCATTGATTGAAACTGCATCCCAATATCCCAACTTCCGCAAAACATTTCTCTTGAACATTAAGCTAGATACATTTCTGTGTATTAAGCCATCATCAATTCTCCAACGCTGAAATACTAGATTGGTATCGGTTCTCACCCATGAACTTACACTCGCTTTAGCATTCTTGGTTGTTTTAATAGCATTTACCTGTATTTCAATCTTTTGGGGGTGTGACCAGTCGTCAGAATCATGTGTTGTTATGAATTTCCCTCTCGCTGCTTTAAGCCCTATATTTCTTGCATTATACGCACCACCATTTTTTTTTAACTCTATATAACGAACACGCTTGTCTGTTGATGCAATTTCTTTTATCGCCTTTTCAGTATTATCAGTAGAAGCATCATTAACGACAATAATTTCAATTTTTTTATAAGTTTGGGCAAGTAGGCTTTTTAGAGCAGTCTGAATAGCGATGTCAGCATTAAAACAAGGGATGATGATTGTTACTAAGGGCTTTAGCCATGAGCTTTTGTGACTAGTACCTGGCGTACAATTAAGACCATCTAAACCAACACTTTTTTCCTCTAGCTGGAGTAAGTTGTTTTCGGTATATATATTGTTGAGTATCGCGATCTTCTCTCGACCAGATGCCACTAAGCTCGAAACAATTGCGCGCTCATTGAGGCTTTTCCACGCTGATGCCGAAATTATAGATTTAACCTTTTCCAATTCCCCAACTTTCAAGTAAGACATTGCAAGCAAAGTTACAGGACCGTCATGAGGTATTAACTCAAGTATGAAGTCATCGTCTGCAAAATGCCTAGAATAATAGTGTGCTTCTTGCCATTCATTAAAACTTGCATACCAACGCCCCAAAAACCACGCAGCTAAACTTTTTTCAGCACGGCAATCACCCTCAAACAAGCTCTTGAGTTGGCTTAGCGCGCTACCACTTTTCGCATCGTCCCACAAGTCCTGGTCTGCGCGAACAGCGTTAAAGTCGCAAGGCCATCGCCCCTCTTTCCAACCAAACATAACAAAGTGCTTTTCAGGTGCAATGCTAGCATTTGCTACGTCAAGGTAGGCTTTAAGATACCAAGTTGCATCAAAATGATTGATTACTAATTGGGACGGCGTCTTAGGCATGGTAATATCCTGAGAATAACATTGTGGGCAATGGTATTGATGATTTAAGCAATCGTCTAGGGT
>Ga0105235_100382_pt1 | contig 15616 bp, 13 predicted proteins | sample Virmet3819_2500_FD_90059 | JGI IMG/M metagenome (GOLD analysis project Ga0105235, IMG submission 90059) | Marine viral communities from the Southern Atlantic ocean transect to study dissolved organic matter and carbon cycling - metaG 3819_2500 | ecosystem: Environmental > Aquatic > Marine >... | reverse complement strand
TTTTAAGACCTTATATACTACAACAAGTATATTTTCGTTTTTTTATTTGTAATCAAGCACTTCCTAACTAAACGTGCTATCAAATCAATCAAAAAACAACCAATGCGCAAATTACTTTTTGTAGTAGCTATTTTATGTAGCTCACTTTCGTTTAGTCAATCAAAAGACTTTAAAATTTCAGGAAAAATTGTAGCCGAAGAAGATAACACACCTTTAGAAGCAGCAACCGTTTATTTAGAACGCGAAAGAGATAGTAGTTTGGTTACATATACAATCTCAGATAAAGATGGAAGTTTTCAATTAGAAGATAAAACATCAGACCAAAATCTTAACCTTTTGGTGTCTTATGTTGGTTACCAATCCTACAAGCAAAAGGTAGCTATCAATAAAAATAATATAGTGTTAGGTGATATTAAACTAAAGGTAAGCAGTAATGCTTTAGATGAAGTTTTAATTAAGTCTTCAGCACCAGTAACTATAAAAAAGGATACATTAGAATTTAACGTAAAATCCTTTAAAACTAAAAAAGACGCAACTGTAGAAGATGTTTTAAAACAACTACCAGGTGTTGAAATTGATGAAGAAGGAACAATTACCGTAAACGGAAAAGAGGTTAATCAAATATTAGTCAACGGTAAGCCATTTTTTGGTAATGACCCGTCAATTACTACTAAAAATTTAACCAAAGAAATTATAGAGAAAATTCAAGTTGTAGATACAAAAACTAAAAGTGAAGCTTTTACAGGAGAAGAAGGTGATGCCGAAAATAAAACCATAAATCTTACTATAAAAGAAGAAAACAATAAAGGTGTTTTTGGTCGTGTCGCAGCAGGAGCAGGAACCGATAAACGCTATGAGTTTGCCGGAATGTTTAACCGTTTTGATAACGATCAACGCTTTAGTGTTTTAGTTGGTGGTAACAATATAAATTCACCAGGATTTAGCTTTGGAGAAATAGAAAAAATGTTTGGTAGCGGCGGTAGTCGTTCTTGGAATAGTAATGGATCTTTTAGTATTAACGGAAGACAATTTGGAGGCGGACAAGGTATTACCACATCAAGATTAGCAGGTGCAAATTTTGCCGATAATTACGGTAAGGCTTTAGAGGCATCTGCCGATTATTTTTACTCTGGAAGTAGCTCAGAAAACGAATCAAATTCTCAAAGAGAAACCATTCTTTCAGATTCAAGATTCTTTACAAATTCTAGCTCAAGATCGACAAGCGAATCCGATTCTCATACCGCTAACGCAGACTTTGAAATTGAGGTAGACACCACATTTATGATTAATGTTAGACCTCGTTTTTCATTCACTAAAACAAATACAGATTATATAAGTGATGAACAGACTTTAGATGAGGATCAAACACTAACAAACCAATCGTCTTTAAATTCATTTGTAGAAAATAAAGTAAAGAATTTTTCAAATGAAATAAGTGCCACTAAAAAGTTTGGAACCAAAGGTGCTTTTTTAAGATTAAATATTGATAATAGTATCAATAATAATGAAAGTGATGACTACATAAATTCTGTAGCTGAAGTTTTTGGTACAAACCCAAACACTATTTTAAGAGATCAATTTACAGATGGCGATAATAGTAGTTCTAATTTAAGAGCAGATTTAGAGTATAGATTACCAATTAAAGCAAAAGAAATTTTTGTAAAGTTTGGCTATCAATATCAAAATAATAAAGACGAAAACAGACAAAGTACTTTCGATTTTAATAATGCAACTAACAGTTATGACGATTTTAATCTTGCATTAAGTACAGATTTTGAATACAGAGATATTAGAAATTCGCCAGGTATCGAGTTTAGTGTTCAAAAAGAAAAATGGTCAGCACGTTTAGGCGCAGATTACGTTGCAAGAACATTAAAAAATAATGACGGATTAAGACCTCAATTTAATGTAGAAAGAGACTTTGAAGCAATCGAGTTAAACTCTAGTTTTAGTTACAGATTTAGTAAAAATGCTTCAACTTATATAGGTTATAACTTAAGAAATAGACCGCCAGCATTAAGACAGCTTCAAGCTTTTGAAGATGTGTCTAATCCTTTAAATACAGTAATTGGTAACCCTAATTTAAGTCCAACAAACGAGCATAGTGTTTACGCAAACTTTAACTCGTTTAATTGGCAAGAAAAAACAGGGTTTTTCCTTTATTCAAATATTACCATAACAAATGATGCGATTGTATCTAGAACAACTATTGATCCAGAAACACTAACAAGAGTAACAACTTACGATAACGTAAATGGTAATAAAAGTGGTTATTTTGGTGGTAGTTTCAGAAAGAAATTCAAAATAGACTCATTAAGAAGTTTTAGAGCAAGATTAGGAATGTGGGGAAATTTTTCAGAGAATGTAAACTACAATAACGACGTACAATATTCTAGTAAACGATTAGGGATAAATCCAAATGTTGGCTTTGATTACATTCATAATAAGGTATTCGAATTTAGACCACGTTACCGTATATCTTTTACAAACAACAAATATGATATTGATGCTTTTGAAGATAGAAACTTTACCTCTCATAACTTAGATTTAAACACTGCATTTTTCTTGCCAAAAGGATTTGAGTGGCGAAACGACATAGCCTATAATTACAATCCAAATGTTGCAGACGGATTTCAAAAAGACGCTTGGTTCTGGAATGCAAGTGTCTCTTATTCTGTCCTAAAAGACAAAGGTTTGGTAACTTTAAAAGTTTACGATTTACTTAACCAAAATACCAACGCAAGGCGTACCGCAACTTTAGATTACATAGAAGACACGCAAAGTACCGTTTTAAGGCAGTATTTTATGCTTAACTTTAGTTGGAAGTTTAATAGTTTAGGCGCAAAAGGAGAAAGCGGAGATGGAGGTATGTATTTTATGGATTAAAACTATTTAATAATAGGTAATGTCATTTCGACAGAGCGAAGCATGAGCGACGAGAAATCTCATTAAGCGAAGATTCTTTTCTATTCTTTATTTTAATGATAATGAGTGAGAAAATGTAAAATTTTTAAACGAATTATTTAGTTAAAGTAATCAATACCATTTAGTCTTTACAGAATCTAAAACCTGCCTTACGCCTTGATAATACATCTGTTTTTTAAAATTTGGTATAAGTGTAGATTCAATTAAATGATAACATATACTATCGGTTAAAACAGTTTCAGTACCATAACCCGTAGCAAAAGCAACTTGTCTATCACTTTTAGCAATCAAAAGTAGTAATCCATTGTTTTTATCTGCTTTTCCTACACCTAAGTTTTGAGCAATATCTGTCGCATATCTTAGAGCTTTTGTGTTTTCTGGTAAAGAATCTATGGTCATTACACAAATTTCATTAGTAGTTAGTTTTTCATAATTTAAAATGAAATTAGTAAGAGAATCCTCTTCAACTTTAGAAAATACATCAGCATAATCTTGAACAACTGCTTGATTAAGTTTTGAGGTTTGCTGAGGTTTTGTTTTACAAGAAATACAAAAAACTAAGGTTAATACAAAAATGAAAAATTTCATCTAAAAGAATTTATATTGAAATGATAGAACTAATTGCAATTAAGACTATGAACTGTGACTGAGGCTAATAATACTACTGCGACTGCGACTGTAAACTGAATTACCAACCACCAGAAGCGCCACCACCGCCAAAACCGCCTCCACCAAAACCGCCGCCAAAGCCACCAGAACCGAATCCGCCACCAGAAGATCCTCCAAATCCACCACCAAATCCACCAGAGCTTCTTCTGTAGCCACCACGACCAGAGTTACTTAAAATAATGGCTTCTAAAATATCGCGTGTGCTATTTCCGCCGCCACCAAAATTGTCGCCATTACCACCATTGCGTTTGTGTTTTGATATAGAAATAAGAATAATTATAAAGATGATAATTAAAAAGAAAATGACACCAACAGGAAAACTACCACCAGAACTTTTTCTTGTACCTTGATATTCGCCTTTTAAGACTTCAAAAATAGCATCTGCACCACGATTTAAGCCACCATAATAATCATTACGTTTAAAATATGGGATTATGTCTCGCTCTATAATTCTGCGTGACATTGCATCGGTTAATAAATGCTCTACGCCGTAACCCGTTGCAATCATTATTTTACGGTCATCTCTGGCTAATAAAATAAATATACCATTATCTTCTTTAGTTTGACCAATTCCCCATTTATGCGCCCATTCTGTTGCTAAATAATTAATATACTCGCCTTTTGTAGATGCAATTACAGCAACAACAATTTGGGTAGAAGTACTATCAGAGTATTTAACTAGTTTGTTTTCTAGTGTGTTTTTTTCTGATGCAGATAATAAATTAACGTAATCGTAAACACTAGTCTGAAAATTTGGTTTTTCAGGAATTTCATATTGAGCAGAAACTTTAACAAAAGATAAAAATGCGAATAAAACAAAAAGCTTTAACATAGCTTTTTTTAGTAAGCGTAAAGGTTGAATACTGGTCACTGAATATTGCATACTTAATTTTATCCTTTAGAAATCGTATTGGTTAACTCATTTGTGTCATCATCTTCAATAGGAAAATGTGCTTTTAATTGTTCTCCAGCGTGTATAATGCCATCAATAAGACCTTGTTTAAAGTTACCGCTTTTAAAGTGATTTTGAATAATATCTTTTGTCTCGTCCCAGAAGTTTTTAGGCACTACTTTGTTAATACCTTGGTCACCGTAAATGCTAAATTTATGATCGTCTACAGCAACATAAATTAAGACGCCATTTCGGTTTTTAGTGTTGTGCATTTTTAAAACAGAAAACACTTCTAAAGCACGTTCTTCAACATGATTTTTAGAAGTGTTTTCTATATGCACTCGTATTTCTCCAGACGTGTTTTTTTCTGCTAATTTAATAGCATCAACAATGTCTTGTTCTTCACTAGCTGTTAAAAAAGATTCTACGTCTAGAGGTATCATGTTTTATTTAAAATCAAATTCTACATCAGGAGCTTTTTCACTTCCTTCTTCTGCTTCAAAATAAGCTTTCTTCTCAAAACCAAACAAACCAACAAGTAGATTGTTAGGGAAAGTTCTTATATGTTTATTGTAAGGTTTTACCGTTTCATTAAATCTATCTCTTGCTACATTTATTCTATTTTCGGTACCTTCTAATTGACTTTGTAGTTCTAAAAAGTTTTGATTAGCCTTTAAGTCTGGATAACGCTCTACGGTTACTAATAATCTTGATAAAGCACTGCTTAAACCGCTTTGTGCTTGGTTAAATTGTTGTAACTGTTCTGGAGTAATATTTGTTGGGTCTATATTAATAGATGTTGCTTTTGCTCTTGCGTTAATTACAGATTCTAAGGTGCTTTTTTCAAAATCTGCTGCACCTTGTACTGTTTTTACAAGGTTGCCAATTAGGTCGCTACGTCTTTGGTAAGAGCTTTCTACCTTAGCCCATGCTTCCTCTACATTTTCTTCTAATCCTATTGTCGAGTTGTATACTCTTACTCCAAAAATAACTGCTAGTGCAATTAAGATAATTGGTACAAGCCATTTTTTCATGATATGTTGGTTTTAAAGTTGTTCTTTTAGTTTTATAAGTTGGTTTTTTACACTTTCTAATTTAGCGATTATTTCAAAATTATCTAGTGTTTTTTTCTTTTCTTCTTTTAAATGAATTTTTGCACCATCCAAAGTAAATCCGCGTTCTTTTACCAAGTGATAAATAAGCTGTAAATTCTTAACGTCTTCTGGTGTGAATTTACGGTTACCTTTAGCGTTTTTTTTGGGTTTTAAAACGTCAAATTCTTTTTCCCAAAAACGTATTAGTGATGTGTTTACATCAAAAGCTTTGGCGACTTCACCAATAGAATAATATCTTTTTTCAGGTAAATCAACTATCATTAGTCTAAAGATTGGTTTTCTAAAGATGCACGTTCTAATAATTTGCTGAACTCTTCAGGAGTTAAACTACCGTAGTAGAAGTTTATTGGGTTAATACGTTGGTCATCTTTAAAAATTTCGTAATGTAAATGAGGTGCTTCACTACGACCAGTACTACCTACAAAACCAATTAAATCTCCGCGTTTTACTTTTTGGTTTTTTTGCACATTATATTTGTAAAGATGTGCGTATAAGCTAACATAACCATAACCATGGTCTATTCTAATATGGTTACCGTAACCAGAACTATTACTGTCTGCTCTTACTACAACACCATCTCCAGAAGCATAAATTGGCGTTCCTCTTGGTGCGGTAAAGTCCATTCCCCAATGCATTTTACGTTGTTTTGTAAATGGATCAGAACGCATACCATAACCAGAAGCCATTCGGGTTAAATCTTTATTATTTACAGGTTGAATTGCAGGAATAGAAGCTAATAGTTTTTCTTTTTCTTCAGCTAAAACAGCAATTTCATCTAAAGATTTAGATTGTACCACGATACGTTTTAAAAGCTTGTCTATACGTTTATTACTGTTTATAATTAATTCAGAATTATCAAAACCTTCAAGTTTTTTGTAACGGTTTACACCACCAAAACCAGCTTTGCGTTGTTCTTCTGGTATAGGATTGGCCTCAAAATATAATCTGTAAATGGTATTGTCTCGCTCTTCGATATTGGCTAAAACAGTTTCGGCTTGACTCATTTTTTTATTCAATAATTCATATTGAAATTCTAAGTTTGCCAACTCGCGTTTTAATGCTTTTTCTTTAGGAGATTCTATGTAATGACCGGCTATAAAAACAAGTAAAAAGCTAAATAAAACACTAGCTAAAAGAAACAATAAGATGAACTTAAATGTACGTCTTTTTTTACGCTCTATTTTTTTATATGAAAGCGTTTCAGAATCATAATAATATTTTACCTTACTCATTCCTTAATTTATACTATTTTTGCTGTTAAAAATATGATTTAAGTTGTGCTTTAATCAAAACAGTAACGAGCAAACTTACAAAAATATTTCAGTTTAAATTTAAGTAAATAAAACTAAAGTCTTTTATTTTGGTGTAAAACGCTTTAAAAAAGGCAAGTATTAAAATATAAATATGAATTCTCAAGACATTCGTTCTACTTTTTTAGATTTTTTTAAAAACAAAAAGCATAGCATTGTGCCTTCTGCACCAATGGTTTTAAAAGATGATCCAACCTTAATGTTTGTTAACTCGGGTATGGCGCCTTTTAAAGAATATTTTTTAGGTAATGCACAGCCAAAAAATAATCGTATTGCAGATTCTCAAAAATGTTTAAGAGTATCTGGTAAACATAACGACTTAGAAGAAGTTGGTTACGATACCTATCACCATACGTTGTTTGAAATGTTAGGTAACTGGTCGTTTGGCGATTACTTTAAAAAAGAAGCAATTGCTTGGGCTTGGGAATTATTAACCGAAGTTTATAAAATAGATAAAGACATACTTTACGTCACTGTTTTTGAAGGTAGTGAAGATGCAGATAACTTAGGTATGGATACCGAAGCTTATGATATTTGGAAAGAATATATAAGCGAAGACCGAATTTTAAAAGGAAATAAAAAAGATAACTTTTGGGAAATGGGCGATCAAGGACCTTGCGGACCTTGTAGTGAAATTCATGTAGATATTCGTTCTGCTGAAGAAAAAGCAAAAGTAGACGGTAAATCTTTAGTTAACGAAGATCATCCGCAAGTGGTAGAAATCTGGAATTTGGTTTTTATGCAATACAACCGTAAAGCAGATGGAAGCCTAGAAGAATTACCAAACAAACATATCGATACAGGTATGGGATTTGAGCGTTTATGCATGGTGCTGCAAAACAAAACATCAAATTACGATACCGATGTATTTACACCACTAATTAGAGAAATTGAAACCATAACGCATAAAGATTATGGTAAAGAAGATAAGATAGATGTTGCTATTCGAGTTATTTCAGATCACGTGCGCGCAGTAGCTTTTTCTATTGCAGATGGGCAATTACCAAGCAATAACGGAGCAGGTTATGTCATTCGACGCATTTTACGTCGTGCAGTACGTTACGGCTTTACTTTTTTAGATAAAAACGAACCTTTTATTTATCGATTAGTTAATGTTTTAGTTGAAAAAATGGGTAAAGCATTCCCAGAACTTAAAGCACAAAAGCAATTAATCGAAAACGTAATTAAAGAAGAAGAAGCATCTTTTTTACGCACATTAGACCAAGGATTAACTATTTTAGACCGTATTGTAGAAACTGCTAAAGGAAAAGAAATTTCTGGATCAAAGGTATTTGAGCTTAAAGATACTTATGGTTTTCCTGAAGATTTAACCGATTTAATTTTACGCGAAAAAGGATTCACTTACAATAAAGAAGAATACAAAAAACGCTTAGAAGAACAACAAAATAGAGGTCGTAAAGCTTCAGAATTAAAATCTGATGATTGGACTGTTCTTTTAGAAGACGAAGAACAAGAGTTTATAGGTTACGATGCTTTAGAAGCAAAAGTAAAAATTACAAGATACCGTAAAGTGACTTCTAAAAAAGATGGCGAGATGTACCAATTGGTATTCAATTTAACGCCATTTTATGCAGAAGGTGGTGGACAAGTTGGTGATAAAGGGTATTTAGAAGACGAACATGGTGACGTAGTTTACATTTTAGATACTAAGAGAGAAAACAATGTCATCATTCACCTAACTAAAAATTTACCAACGCATTTAAATGAGAAATTTAAAGCAGTTGTAGACGCAAAACAACGTAGAAGAACCGAGTGTAATCATACAGCAACACATCTATTGCATCAAGCACTTCGCGAAATTTTAGGCGATCACGTAGAGCAAAAAGGAAGTGCTGTACACAGTAAATATTTACGTTTTGATTTTTCGCATTTTTCAAAAATGACTGTAGAAGAATTACGAGATGTAGAAAACTTTGTAAATGCAAGAATAGAAAGCAAATTACCATTGCAAGAACAACGCAACGTACCTATGGAAAAAGCGTTAGAAGAAGGCGCTATGGCGTTATTTGGTGAAAAATATGGTGATGCAGTACGTACCATAAGATTTGGACAATCTATAGAATTATGTGGTGGAACGCATGTTGAGAATACAGCAGATATTTGGCATTTTAAAATCGTGTCAGAAAGTGCTGTCGCTGCAGGAATACGTCGTATAGAAGCTATAACAAATGATGCCGTAAAAAATTATTTTCACGAAAACAACCGTGCATTTTTTGAAATGAAAGATTTGCTTAATAACGCAAAAGAACCAGTTAAGGCACTTCAAAATTTGCAAGAAGAAAATACAGCGTTAAAAAAACAAATTGAGCAGCTTTTAAAAGATAAAGCACAAAATATAAAAGGTGAATTAAAATCTGAAATTAAAGATGTTAACGGTGTTAACTTCCTAGCTAAAAAATTAGATTTAGATGCATCCGGAATTAAAGATTTATGTTTTGAATTAGGCAGTCAGTTCGATAACCTATTTTTACTTTTTGGAGCAGAAAATGATGGTAAAGCTATTTTATCATGCTACATATCTAAAAATTTAGTCGAAAGTAAAGAACTAAATGCAGGAACTATTGTTAGAGAATTAGGTAAGCACATCCAAGGTGGTGGCGGTGGACAACCATTTTTTGCTACCGCAGGTGGTAAAAATCCTGATGGAATTAAGGATGCTTTAGAGGCTGCAAAAAATTATATTAAATAATTGCTTAGGCTATGAAAAATTATTTTGCTCTTTTATTTATTTTAGCTTTTAGTTGTTATGTAAATGCTCAAAGCTCATCTTTTGATAAGACTTTTGTTAAATGTATAGAAGCAGATGGAACATTAGGCGAAACTGTAGAAGTTGACAAAGTATGGAATCCTTCTAAAAAAACAATTATTAAGATACAACGTCAATTAAATCTTCTTGGTTATCAAGTAAGAGAGGATGGTGTTTACGATGAAAACACAGGGAAACAGATTGAGTTGTTTAATAAAAAAAATAATTTAAAATGCTATTTTGGTTTAAGAAAAATTACTTTAAAATTATTAAAGAAGCAGAGTAGAATTATTAAGAAAAAGAAATAGTTTATTGAAACTCCAAACCAAAATACCACTAAAAAATCAAGACCATAATCAAATAGATTATAACTCTAAAGTGGTATTGTTAGGCTCTTGTTTTGCAGAAAATATTGCCGAAAAGTTTAACTATTATAAGTTTCAACATACAGTTAATCCGTTAGGGATTTTGTTTCATCCTTTAGCGATTGAAACTTTAATAAAAAAAGCATTAACCGACCAGATATTTACAGATAAGGATGTAGTGTTTAATAATGAACAGTTTCATTGTTTTAATGCACATTCTGCTATAAGTAACACATCTAAAGAAGATTTACTTGCTACATTAAATGATAAAATAGTGGAAGCTAGACTTCAACTTAAAGAAGCAACGCATATTATGATTACTTTAGGCACAGCTTGGGTTTATCGTTTTTTAGAAAATCAGCAAATTGTAGCAAATTGTCATAAAATTCCTCAGAAAAACTTCAAAAAAGAATTATTATCACCATTACAAATTGAAAAAAGTCTGCAAAGTCTAGTTTCGTTAATTAGTTTGGTTAATCCAAAAGCACAATTTATTTTTACGGTATCTCCTGTAAGACATATTAAAGACGGTTTTGTTGAAAATACAAGAAGTAAATCGCATTTAATAACTGCTATTCATGAATTTTTAAGCAAAAATCAAGAAACGAAAAAACATAGTTTACATTACTTTCCTTCTTATGAAATTATAATGGACGAATTACGTGATTATCGATTTTACAATCAAGATATGTTGCATCCAAGTCCGTTAGCAGTAGATTACATTTGGCAGAAATTTTTAAACGTTTGGATTTCTTCAGAAGCAAAGCCAACTATGGAAGAAGTAGAAGCTATCCAAAAAGGGTTGTCTCATAGACCTTTTAATGAATCTTCAGAAGCGCATCAACAGTTTTTGCTTCACTTAAAAAAGCGTGCAGAAAACCTTAAAAAGTCTTTCTCTTCTATTGATTTTTAACAAAATACGCCAAATGACGTATTTACTTTTTTGACGTTTTATTTCAATTTTGGATTATAATTTAAAATCGAAATTGAATGAAAAATCTAAAACTATTATTGTTCCTTGTTTTACTGAGTATATCTGCTAAATCTTTTTCCCAAGATCAATTATCTTCTCCAGATGATGTAACACCACAATATTTAGAAAACATTTTTAAAAATGCATATATAGATGTATTAGAAGTAAAGGACACTTTTGTGAAAATAAAAGACAACCGAACTATTTATTTAGATATTGATTCTCAAAAAAGATTTATAAGCATAAGTATTCTATATACATTAAAAGAAGGCGCTAAAAAAGATGAAATTTTAGAAGTATTTAATACGATTAATAAAGATGTACTAATGATCAAGTGTCATTATAATGAGTCAGCGCATTCGGTATCTTTTTACTATTATTTTTGGATAGATAATGGTTTTTCTGACAAAACATTTGTAAGTGCCGTAAAGTTATTTCAAACTGGTGTGACTTTAGCAATAAGTAAAGATTCTAATAATACTATATTTTAATAATAAGCTATAATGAAAACAATCAATCTATTTTTATTGCTTTTGTGTGTTCAAATATCTTTTGCGCAAAAAGCAGAGCAACCTAACAACTCTTACGATTTAGGTGCAACAATTAATGAGATGACTTTAACTGTTGGTGGCGTTTTAGTAGTCGCAACTAACGATGGTTTAGTTGGTATAAATCCAGAAACAAGTACACCTACGTTTACATTTAATAATTTTGGAAAATTGACTCCAGAGGAAACTATTTTTGTAGAAGAATCACCTTATATCATAGTATCTCAAGGAGCAACTTCAAAATTTGCAGGGTTATCCAAAACAAAAAGAGCAGTTATTAATTATATTACTGGAAAAGTGATTTTTAACTCAGATGATGATAGTTGGAATCAAGTTTACACATGTGATGTCTTTTTACCAGATAATAAATTAGTGGTTAGCGGAATCCAAAAAGTAGGTACAAAAGCCGAAAAAATAACACCAAAAATAGCCGTATACGATTTAAGTTCTCAAAAATTAGATTATAGTTTTTTCTTAGATAAACCAGGTAGAGTAGGAATAGCAAAAGATTTTAGTGTTACAGGATTACCTTTGTTATTAAAGGATTTTTTAATCATTCCTACTGCGCAAGGCTTAATTGCAAAATCCCATAGCGGTGAAGATTTATGGTCTAATAAAATCAAAGGAGTAACATGGATGGTGTCTGATCCAACCGAAAAAGAAATTTATGGTTTTGAGACTACTACAAACGGAAAAAACACAAGAATACACAAAATAGGAGCAGACGGTAAAGAGCTTTGGCAAGATGATAGAAAAGTAAAAGGAATCGTTTCTAATTTTGAAATTTTACCACAAGGTATTGCTGTTGTTAGTAATAAAAGCGATGGTGGAGATAAAAGCGTATTCTCTCAAAATAATGAATCTGAAATCGCTTTTTTAAGCGCTAGTTCAGGAGAAGATCTTTGGGAAAAAGCACCAAAAACAAAAGGCTATGTGCAGCATTTTTATGTTCAGGATGATGGTATATTATTTGGAATCCAACAAGGAGGAATAAACAAGATTTCTTTTGAAGGTGAAACGTTATTTAAAAAGCCTTTAAAAACAGGAGAGAATATAATGGTTATGGCAAATTCACCACAAGGTCTTATTTATATTACAAGTGAAGATGCTAATATTGTCAACCTGCAAACAGGAGAACAAGTTTGGGATAAACCTTTAAAATATAAAAACTCGTTATCTGTAGCATCAACTTTTGATTCGGCTAATAATAGATATTTAATAGCAGCAGATGGTACTATTTTTAGTATTGATGCTAACTCAGGAGATACAAAAGAATTTGCAAAAGTAAAATTTGACGAAAAAGAAGAAGCAAACCAAATGGAAATTAGAAACGGAAATGTCTACTTAGCTTCGTCTCAAAACATGATGGTTTTAGATAAAGATGGTAACGAAGTATATCATAAATATTACAAATCACCATCAAAAAGTGGCTTTATGAAAGCGTTATCTGGCGTGGTTGCAGTAGCATCTACAGGATTAGCTATGGCACATGCTTACAAAGCAGGAGCAAATAAAACACGTTATGGAAGCGTAAATAATCTAGATAATTACAATGATTATGGTAAAGAAAACAAAAGAGCTGCAGATATGTTTGCATCAATAGCAGACGAGTCTTTTAAGATCATGTCAAAACGTTTTAAAGCAACCGCAGCTACCGAAAATTCACAATTCATCCTAACTAAATTAGATGACGGTGTTGGCTTAGTTAAAGTAAATAAAGACAATGGTAACGTGGATAAAGAAATTATTCTTAAAGACAAAAAGCCAGAATATCAAGTAGATGAAGTAGCTGGAGTGTTATTTTATAAAGCCAATAAAAGCACCATCTATGCATATAAATTATAGTATTAAAAAACACTAAAAACGCGCTATTAATCTGTAAACACCAACAACTAAAATAAGTTTTACTTATAAGTTGGTGTTTATTTTTTTTTAGCTTTTTTTGAAATATAATATTTATCACTTTACTTTATAAGACTAAAACCAACTTACATGAATCGCTTTTTCTTTCTTTTCTTTTTTATAGGATTTAATCTTTTCGCGCAAAACCAAAATACATATATAGACAGTATAAGTGCAGTCATTAAAACTCAAAAACCAGAGCAAGCTTTAAGTAGTATTATAGAAATTCCTTACGGAAGTTTTGTTGCAGAACTAGAAAAGTCAGAGCAATTATTTAACAAAGGAATAGAACTTTCTAAAAGCATAAACGATAGTATTGCTTTAGGTGAAATTATGTTTAAATATGGGTTGTTAAAAGCATATCAAAATAAGTTTGACCAAGGGTTAGAATACACGTTACAAGCGATAAGAATTTTTGAAAATCAAAAAAACAATACCAAAGCAGGAATTGCTTATGGCGGTTTAGGCTACAATTTAAAAACCAGAGATTTAGAAAAAGGGTTTTATTACATGAGAAAAGGAATAAAACTTCTAGAAATTGAAAATGATTTAGAAGGATTAAATCCAGTATATGATAATTACGGCGTGTTGTTAAGTATGGACAAAAAGCTGGATAGTGCCTTATATTATCAATATAAATCTTTAGCCATAAAAAAGCAGTTAAAAGATAGCATAGGGCTTGGTTACAGCTACGCAAATATAGCTAATACGTTTGCCGAAAAACAAAATTATGACTTAGCAAAAACCTATGTAGATAGCTCTTCAGTTATAAGAAATAAAATTGCAGATAATTATGGGATTACTGTAAACTACGTGCACGTCGCTGAAATTTTTCAACAAGAAGGAAATTACGAAAAAGCAATAGAAAATTATAAAAAATGCGCACAGTCTGCTAACAAATACAAATACAAAAATTTAGAAAAATATTGTTATCAAAAAATAGCCGAATGCTATCAAAAAATTGATAATTATAAACAAGCATTTCAATTTAAAGAAAAGTTTCAATCATTAAAAGACAGTACAGAAAATGTATTAGCTCAAAATAAAATTGAAGAACTTCAAATACAATTTGAAACTGAGAAGAAAGAAAAACAACTAGCAGAAGCTAAGTCTGATATTTTAATTAAAGAAGCAAAAATTAAAAGAAGAACAACCTTAATTTATTATGCGTTTGGTTTAGCATTTTTTTTAGGTTTAATAGGTTATTTAGTTTACAAGCAACAACGTTTAAAAAACAAGCAGATTATTAAAGAAAATGAGTTGAAAGAAGCTTTAATAAAAATTGAAAATCAAAACAATTTACAAGAACAACGATTAGCTATTTCTAAAGACTTACATGATAATATTGGTTCGCAATTAACCTTTATAATTTCGTCTTTAGACAATTTAAAATATTTTGAGTTTACCAAAGAAAAACTTTACAATAAGTTCGATTCTATTGGTAATTTTACCCGAAGTACAATCACAGATTTGCGCGATACAATTTGGGCAATGAATAAAGAAGAAATTACTTTTGAAGACCTAAAAACAAGAACCACCAACTTTATAGAAGCTGCAAAAACCTCTTTGTTAGGTATTGATTTTGAATTTAATTATCCTAAAGACACCGATAATGTTAAACTTAATTCACTTCAAGGAATAGATGTGTATCGCATCATTCAAGAGGCAATAAACAATGCGGTAAAACACGCAAAAGCAACTAAAATTGTAGTTAATTTTGAGATAGATGGTAGTGATTTAAAAATTTCGATTATAGACAATGGTGTTGGGTTTGATCAATCAACTATAGAAGCAGGAAATGGTCTTTCATCAATGAAGAAAAGAGCTAACGAAATTGATGCAGATTTTGAAATGAAATCTTCCAATCAAGGAACAGAAATCACCATAAAATTTGAAATGTAAGTGTTTAAATAGGGCAAGTGCCTTATTTTAAAAGTAATGAATCTGTTTTAAATTTGATAGTCATCTAATGTTCAATATTTGCGTTATGAACTATCCAATTTTTATACTATTCTTAGTTACTTTAATAGTACTTTTTTGGCATTTTAATGTTGTTAAAAAAGAAATACATCGTCATAATTTAATTGTTCATGATTTTCAAAATAAGTTAGACAAGCAAACCAATCTAAAAGAGTATTTGGCTAAACAAA
>Ga0105235_100380_pt1 | contig 15646 bp, 9 predicted proteins | sample Virmet3819_2500_FD_90059 | JGI IMG/M metagenome (GOLD analysis project Ga0105235, IMG submission 90059) | Marine viral communities from the Southern Atlantic ocean transect to study dissolved organic matter and carbon cycling - metaG 3819_2500 | ecosystem: Environmental > Aquatic > Marine >... | reverse complement strand
TGCCATGAAACGGCAGCGGCCAAGCTGATCTAACTGCTGGCGAAGTGACAGGGTGTTGAAATAATTAGCCATAAAAATTTCCGAACAACATTCATTTTTGTCAATATCAAACACCGACCTTGGCGTTGACAGACCTCGTCTATGACGACTTGGTAGTGAGACTAAAAGATTTCTTTTGTTTTGGAAAATGATATATTTGCAAGATAATATTGCAAATAGTGAAATGTTCATGGATTTTCGTAGCCTTCAACTCTTTAACCACTTGGCCACTAGCCTACATTTTGGTGTTACTGCAGAGGCCATGTATGTATCACCGTCTACCCTTAGCCGTGTGATACAGCGCCTTGAAGACGAGTTGGGCTGTAGCCTATTTAAACGTGATAATCGCAAAGTTGCGCTTACCCATAGCGGCCACAAGCTCCTGTCGTTTTCTAAACAAGCATTGCAAGAATGGCAGCAATTAAAAGTAGATTTAAAAGAAGATAACGACGCACTACAGGGTGAACTCAGCGTATTTTGTTCGGTGACGGCCAGTCAAAGTCATTTGCCCGCTATGCTAAGGCAGTTCAGGCAGCAGCACCCAGGCGTCGATATTCGCCTTATCACTGGCGATCCTGCTCTTGCGATAGAAAAAGTAAAAGGTAAACAATGCGACCTGTCTATTGCTATCTACACACCTGATATGCCCACGGATTTACATTTTACCGCGTTAGACAATGTGCCTTTGGTACTTATAGCCCCGCGAGAGTGGCGATTGACTCAGCTGAATCAGTTAGATTGGACCAAACACCAAGTTATCATGCCTGAAACGGGCCCTACGCGCCGCACTGCCTATCACTGGTTTGCCGAACACGGTATTCGCCCTAACGTTTATGCCTATGTAGGCGGTAACGAAGCTATCGTAAGCATGGTGGCACTAGAATGCGGTGTAGGCTTTGTACCTAAAGTGGTACTTGATCACTCCAGTATGGCCAACGCAGTAACACAAATTCCAGTAGCAGATATAGAGCCTTACGCGCTCGGATTGTGCTGCTTGCAAGATAAACAAAACGAGCCGCTTATTAACGCTTTTATGCAGCTTAACGTTTAATATGCCGTAACCGTAATTAGCTCGTACTTAACTGTTTAATGAGGTTATCAAGCGCGCGATAGCCCAATGCTTCTGCAATATGTGCCCGCGATACCGCTTTTTCATCTTCAAGGTCCGCAATAGTTCTGGCGACTTTTAACGTGCGATGGAATACCCGCATAGACAAATTGAGTTGCTTTGCTGCAGCTTGAAGAAAGCGCAAATCAGCCTCATCAAGAAGGCAGATATCCGCCAGTTCTCCAGCATGCAGCGCACCGTTTGGCTTTCCTTGACGTTGTTCTTGTTTATACCTGGCTGCGATAACCCGTTCTCGTGTGGCGTGCAGGGAGTCATCTGGCCTATTACCACGCTCTGGTAAGTCATAATCAGGCAGCCGAGGCACTTCCACCTGAATATCTATTCTGTCAAGAAGCGGGCCCGATAACCGGTTTAAGTAGTTAAGCTGCTGCTGCGGTGTCAGCCGGTTGTCGTCAATATCGCCTGTGGGGCTTGGGTTCATCGCTGCTACCAACTGAAAATTGGCCGGATACGTCGCACTTCCTGAAGCTCTAGACAAATGCACGTCGCCAGTTTCAAGTGGTTCGCGCAGTACATCCAACGCTTTGCGGCCAAATTCGGGAAGTTCGTCTAAAAATAAAATACCGTTATGGGCCAGCGATATTTCGCCCGGTACAGGATTGGACCCGCCGCCAGTTAACGCCACGGCAGAACTTGTATGGTGTGGCGAGCGCAAGTGGCGAGCTAAAAAACGCTCAGCATGCAGTTTTTCGCCTTTAACCGAATGAATGGCGGCGACTTCCAGCGCTTCTTCCTCGCTCATATCCGGCAGTAGCGACAGCATACGGCTGGCAAGCAAGCTTTTTCCTGTGCCCGGAGGCCCAACCATCAAAAGATTATGCGCACCACTTGCCGCAATAATTAGGGCCCGTTTGGCTTGTTCCTGACCGATAATGTCATCCCATCCGGTATTAGAGATATTCGATGAATGTGAGGTAAAAGGCTGACCCTTTGCGAGCTTCTTATTGCCAGTAAGGTGTTCATAAACAGAAAGCAAGTCAAACGCGGGAAAGCGTGTTGCATGGGAAACCAGCGCGGCTTCAACATCATTATCACCTGGATACACCAGCGCAATATCTTCGTTAGCCGCCGCCATTACCACTGGAATAAGGCCATTAACGGGCTTGATTTCACCATTCAAAGCAAGCTCGCCGACAAAGGCGATATTTAATAAGCTGATATCTGAAATATAGCCCGAGGCGGCTAAAATGCCTACGGCGATAGGAAGGTCGAATCGCCCGCCGAATTTAGGAATATCTGCAGGCGCTAAATTAACGGTTATTCGTTTAGCCGGAAACTCAAAGCCGCTGTTAATAAGCGCACTTCGCACCCGCTCTCGTGCTTCTTTTACACTGGTTTCTGCCATCCCGACCAGTTGAAAAGCAGGTAGGCCATTAGCCAGGTGAATTTCTACACTTACCTCTGGTGCAGACACGCCCTGCCCTGCAAAGGTTTTAACCACAGCCATTCCCATAGGTAAGCCACCCTCTTCTGTACACTTATTGTTAGAGATAATGAAAATTAAAAACGGCAAGGCCAACATGTTTCGCTCTCGCCCGAATGGGGTAAACTCTAGTGAGAGCGCAACAAAGATGTAACTGTACTTACGGCGGGAATGACGGGAGGAAGACGCTAAGCACAGCTCGAAAACACCATACTTAGCAAAGGCAACCTAAGTGCTAGTGATGGTCGTTGTAGAAAACAGGAAGCTGCCAGTGCCAACGCATGGCGCCGAGTCTAAACAATACGGTTGTAACAAGGGCGGCGATACCGCACCACTGTGTTGCAAGGTCAAACTGTAAGCCTATGCCGTAAACGATGCCGCCAGCAATACAGGTCATCGCATAAAGCTCGCCGTTTAGTACGAGCGGTACCTCGCGGCAGATAACGTCTCGTAATAAACCACCAAACACGCCCGTAATGGTGCCCATAGCAACTGCCACTGCCATACCGGTGTCGTTGGCTAAGGCTTTTTCTATACCTACGACGTTAAATAACGCGAGCCCAAAAGCGTCGGCTATTAGTAGGTAGTGAAAGGGAAAGCGAGGGCTTATTCGCAGCCATATGATAGGAATAAAAGCGGCAATAAGCGTGGTGTATAAATAATCGGTGTCGGCAATCCAAAATACGGGAACATCTAACATCACATCACGAAGCGTACCTCCGCCAATGGCGGTAGCACTAGCGAGGACCACCACGCCAAACCCATCCATACGCTTTTGATAGGCCATAAGGGTGCCGGAAATTGCACATACAGCAACACCCGCTAAGTTAAGCCAATGAAACCAATCGAACATGTTTTCTACCCTTTTACTGCCCTTAAGAACTCGCTTTTTCTACCGCAAAAACTTGATCGAACCGTACATTTCATGCTATTTCTTTGCCCAATAACAACACGTCGTTTAAACGTGTGTTGATATAAGGGGTAAAGCCATAACCTCTTACGAACAACATTTCATTTTTATAATGCCAATGGAAAGCGGTATTGTAAGTCAAATATATTATTAAAAAACAAAGCGCTACCAATAAGTTAGTAGTTATGCTTTGTCGCCCTTCGCTTGAAAGACTTAAGATGATTTAACACATCATCATTATGACACGCAATTACGAGTAAAACAGCGCGTATTGGAACGACCCAACGCAAGGCTGGTTTGCCACTGTTTTTTCAAAGTTTCACAAAAAAGGTCTAGCATTTAAACCTAGACCTTAAATTAACGGGAAGGATTTATGCCCAAGTTACGTTCTGCAACTACCACGCAAGGTAGAAATATGGCCGGCGCTCGCGCGTTATGGCGCGCAACTGGAATGAAAGACTCTGATTTTGGAAAGCCTATTATTGCAATTGCAAACTCATTTACGCAGTTTGTACCGGGGCACGTTCACCTTAAAGACCTCGGTCAGCTAGTCGCGCGCAGCGTCGAGGAGGCCGGTGGTGTAGCGAAAGAGTTCAACACTATTGCGGTGGACGATGGTATCGCCATGGGGCACAGCGGTATGCTGTACAGCCTCCCTTCTCGTGAAATCATTGCTGATGCAGTGGAATATATGGTAAACGCGCACTGCGCTGATGCTATAGTGTGTATCTCTAACTGCGACAAGATCACGCCGGGAATGTTAATGGCGTCTATGCGTCTTAACGTTCCAGTTGTCTTTGTATCGGGCGGCCCGATGGAAGCCGGTAAAACTAAGCTTTCCGATCAGATTATTAAGCTTGATCTAGTAGATGCTATGGTAGCCGCGGCCGACGATAAGGTAAGCGATGCTGATACCGATGAAATTGAGCGCTCGGCCTGCCCTACCTGTGGTTCATGCTCTGGTATGTTCACTGCTAACTCTATGAACTGCTTAACTGAAGCGTTAGGTTTATCACTGCCGGGCAACGGGTCTATGTTGGCTACTCATGCCGACCGCGAAGGCTTGTTCAAACAAGCGGGTAAGCAAATTGTTGAGCTTTGTAAGCGTTATTATGGCGATGATGATGAAAGCGTTTTGCCACGCAATATTGCAAACTTCAAAGCCTTTGAAAATGCCATGAGCTTAGATATTGCAATGGGTGGTTCAACAAACACTATTTTGCATTTGCTCGCAGCGGCAATGGAAGGTGAAGTGCCTTTTACTATGGCAGACATCGATCGATTGTCTCGTAAAGTGCCTCATTTATGCAAAGTGGCGCCTTCTACGCCAAAATACCACATGGAAGATGTACACCGCGCGGGTGGCGTGCTAGGTATTTTGAACGAGCTAAATAAGGCGGGCCTGCTGAATACTGATGTTAATCACGTTTTAGGTAAACCGCTTACCGACGTTATCAGCGAATGGGACATCACGAACCCAGAAAACAAAGACGCGATTACTTTTTATCGTGCGGGCCCTGCGGGTATTCGCACAACTAAAGCCTTTAGCCAAGATTGTCGCTGGGATGAAGCCGATGACGACCGCGAAAACGGCTGCATCCGCTCTGTCGAGAATGCGTTCAGCCAAGAAGGTGGTCTTGCTGTGCTATATGGAAACTTGGCGGAAGATGGCTGTATTGTTAAAACCGCAGGTGTGGACGAGTCTATTCTAAAATTCAACGGAACTGCCCGTATTTATGAAAGCCAGGACGATGCGGTAGCAGGTATTTTAGGCGACGAAGTAAAAGCAGGTGATGTGGTTTTTATTCGTTATGAAGGCCCTCGTGGCGGGCCGGGTATGCAAGAAATGTTGTATCCAACGTCATACTTGAAATCTAAAGGACTAGGTAAGCACTGCGCTTTGGTAACCGACGGGCGTTTTAGTGGCGGCACTAGCGGCTTGTCTATCGGGCATTGCTCACCAGAAGCCGCTAGCGGCGGTGGTATTGGTCTTGTTGAAGATGGCGATAAAATCGAAATCGATATTCCTAACCGAAGTATCAATATCGCCATCAGCGATGAAGAACTTGCAGAACGTCGCGCAAAAATGGAAGCAAGCGATAAGCCTTGGAAACCTAAAAACCGCGTGCGTGAAGTTTCCACATCACTTAAAACCTTTGCCGCGTTAGCAACCAGTGCCGATAAGGGTGCAGTGCGCGATGTCAGTAAGCTGGAAAATTTGTAATGACAGCAACACACGTTAGCGATCACGAGTACTTAAAGAAGATTTTGCTTGCCCCCGTTTACGATGTTGCTGTGGCCAGTGAGCTTTCTTATATGTCTTTGCTTTCGGCTGAACTGGGTAATGAAATCTTTCTAAAACGGGAAGATCAGCAGCCAGTAAAAAGCTTTAAACTGCGCGGTGCGTATAATCGTATTTGCTCGTTAAGCGAAAAACAGCTTCAAGCTGGCGTTATTGGCGCATCAGCGGGTAATCATGCCCAAGGCTTAGCGTATAGTGCAAAAATGAAAGGCATTCAGGCGACCATCGTCATGCCGGAAACCACACCCGATATCAAGGTCGACGCAGTACGCCGCTTTGGCGGTGAAAACGTCAATGTGGTATTGCACGGCACCAGCTTTGACCAAGCAAGCAATCACGCCAAAGCACTATGTGAAACCCATGGTTATACCTTCGTACCGCCCTTCGACGACCCTGATGTTATTGCAGGGCAAGGTACGGTTGCACGAGAGCTGCTAGAGCAAAATCCAAATCTTGATATTTTGTTTATTGCCGTTGGCGGCGGTGGCTTAGCCGCGGGTATTGCGGTGTACCTAAAGCAATTAAAGCCAAGCATAAAAATTGTTGCGGTTGAGTCGGAAGAGTCGGCTTGTTTTATTAAGGCAAAAGCACAAGGCGAGCCTACTGAGCTCGAAAGCGTCGGCATCTTTGCCGATGGCGTTGCCGTTAAAATTATGGGGCAAGAGACCTTCCGCCTGTGTAATCGTTTAGTGGATGAAACCATCACCGTTACTAACGATGAAATTTGTGGCGCAATCAAAGATATCTTCGATGATACGCGTGTTATTGCTGAGCCTGCGGGCGCGCTTTCGGTGGCGGCAATTCGCAAATATGCCAAGCAGCATGACCTCAATGGCAAAAAGCTAGGCGGTATTCTGTGTGGGGCAAACATAAACTTTCATACACTTCGCTATGTATCTGAACGCTGTGAGCTCGGTGAACAAAAAGAAGCGGTATTTGCGGTTAAAATTCCTGAAACTAAAGGTGCGTTTAAACAGTTTTGCGAGTGCGTTGGGGCTAAAGCGATTACCGAATTTAACTATCGCTATGCAAGTGAAAGCGAAGCGCACATTTTTGTGGGGGTTAAGCTTAAAGGCGGACAGCAAGAGTTTGCTGCGCTGCAAGGTGACCTTGAAAGCAAAGGGTACGACTGCGTTAACTTAACCGACAATGAATTAGCAAAACTTCATGTTCGACATATGGTGGGGGGCCGCCCGCCAACCATACTCAACGAACAAGTGTTTAGCTTTGAGTTTCCAGAGCGACCCGGTGCCTTACTGAATTTCCTAAACACATTGGGCGAACAGTGGAACATTACGCTGTTTCACTATCGCAACCATGGCGCAGCAGAAGGTTTGGTATTGGCTGGATTTGATATTGCCCCTGAGAGCCGTGACGACTTTAACCAGCACGTCGCAGAACTTGGTTACAAGGTAGAAGAGGTAACAGATAATCCGGCTTATCGCTTTTTCTTGTCTCAACCTGCCTAGAAATATTGCTAAGTAAATGCTTGGCTGAACCCGTTTTCGCTTTGCATTGTTTCACGTTAAGCCCAGGCTTACCGAGGAGCGATGCAAAGCGACATTACGCGCAACCTCACCTAATTTAAAAGCCAATGTGTAATCACGCTGGGTACGCTTAGACCTAGGTTTATTTGATGTTGTCACAAAGAAGTCCCCTTTATGTCAACCTATTTCAGGATGGGATATGCCGCATAAAAAAGCCCATGTTTCTACATGGGCTTTTGCTTTTAAAAGCGAATATCCGTCGTGAACAGTACTACTCAGCCGGACCGTTAAGCGCTACGTTTTCTAAGTGCTGCATCATTTCAGGCCAAATGAGGGCCATGACGTCTTGACGAAGGGCCTCACACTCTTCTGAGTATTTGAGACTGCCATCTTTTTCAGAATCTAACCAATGGTTTTCTTTAAGTGCACCAATGAAACTAGACAGTACATTCTTGTCGTAAAACTCTGGTGAGCTTAGCCCGTAAAGCGCAGACAAGCGCTCTGCAACTTGCTTGCTCTCGCGCTCTAGTGCGCTACGGCTTATTACTTTTTCTTTATCAAGAATAGTCAGTACTACGGCATAACGCTGCAATGTTTCCTGCATACAACGGCTCAACAGCCATGCTGAATGGAATTCTTTACAGTGCGCATTCGGAGGAAGAAGCTCTCCTTCTTTTTGACGTAAAAGTCCATTATCTAACAGAGCCGTGACCAGTGCATCGGTATGGGCAAGGGCTTCATCTTGGGTAAGGTGCAAAAACAGTTCTTTTTGCAATAAAGGGTAAAGCGCTGCAATAAGCTGCAGTATTTCGTTCTTCGTTGCCCCTTTCTTCGCGAAAACAGACGCCATAACCAAGCCTGGAATTGCAAACAAGTGCAAAATATTATTTCGATAATAGGTAAGGTAAACCGCTGACTTAGGCTGAGGACTAATTAGCCTGCCATAATCGTCTTCTTTTATATCAAAGCGACCGAGTTTTAGCGTATCGCGCAGCAATTCTTCCGCCGTCGATTCTGGGATTGTTGCATCTTCACTAAAGGGGACTGCCTTAAACAAATCCATAAAATCGCCGATGGCTTGTTTTAACTCAGACTCGCTCATAGTTTGAGTTTTTGAAGACAACAAACACAGCGAGGTTAGCGCCATGCCGTTTAACGCAGCAGCGCGGTTTATGCGAGTCATAACGTTGTTTGCTAATTCATTAACCGCTGGCGTTAACCACGCAGGCTTTTTCTCAGGTTCCGCATCGCGACAGTCACGCCAGTTTGGCACATGAGTTTCGAGAAACTGGTTGAGCGCGATTGGTTCACCAAAGTTAACATAACCGTGGCCGTAGTTTTTTAGTTTACGAATGGCTGAGAACACCTGAAGATTAGACTCTTTTTTCTTCTTAGAGCCTTTAAGTTCATTGAGGTAACTCTTTACTTCCATTACATTTTCGTAGCCAATGTAAACAGGCACGATGCTGACTGGGCGATTAACTCCTTTAAGCATGGCTTGAATGGTCATGGCTAGCATGCCTGTTTTCGGCGGTATCAAACGACCGGTGCGGCTGCGGCCACCTTCTGGGTAATACTTTACTGAATAACCCTTATTGAACAGTAACTCTAAATATTCTCTAAATACGGCAGTGTATAGCTTGTTACCTGCGAAACTGCGGCGTAGGAAGAACGCTCCGCCACGACGAAACATTTTGCCCACAGGCCAAAAATTGAGATTTATGCCCGCTGCAATATGTGGCGTTACCATACCTTCATGATAAATCACGTAAGTCAGCAACAGGTAATCCATATGGCTACGGTGACAGGGCACGTAAATAATCTCGTGGCCGTTTGCGGCTAGCTCACGAATACGGTCTGCATGACCTACGCTAATACCGTTATATATCTTGTTCCAAATGCGGGTGAGCAGCCTATCACCGAACCTGATCAGTCCCTCACGGTAATCTGCAGCGATTTCCGTGATATAGCCTTGAGCTGTCTCTTTTGCTTTCTCGTGAGACACTTTCTTGCTTCGTGATTCTTCAGCAATGGCTCGACGAACTGCATCAGAGCCCAACACACTATTATTTAGTTCTTGCCGCTCTAACAACGTAGGGCCAGTCATACTTTGGCGTTTACGCTGAAAGTGAGTGCTTGCTACTCGCACTAGTTTGTGAGCAATGCTTTGATCGCTGCCATGTTGGTTAGACATCGCTCGTGCTGACACTGCTTTGGAATAGTTGATGAAGTTATCACGGCCCAAAAATAACACGATGAATAACTTGCGAAGCCAGCTTGGTGCTGCGGCTTCTGTGATCAAGTCACTCAAGCCTGGATTACCACGACCGGGAGCTCTTCCCCACGTTACATATACAGGCACGACCTGCAAATCCAAGTTTTCATGGTCTCTGTGCAAATGAAAAAGGTCAGTAAAAACCTCTTCGATACCCGTATCTTTCGGTGATGAGCGAAAAATGGGTTGGGTTTTTCGCAGAAACAGTGTCGATGAATATTCCCTGCCCGCTAGCGTGAGCGTTTCGGTTGGACTAGGTAAACCTAGCGCTTCGGTCGACATTCTCAATGCGAGCTGGTCTGTCACTGAGTTTGAGGGAAGAAGATAAACAATCGGCTTGCTTTTATCTATTCCAAGTTCGGTCTCAACGTTTACTGGGATACTGTGGGCTTTTACCAGTAACTTAACAGGATAATGAAATACCGACAGGAGGGCTTTTCGCATCCACGACATGAATTGTGTAATCCTATGAAATAAAAACGGGTGAAGTGTAACATAATCGCTTTACGATCTCGCGATATGCCATTTTCATTGCTGTAATGACTAGATCATAGCGCACAAGTTCAAAAACTTGTCCTCCTTTTATTTAGTAAACGTTTTTCACTACTCCGCTTATACTTTTTTACTACCCATAATGCCCCGTATTTTGTTGCTATACCGAGTCACTGTTACTACTTTTTATATAGGTAAAAATTAATGAGCTACACGTAGTGAACGATCAATCTCGTTTAAAAACCATTGACGATTTCATGCTGAACAGTGAATTACCTTTGGACTTAGATGACCTAATGGTGATTCTTGCTGAGGCATATCAAGTTCCGATAGCGCTTATAGGTATTGTAGGTCAATACGAAGAAACGTTTAAAGCCAAATTCGGTACAGATTTAGCTCGTATAAATCGAGAGCATGCTTTTTGCAGCCGCGTGGTAGACGAAAAGAAACAACTTGTCGTGTGCAATGCCAATGAAGATCCCCGTTTTTCAGATAACCCTTTGGTTACTGGCGAACCCAATATTTGTTTTTACGCGGGAACTCCCTTGAAAATAAATAACCAAGTGGTTGGCGCGGTCTGCCTGATTGATAGTAAGCCGCGGGAGATGGACGAGAAGCGTTTGAAGTTATTAGAAAGAGTGGGTGCATTAGTCAGCCAGCACATATCTCTTTCACGAGAACATGAAGTGCTGAAGAGGGAGCATGGCCTAATAGAAAAGTCTCCTATTGTTTTAGCGACATGGCGATACGACACATCATTACGGTTAGTTCATATATCAAATAACAGTGAACGAGTGTTGGGCATTTCAGCCCACGATTTGCTTGAGGGCTTGGTTGAGCTTAGCGATGTTATAACACAGGAAGCGGATAATGCGTTTACCTTTGCTATGCAGGCACACATGGAAGGGGTTGAATCTCATTCATGTCGTTTACAAATCACTACGCCTAGCAGAACTATTTGGGTGAGTATGATCTCGACTGCGAATTTTAGAGAGGATGGTGCGTTATATTCCGTACAGGCATTTCTATTTGATACGAGTGATCAAAAATACGTCGAAGATAAGCTGAATAAGACAAACCAGAGAATGCGTTTATTGTTAGAAGCTTCGGAGTTAGGTACATGGGATTGGAATTTAGCCGCCGACGTTAATCAAGTAAATAAGCGATGGTGCGATATTGTTGGTATTGAATATGAATATTACGATACCAGCGCGCGTTTTTTTCGGCAGCTTATTCACCCTGCTGACTACGTTAATGTAGAAAAAATGCTTCACGATCATTTGAAAGGCAAAACAAGTATTTTCAATACGACGTTTCGTATGAAACATACTAATGAATCGTGGGTTTGGGTGGAAAGCTACGGGAAAACGGTAGAGACTGATGAAAGAGGAAGGCCAGTCCGTATTGCAGGCATTCATCGCGATATTACCGAGAGGATGGAGCGAGAGCTTCACGAGAAGAAAAAGACTCAGCTACTTCAGTTTATCAATAAGACCCGAGCGTCTTACCTACAAAATAATGATTTGACCTTAGCCTGCCAGACAGTACTGCCTGAATTAATTGATATTTCTGACAGTCAATTCGCATTTATAGGTCAAATGAAGGGAGAGGGTGAAACGTCACGGCTTTTCATACATGCCATATCCGAAATAGTGTGGGATAGCAGTAGCTTCACTCAATATAATGAATACAAAAAGCGAAATTTGTATTTTAGTAATTTCAATAATCTTTTCGGAACCACCATTGTGACGGGCGAAGTCACCATTAGCAATGTATCGGGAAGTCACCCTAACTCTAAAGGGGTACCTAAAGGCCATCCGCGAATAAGTCGATTTTTAGGATTGCCGATAAAGATTAAAGACAGAGTGGTGGGGATGATTGGGCTAGCGAACAAGTTTGATGTTTATACCGTCGAAGATGCTGAGTTTTTACAGCCCCTGTTAGACGCCCTTGCAGGGCTTTTCTATGCTGTCGAGCAAGAAGAAGGAAGAGCCATTGCAGAAGAAAAGCTGCGCCGGTTAGCGATGACCGACTCTTTAACAGGGTTGTACAACCGCCGTGCTTTTTTAGATGAATGTGATACGGTGTTACAAAGGCACGGCAGTGGCTGCGTTGCCATCATCGACGTGGATCATTTTAAAAAGGTTAACGACACCTACGGGCACGATGCCGGCGATCAAGCGCTTATCATGATTGCAGGTAAGATTGCTAAACAAAATCAGGCGCCTGGCGTGGTAGCGCGACTTGGTGGGGAGGAGTTTGCGCTCGTCGTTTTTGGTGAAACCAAAGAAGAAATACATGTCCAATTAGAGGCTTTGCGCATCGCTGTTGAGGAAAGCACGCTCACCTACGAATCGGACAAAATAAGCCTAACTATTAGTATAGGGGCTGCATTCATCGAGGACACGTTTGGCGTAGACTTTAGCTCGCTTTTATCTGATGCCGATAAATCACTGTATTTAGCGAAAGAAAAAGGAAGAAACAAGGTGGTTTGGGTGAGTTAAGGGCAAAAGACAAGGCAAGTTCTTGTTATTTGTTTTTAGGTGTATATACTTACAGGAACTGTATGAACAGACAGGTCTTTTATGCGCCCACTCACAGCTCGACAAACTGAAGTTTTAGAACTAATCAAGACAACTATGCAAGAAACGGGTATGCCGCCTACCCGTGCTGAAATTGCTCGTCAACTTGGCTTCCGATCTGCTAATGCAGCCGAAGAACATTTAAAGGCGCTGGCGCGAAAAGGCGTGATAGAAATTCTTCCGGGCACGTCCCGAGGCATCAAGCTAAATATTCCTCTAGAGAGTGAAGCGGCTGAGGAAGAAGGTTTGCCGCTTATAGGGCGCGTTGCCGCTGGTGAGCCTATTCTGGCGCAAGAGCATGTCGAATCGCACTATAAGGTAGACCCAGCGTTGTTCAAGCCTCAGGCTGACTTTTTACTTCGTGTAAACGGCATGAGTATGAAGGACATCGGTATTTTAGACGGAGATTTGCTAGCGGTTCATCGCACGACGGATGTTCACAATGGTCAGGTTGTTGTTGCCCGTGTAGACGAAGATGTTACGGTTAAGCGCTTGGAAAGGCGAGGCCGTGAAGTATTGCTACATGCTGAAAATGAAGAGTTTGCGCCAATTAAAGTTGATCTCGCTAACGAGCCGTTTGCCATTGAAGGTATCGCGGTGGGCGTTATTAGAAACGCAGACTGGATGTAAGGTTTTAGCAACTTTGATTAAAAGCGGCGCATTAGCCGCTTTTTTTATGCCTCTTTATCCCCTCCCCACTCATCGTATTGGCAACTTAGGGTTTAATGTCTTGGTAAAAGTACTCAGCATTACTGCTCTATTTTTGATTAATTTCGCCGGTATTGAAATTGCTATTTGTTGCTGAGACAGTCAATTCCGAATTCGAGCGCTGTTTGAAAGTGATGTTTACTCGCTAAATACTTTCCTATTTTTTAGTAATTTAGAATAAAAGTATCGCCGACCCCGTGTTCAAAATGAGCGTTTAATCTCAACGCCCATCAAGTTATGGCGGCCTCAACGTTACTCGCCTTATGTCATGCTATGCAATTCTCAAATGATTAAATTTTGACCGTTTCATTAAATTTTTAATAGAAAAGACTAGACGGCGCGACATTATTGAGCAATTCTTATACAGAGATTAACAAAATAATAACAATGACTCTAAATTTGTTTTACAAGTTGAGGTAAAGGGTCAAGCGTTCGCAATTCATTTGGTAGGGTATCGCGCTCAGAGAAGGCGTCTTCAGTCCTACCATTACGGAGGTGCTGAGTGAAACAACAAACGACCATATTGGCAAAGTGGTGTGCAACCATATCAGCTTTGCTTTTCTCTTCATTGCTTTTCGCACAGGAAACGGCAGAAGAAGTTTCTTCATTGAACTTGAGGCGCGGCGCGACCGATATCAGTGGCCAAGTATATGACCTTCATATGCTGATGTTTTTCATTTGCGTCGGCATTGCGGTAGTGGTTTTTGGCGTAATGTTTGTTTCTATGTATTTACATAGAAAATCTCGAGGCGCCAAGCCAGCAAATTTCCATGAAAATGTAAAAGTGGAAATTGCATGGACAGTTATCCCCTTTCTCATACTTATCTTTATGGCGGTTCCCGCAGCGAACACCCTCATTGCCATGGAGGATACCACTGAACCCGATATGACGGTGCTAGTAACGGGTTCGCAGTGGAAATGGCACTACAAGTACATGGATAGCGACGTGGAATTCTATTCACTTCTAGCTACTCAGCGGGAACAAATCGAAAACAAGTTTGCAAAAACAGATAACTATTTGTTGGAAGTCGATCGCCCGCTTGTCATTCCTACGGGCAAAAAAGTTCGTTTTCTTATTACTTCTGACGACGTGATTCATTCTTGGTGGGTACCTGACTTCGCCGTGAAGAAAGACGCAAATCCCGGGTTCATCAATGAGTCGTGGGCGAAAGTAAACGAACCGGGAATTTACCGCGGACAGTGCGCAGAACTTTGCGGAAAAGATCACGGTTATATGCCGGTTGTAGTTATCGCCAAAGAGCCTGCTGAGTTTGATAAATGGATGGGTGAACAAGAGGAAAAGGTTCGTCGGGCGAAAGAAGAAGAACAGCGATTACTTTCAATGAACATGTCAATGGATGAGTTGATGAAAGAGGGCGAGCGCGTCTATAACGCTACGTGTGCCGCCTGTCATATGCCTAACGGTGAAGGTTTGCCAGGCGTATTTCCTGCGTTAAAGGGCAGCAAAATGGCCCTTGAAGATCAAAAAGGCCATATTGATATCGTGCTTCACGGTAAATCGGGCACGGCGATGCAGGCATTTAACAAAATGCTTAGCCTAAAAGAAATAGCGGCGGTGGTTACCTATGAACGAAATGCATGGGGAAACAATACCGGAGATATGGTTCAGGCCAAAGATGTCAACGCTGTGGCAAACGGAAACTAGGAGCAGATCATGAGCAAAGCAACTGAAGTTATCTCGCCAGATACCTCTGCGCCCCACGCTGGCCACGGGCATGATGAGCATAACCATGAACACCACGATCACATTCCAAAGGGGATAACTCGCTGGCTGTTTACCACTAATCACAAAGACATTGGCACACTCTACCTATGGTTTGCTTTTATTATGTTTTTAGTGGGTGGAGCGATGGCGATGGTCATTCGAGCCGAACTCTTTCAACCAGGTCTACAGATAGTTGAGCCGAACTTCTTTAATCAAATGACCACGGTACATGGGCTTATCATGGTATTTGGGGCGGTGATGCCCGCCTTTACAGGACTTGCTAACTGGTTAATTCCAATGATGATTGGCGCGCCAGATATGGCACTGCCTCGAATGAACAACTGGAGTTTTTGGATATTACCGGGTGCGTTTTTAATCTTACTTAGCTCGCTCTTTATGGAGGGAGGCGGCCCTGCGTTTGGTTGGACTTTTTACGCTCCGCTTTCAACCACTTATAGCGGGGATTCAACGGCGCTTTTCGTGTTCTCTGTTCATATTATGGGTATTTCGTCAATCATGGGGGCGATTAACGTAATCGTTACCATATTTAATATGCGTGCGCCGGGTATGACG
>Ga0105235_100377_pt1 | contig 15738 bp, 10 predicted proteins | sample Virmet3819_2500_FD_90059 | JGI IMG/M metagenome (GOLD analysis project Ga0105235, IMG submission 90059) | Marine viral communities from the Southern Atlantic ocean transect to study dissolved organic matter and carbon cycling - metaG 3819_2500 | ecosystem: Environmental > Aquatic > Marine >... | reverse complement strand
TTTACGTTTTACCGATACAAAAGGTAAAGAACAACACGTATCTATCCCTGCGGGCCTAGTTGATGAAGAGTTTTTCGAAGAAGGTAAAATGTTCGACGGTTCTTCAATCGCTGGCTGGAAAGGCATCAATGAATCAGACATGGTTCTTCTTCCAGATGCGGACAGCTGTGTTGTAGACCCGTTTGCTGAAGAAACACAAGTAAACATTCGTTGTGACATCGTTGAGCCTTCTACTATGGAAGGTTATGAGCGCGATCCTCGTTCAGTTGCTCGTCGCGCAGAAGAGTACCTAAAGTCGACAGGCATCGGTGACACAGTATTCTTCGGTCCTGAGCCAGAATTTTTCCTTTTCGACGACGTTCGCTTCCACACAGACATGGCGGGTTCTTTCTATAAGATTGATTCTGCAGAAGCCAAATGGAATTCAGGTGAAGAATTCGAAGGCGGCAACATGGCACACCGCCCAGGCGTTAAAGGCGGTTACTTCCCAGTACCACCAGTAGATTCTGCCCACGACATCCGTGCAGCTATGTGCTTAGTAATGGAAGAAATGGGCCTTGTAATTGAAGCGCACCACCACGAAGTAGCTACAGCTGGCCAAAACGAAATTGCATGCCAATTCAACACGCTAGTTAAGAAAGCTGATGAAATTCAAATTTACAAGTATGTAGTTCACAACGTTGCACACGCATACGGTCAAACTGCTACCTTTATGCCTAAGCCACTTGTTGGCGATAACGGTTCTGGTATGCACTGCCACCAGTCTATCTCTAAAGATGGCGTAAACATCTTCGCGGGTGACAAGTACGCAGGTCTTTCTGAAGAAGCACTTTACTACATTGGCGGTATCATCAAACATGCGCGTGCAATCAACGCATTTGCAAACGCGTCGACTAACTCATACAAGCGTCTAGTTCCTGGATTCGAAGCGCCGGTAATGCTTGCTTACTCAGCACGTAACCGCTCAGCGTCTATTCGTATTCCACACGTAACTAGTGATAAAGCGCGTCGTATCGAAGTTCGTTTCCCTGACCCAACAGCTAACCCATACCTAGCGTTCACTGCAATGCTTATGGCTGGTCTTGACGGAATTAAGAACAAGATCCACCCTGGCGATGCAATGGATAAAGATTTGTATGACCTACCTGCAGAAGAAGCAGCGGAAATCCCAACAGTTGCAAGCTCGCTAGAAATGGCGCTTGAAGCGCTTGATAACGACCGTGACTTCCTTAAAGCCGGCGGCGTTATGTCAGACGACATGATCGATGCATACATCGACCTTAAGTCTGAAGAAGTAACCAAACTTAACATGACAACTCACCCAGTTGAGTTTGATATGTACTACAGCGTGTAATCACACCTGTATAGCGATATATACTAAAGCCCGCTTTGCGGGCTTTTTTTATGCGCGCTAATTATCTACTATGGTTATGTGGTTTCGGTAAAAAGTACTAATAGAGCCCCCTTTTTGGCAGAATTTACCGTGCGCCAGTTTTAGTCAAATCTAGCCAGACTAATTAAGTGATCGGTCAAAGGTAATAAATTGGCAGCCCAACAATACATTGATTAGGTAACAACACGTGCAAAACATGACGCGAAATATCTGCTTACTATCTCTGCTGTCGCTTGCTAGCTATGGGCTGCTCCCTTTAAAGGCCACTGCGATAAGTCAAGATAATGAACAAAAAAGTACGCAGCAAGATGCACAAATGAACGACACAGCTGAAGGCGTCAATGCACCCGTCGCTGGAACCTCTTCTTCTACAACAATCTATAAAGTAGTTGGAAAAGATGGCTCTATTACTTACACCGATAAGCCGCAAAAAAATGCAGAGCCATTAGCGTTTGATGGAAAAACACAGAACGTAGTTACCGCTGCGAAAGTTCCCCCGCCACCACCACTCAAGCTCGATGCACCAAAGCCGAAATACCGCGTAGTAATCAAATCTCCAGCACCTGAGGCGACAATCCGAAATAATTTAGGTGAAATTACCATTTCAGCGACTCAAACTGGTGCACCTAAAGCACCTATCTATCGGTTAATTCTTGATGATGCCCCAATTGCTAGCAATAATTCCGGCGTTTTTAAGTTATCTGGTATCCATCGTGGGGCACACACCTACAAAGTTGAACTAACTAACAATACGGGCAAGACTCTTGCATCGTCTCCAGTTCAAACCCTTTACCTTCATCAGGCATCGGCGTTAATTAATAACTAATAGCGTGCAACCATGGTTTTGCAAGCGCACCACAGAGGTTCAGTGAATATTTATTGCTGAGTTCTTTATTCGCGCACCGCATCATTGCAAGCTACAATGCACAAATATGGTGCAAAGGAGACGAGCTCGGATGCATTCCACCGAGTTAGAAACACAACAGCTAATCAATAGCTTAAACACCGCATTGGTGATGGTAGACAATAAACTTACGATTGTTTATGCCAACCATGCGGGTGAAGCTTTGTTTGAAACTGGGTTAAAACAACTTATCGGACACCCACTTCAAGACTTCTTTCTGCCGGGCACAATAGAGACCACCCGCCTTAAAGCCGCTATAAGGAAAGGTGAAGATTTCACCGAGAATGAAATTAAATTGGCGTTTAGAGATAACCGCTACGTATCTGCTGATTTGACTGTAACGAATTTACACTTTGAAGACGGCCCACGCCTGCTATTTGAAGTTAAAAAAATTGATCAGCAAAAGCGCATAACGCGAGAAACACTGCAAAACGCACAGCACTATGCTGCCCGAGAACTAGTGCGTGGCCTTGCTCACGAAATTAAGAACCCACTTGGCGGCATTCGTGGCGCAGCACAGCTTCTAGAAAAAGAGCTGAACGACGAGCACAAAGAATTTACCAGCATGATCATTGAGCAATCTGATCGTCTTCGCAACTTGGTTGACCGTCTACTAGGGCCCAATTCACTGCCGCGATTCGAAGAAAGCAACGTGCATCAGGCCCTTGAAAAAATCCGCAGCCTTATGCGATTTGACTCAGATAGCCCTATTGCCATTGTTCGCGATTATGATCCGAGTATACCGCCACTGATGCTTGATCCGGATATGATCCAGCAAGCGGTACTCAATATTGTTCGCAACAGTGTTCAGGCGCTAACAGAAAGCGAAACGCCTAATCCAGAAATAAAATTAGTAACACGCATAGAGCGCCAGATGACGATTCAAACAAAACGTTATGCGCTAGTGGCAAAAATAAAGATTATTGATAACGGACCGGGCATTCCGCCGGAAATTAAAGACACACTTTTCTACCCCATGGTCACAAGTAAACAGAATGGCTCTGGGCTGGGTTTGTCAATATCACAGACCCTAATCAACCACCACGGCGGCAAAATAGATGTAGACAGCTACCCTGGTCACACTGAGTTCGTAATTTATCTACCAATCGATCGTAAGGAGACAGACGATGACGAATGAGTCTGTGTGGATTGTCGATGACGACAGTTCTATTCGTTGGGTGCTGCAAAAGGCCTTACAGGCAGCTGAAATAAGCTGTTTAAGTTTTGAAAACCCTGAAGATTTATTACTTCAACTTCAAAGCGGCCAAGCCCCTGAAGTCATCATTTCAGATATTAGAATGCCACAAATGGACGGCATGACTTTATTGAACGAAGTGCATTCTTCGCACCCTATGCTTCCCGTTATAATCATGACAGCGCATTCTGATCTTGATAGCGCTGTAAACGCTTATCAAAAGGGTGCGTTTGAATATTTACCAAAACCTTTCGACATAGACGAAGCGGTTACATTAACCCAGCGGGCACTTGCCCACTCTCGGGAACAATCAAACGTATCAAAAGCACAGCCTGAAGATGTGGTGACCGAGATCATCGGCGAAGCCCCTGCTATGCAGGAAGTGTTTCGCGCCATTGGCCGCCTCTCACGCTCTTCAATCAGCGTGCTCATTAACGGACAATCTGGCACAGGTAAAGAGCTGGTTGCACATGCGCTTCACAGGCACAGCCCCAGAGCAAGTAAACCCTTTATTGCGCTGAACATGGCTGCTATTCCCGCTGACCTTGTAGAGTCTGAATTATTCGGTCATGAAAAAGGTGCATTCACCGGTGCACAAGCTGCTCGCCAAGGTCGCTTTGAACAAGCCGACGGCGGTACGTTATTCTTAGATGAAATTGGTGATATGCCCTTAGATGTGCAGACCCGCTTGTTGCGCGTACTTGCTGATGGCCAGTTTTATCGCGTTGGCGGTCATCAATCGGTGAGTGTGGACGTGCGCATTATTGCAGCAACCCACCAAAATTTAGAACAGCGTGTTGCTGAAGGAAAATTTAGGGAAGATTTGTTCCACCGCTTAAACGTGATTCGCGTACACCTCCCCTCTCTTAGTGAACGCAGAGAAGACATTCCCCTGCTAACGCGACACTTCTTACGTCGTGCGGCAAAAGAGCTGGATGTAGAAGCTAAGAGTATTTCTAAAGAAGCTGAACGCGTCATGTCGCAGCTATCATGGCCAGGTAACGTCAGACAGTTAGAAAACGTGTGCCGATGGCTTACCGTGATGGCAAGTGGTCAAGAAGTTCTGCCTAGCGATTTACCACCAGAGATCCATAGTGACAACGCGATAGAGAAACCGAGTACAGAATCGGGGGAGTGGCCAGATTTGTTGGCTAGCTGGACGGATAAGCAACTTCGTGACGGTCATCACAATATTCTTAACGACGCGATGCTGACGTTTGAGCGCGTTATGCTTGAGCGAGCGCTGCATCACACACACGGCCATAAGCAAGATGCTGCTAAGCGTTTAGGTTGGGGGCGCAACACGTTAACAAGAAAGCTCAAAGAACTCGGCGTAAACTAATTATCTGGTTGGGTTAGGCAAACCTCAAAAATAGCAGACGCAGGCCTGCTATTTTTATTTGTCTGACTTGCCAATCATTTTTGAATGGCTTTTAGCCTTCTATTAAAAGCTCACCCAAAAAGACTGCAGGTTGTTAATGCCCTTTAGTCAAAAGCGCAGTCATTGCCTGGTTGAAAATTCTCACCCATTTCATGCTGAACTGGCCTTTGGCGCTGCGGTTAATTTCAATCACCGCCTCTTTTTTTGATAACACCTTATCTTCATTGTGAGCTCTGGGATGAGTCATGGCGTCATAGGTATCCACTATAGCGAGTAACTTTGCGCCTTCACAAATATCGTCTTCTTTAAGCCCGAGTGGATAACCGGTTCCATCAGTACGCTCGTGATGCTGCATCACAATTTTACGCGCCATATCCCACTGGTCTAAATGCTCTAACAAACGCGCACTCTTATATACGTGAGAGCGCATAAGATTAAACTCGTTATCGCTAAGAGCATCTCCTTTATGGAGTAGCTTTAGAGGCATAAATGCCATACCGAAATCGTGAACGTAACTGGCAACGGCAAGCTGGTCCTCGTCAATAGGATTTTCGGCCACGTCATTAATGTACATAGCAAGTTTTGCGACCCGATCACCACGCCCAGCCCAGTAATCTGAACGGCGCTCTATAGACTGCATTAGATCTCGGAAAAACAGAATATCCTGCTTTTTTTCGCTACTAATGTCTTTTGGTATTCCCGTTGCCGCAAGGGTGACCGGCTTATTTTGAGCATTGGATTGCTCGTTATCGTCAATCACTCTATCTAGAGCCGGATTTAGTAATAGTACAGCTTCTGTTAGACGCTTCTCATGATCAGATGAATTTTCAGGTGTCACCCGGCTTATTGCCAAAACTAGCTGGTTATGAAGATTGTCATCGTACTCAGCACTACCATTGGCCATTACGCTTTCTACAAACGCTTTAACCCTATCCATGGTCAGCAATACCAAATCACTCATTGTGCTTGTGTAAGCCACCTGCCCTTTGCGTAAATAATCTAGCAAGTCTTCTACGTGCTGCAAAAGTGGGATCATCGGTGAGAAGTTAACTAAGCCCAAATCGCCTTTGATTGTATGAATAGAGCGAAACAAAGCGCGCTGCAACTCGTTGTCTTCAGGACGAAGCTCTAATTCAATCAGAGTTTGCTCACTAGATTCATAGAGTTCGTTAATTTCCTCCATTAGGTCAGCGAGAATATCTTCTTCGAGGTCGTCTGGAGTGAATGTTTGCATATACTGGTTACCGAGTTAAATTCGATTGCGCTTCTTCTTATTGTAATTGGGTATCGGCAAAATTTCCTCATACTAAAGGTGATAAAGGTAAGGACTTTTTAAATAAAAAGATTTGCGCTGTAAAAACTCATCGGACAAGTGTACGCTGAAACTTCATCTATACTGCGCGCGTCAATAGAATCTAGGAGTTGTTTTGATCGCTTTATTCCGCATTCCAGCACTTTTTATCGCCTTTTTGTTTATCAACGTTGTGTTGTTGATTATTTGTATTGTGCGCCCTTTTCACAAAGATAACGTTCATGCGGCGGGCAGCTTATATTCTCTCATGGCGAAAATTGTGGGCCTGAAACTCATCATTAGAAAGGACCCAGCGGTTAAAATTAATGAACCTTATGTATTTATAGCCAATCATCAAAATAGCTTTGACGTGATTACGATTTGTAAAGCTGCCCTTCCTGGCGTGGTCACAATTGGTAAAAAAAGCCTAAAGTGGATCCCTATCTTCGGCCAAATATACTGGCTATCTGGGAACATCATGATTGATAGAAAAAACTCGGGTAAAGCCCGAAATACGCTAGATATTGCCGCACACCGTATTGCAAAAAAGAAGACGTCAGTATGGCTATTTCCTGAAGGCACCAGAAGTTACGGCAGAGGTATTCTACCTTTTAAGCAGGGAGCATTTCGTTTAGCTAAAACGACCAATGAGCCCGTGGTCATGGTTACAGCTAGTAACCTGCACAACAAAGTGAAATGGAACCGTTGGGACAATGGCATAGTGCTCATTGATATTTCTGCTCCCGTCCCCCTTACTGAAGCGCATTCAATCAAAGAGTGGATGGTACATTTCAATAATGAAATGAAACAAAAATTCGATACGCTCAATACTCAGGTCGCTGAACTAGAAAAAAGCAGGTAAACTTGCGTCAAAATTGCTAACGAGTGTTTATTATGACCCAGTTCGATGAAAGAGAAGAGTGGTACGAGTTTAATCAAGAAACCATTGATGCCCTTTTAGAAGACGGCAGCCAAGCAGACGCCGACTATACCATTGAGCACCACTTCGCCAGTACAGACTTCGATGTGTTAGAAAAAGCCGCCGTAGATGCATTTAAAGCCGGTTTTGAAGTTACGGATGCAGAGGAATTGATGCTAGATGACGGTGAAACAATTTTCTGCTTCGACGCTATAGTTGAAAGGAAACTGGATATTGAAAAACTCAATGCAGATTCTGACGCACTGCTAAAAATCGCTGACAAACACGACGTAACGTACGATGGATGGGGTACGTACTTTGAACCCCGTGAAGAAGGCGATTACGAAGAAGACGAATATCAATTCGATGACTAAGCCTTGCACTTAGTTTTTTAAATAAGCACGTTAAGTTCTCCTTCAGCTTTTGTTCATCTTTTTCCATCAACAATGACACTGTCATTATCGATTGGAAAAGGATGGACAGATGAAAAAATTACTACTCGCACTTGCCACATATTCCGCTTTTACCGCAGTGCAATTGAATTTCACTGCGCCTGCGCATGCAACAATTGAATCAGACTCGCCGTTAAAAGCCGTTGAGTCTAAAGAGTATCGCTACGACAAGCCCTTTGTTCCATCGGCGTCGCTTGAATCGAAGACCACAGATACTGTAAATAGCCAACGCGATGAAATTCAGTCTTCGGATGGCGCTCTTCATCAAGACGCGAATATTCTTGAAACTGGAAAACACACGCAACATTTGGGCATCAATAAGTCTTCTAGCGACATTGTCGTTAGCAGTATTAATGAATTTTGGATTTACGAAAGCTGGGTATCGTTAGAGCAAGATATTGACTACGATGGCTATCACTCTACTTTTTCAATCGAGTTCGACGCCGATACTATTTTTACACGCGCCCCTGTTTATGCAGTTTTATACCTAGGTAGAAACGATGTTTATGAAGCTATTCATGTGACGTCTGACTTTTACATCTATTCAGAAGATTCCACGGACACGTTTACAATTGAAAGTAATCTTTTATCTGGGTACGCTCCGGGTGATTACGATATTTTACTAGAGCTTTATGACGCAGATACAGAAATGCTAGTCGCTTACACAGATGCCTACGATGATAGCGCTCTTGCGTATGTTCCTCTTGAAAGTGAAAACTACGAGCACGTCGAAGAAGAGACAGTTGTGGTCGTTGAAGAGCACGGTGGCACATGGACTTTTCTCACGCTCGTTATGCTAGGTGGAGTAGCATTCATACGCAGATTGTCGGTAAGAAGCCAAAGATAGATTGAGTACACAGCGTGCAAACTGATAAGGCTGCATATTATTGCAGCTTTTTATCGCCTGCTCTCGCAGCCTCGATGCCAGCATTCAGCGCCAATAGGTTTATTTGCTCCGCTATTCATTTGATTACTGTAAGTACGGTATTAATGAGTTCACTTTTTTCATTTAGCTCAGAAATTTTAGTAGATGTCTCTTCTATACTTTCACCTAAGCTATGAATATCATCCACGGTTTTTTGTACTATCTGATTACCTGCGCTTGCACACTCGTTACAGCTTTTAGTTTTGTCTGATGTTTGTACAGCGTTGTGAGATACTTCTTCAGTGGCCTTTGACATTTGACTTAACGCGGCTGATACCTCTTCAATTTCGGCCAATTGAAGCTGAGTTTCACTCACATTCATATATTTATTTTTGGCAGAAGCGCAACATTGTTTGGTACTTCTGTACAATCGATGCCAGAATAAAACTAAGTTACCGTTTGTTTTGGACGCGCGTATATGCCTGCAAAATATAATAAAAACCAAAAGTCCTCGCCAACACGACGAACCCTGTTAAAGGGTGGACTGGCTTTCGGTTTGACTGCGGGCGTGACTCCTTTTGCTATTGGAAAGCCTAAACCCACACTTCGTGTAATGGGTACCCACGTAACGCTCCAAGAAGATATACGACAGCGGGCGATGGAAGACTTGGGCATAAACATAGCATTTGAACCCGGCGGCAGTGCTAGAGTTCTTCAGAAGGCATCGATGCTCCCAAATTCATTCGATCTCTATGAGCAGTGGTCTAACAGCATCAACGTACTGTGGCGAGCTCAAGCTATTCAGCCAATAGAAAAAAAGCGTCTGCTATATTGGGAAGAAATAAATAACCTTACCAAGACCGGTAAACTCACGGGAAATGCAAGAGAGGGAGCAGGCGATGCACCGCATAAAATCCTTCATGTTCAAGGCAACGGATCCTTGGGCGAAAAGCATACAGATGGAATTAGCTTCTTACCCTACGTACACAACGTTGACTCTTTTGGCTATGACACAACGAAACTTCCTGTGGAACTCCAAAGTGAAGAAGAAAGCTGGGGATGGTTATTAGACTCTCGATATTCAGGTAGAGTGGGTATCGTGAATGATCCAACGATTGGTTTGTTTGACCTAGCGCTTGCCGCACAGGCCAAAGGCTTTATACAATTTGAAGATATTGGTGCCATTACTGAATACGAGCTGGATGACTTATTCAACCTTCTTATAGAGTTAACGCAATTAAATCATTTCAACGGATTTTGGACATCAGTCCCTGAATCGGTTGAGTTTATGAAAAGTGGCAGAGTGTCTATTGAAAGCATGTTCTCGCCCGCTGTATCAGCACTTAATGGTCAAGATATTCCTGTGAAATTTGCTGCGCCGAAAGAAGGTTACCGTGGCTGGCACGGCGTAATGTGTTTATCTTCCGCTACACAAGGACGAGCGAAAGACGTCGCATACGAGTACATGAACTGGTGGTTATCTGGCTGGCCTGGCGCATTTATCGCTAGACAGGGATACTATATTTCTAATCCTCAGCGCTCGGCTTCCTATTTATCGAAGCCCGAATGGGATTATTGGTACGAAGGAAAAGTAGCATCAGAGCCGTTGAAAGGAACCGACGGAAAGATAAGTGTTAAAGCCGGCGCACAGCGCAATGGCGGCAGTTATGAAACCCGTTTGAGTAACGTCGCAGTATGGAACACGGTTATGCCTACGTATGAATATAGCTTACAAAAGTGGTACGAATTCATTACCGCATGATCTCTCTGGAAGAAGTATCACTAATAAAATGGAATAGGGTTCTGTAAGTTCAAATGTTATCGTCAATTCGCATACAGCTTATCACCGTTTTTCTTGCGCTAATCACTTTGATTCTGGCACAGAGCTTTATTGCTCGTAAAAATCAGGATGTTTTGAGTAAAGGAGTTTCATCAGCAGCTAACGCAGTTATCAATGTCGGCATTGTTAAAGAGTTAGAGCGTGATGTTGTAGACCTACAAAGAAACGTACTTATTTTTAAAGAAAACGCCAGTAAGTCTGCGATCACACGCTTCAGCAGGCTGATGGTAACAATAAACAGCAAATTAGACACGCTAGACGCTGCGGAGCAATCTGGAAGCAAAGAGGGCGACAGGTATATTCTTTCGAGGATGAGAGAACACCTAAATGCTTATCAGGAGAACTTCTCACAGGTCGTCAATGCCCGCTCCGAGAGAGACAATTTAATAGCCCAAGGCACACTTTCAGATATTACTTTTTTCAACACATTGTTAGATGAAGCCCTAGCAAAAGGCGAAGTTTCCGTTGTTTCGGTGGAAGAAGCGAAAACCCTTCTAATTGGTGCTGAAAACGCAATGCTAAAGTATCTAATGAAGCCTGATATGAGGTTTATTCAATCATTTAACGAAGCAGCCGATTCCTTAAAGAGTCTCAACTTTTCGGAAAACGAGCGCCTTCAACAAAGAATAAAGTCACTCACGGCTAAACTAAAGAGCGACTTCTTTAAACTGACTCAGCTCATTCAAGGTAACTTATTTCTCGTCAATGTGGTCATGGCAGGCTCAGCCAACGAATTTCTTTACCTAAGCGGTGAGCTAGCTAAGCAAGTCACCACGAATTCAGAAGTTGCCACACAAAGAACGTATCAAATAGCCAAGCGCACTCAGCAAAACGGTGAGGTATTTTCCCTTATTGCGATACTTCTCGCACTGTCAGCAGCGCTCTTTTCTACCTTTCGAATTCTTGGTCCTATTCGTTCCATTACGTTGGTCTTTAACAAGCTTTCTAAAGGCGTTCAAATCGCTAATATTCCCGGCAGTAATCGCAAAGATGAGATTGGTAAATTAGCAAAAGCAGCGCTGGTGTTTAGCGATAAGAATCGCCAAACTGAAAAGCTTTTACATGAAGCGCGTAACATGAATACGCAGCTGGAGGGTTTAAACAGAGCTTTAACAGAATCGAAGATAAAAGCAGAGCAGGCAACTGCGTCTAAAAGTATGTTTTTAGCCAATATGAGTCACGAAATCCGCACTCCGATGAATGGCATTATTGGTCTGATAGAACTTGCTCAACAGCAAACGCTTTCAAATACGGTAAGAGGATACTTGGATAAAGCAGCATATTCAGGCCAAATTTTAATAAGCGTGATTAACGATATACTCGACTTTTCAAAGATAGAAGCTGGCAAGTTAAAAATAGAAGAAGTAAGTTTCTCATTGCATTCACTGTTCGATAACTTGATAGCAGTTATTGCACTACGCGCCAAGGAAAAGAACTTATCTGTTCACTTTACAGTAAACCCTTCGCTTCCCCCGCAGGTTATTGGCGACCCATTGCGTATTGCCCAAATTATTATGAATATTGGTAATAACGCCGTTAAGTTCACCGAGCAAGGTCATGTTGACATAGTGTTTAACGGCACATTAAATGAAAAAGGAAATGTGCTTAACCTCATAATGGAAGTTACAGATTCAGGCATAGGCATGAGTCCATCTCAACTGGATAGAATTTTCAAACCATTCACTCAAGCCGATGGGTCGACGAACAGGAAATATGGCGGTACTGGCTTGGGACTCGCTATTGTAAGCCAGCTCACAGAACTTATGCAGGGGCGCCTAGATGCGACGTCTACAATAGGTAAAGGCAGTACATTTAAAATTGAGCTGCCTTTGAAAGCGTTTAAAAACCAGGCAGGCGTCTTGGCTCAAACCCCTCAGCTTCCTTTAGATAGCCTTTATATTACTCAAGCGCCCTTGCTGCCATTGGCCTATTGTCATCAAATTCAGCTCTTGGAACAGCGACATTTATCGATTGAGGAAGCGAAACAAATATCCGACCTTCCCGAATTCATTATTTTTGACGTACAAAATTTCACTACCTTTAGAGAAAACCTTACTTGGCTAAAAAGTTTACACGAAACAGGCAAGTCGGTAGGTCTGGTGTTCGAGACAGCGGGTACTGCGCTTCAATCAAAATACGATTCGCTGTGGGACGGACCGTCAATTATGCATCCGTTTACGCCAGCGCAGTTCGATCGTTTTATAAATCAAGTGATCTCGAAAGACGCCAGAAATGACAATACGAAGTTTGATCATGAAACCATAAATACTGTGCTTGAAGGCCACGTGCTGTTGGTGGAAGACAATAATATCAATCAACTCGTAACAGGCGAGATGCTGACAAATCTTGGGCTTACTTTCGATATCGCAGAAGACGGAAAACAGGCTGTACAAAAAGTGGAAAATGCACCGCAATATGACCTCGTATTAATGGATGTTCAAATGCCCGTTATGGATGGTTATGAAGCAACAAGGATACTTCGTGAGAAAGGTTTTACCGGTGTACCTATTATTGGCCTTTCGGCAAATGCGATGAAGGAAGATAGACAAGGGGCACTTGATGCCGGTATGAATGACTATCTTACCAAGCCCATTAAGCAAAAGGCGCTTGTTGCTATGCTTAAACAATACTTAGGCAAACGATTAGATGGTTAACTTTATTTGATTATCAGCTTCATCAAATAAAAAAGGATTACCTCAAATGTGAGGTAACCCTTTTATTTATCTACTTCATTAGCCAGTTAAAGCTGAAGTATTTTCGTTTACAGTGCTTTAATGGTCTCGAACTGCTCTTTAAGTTTAGCTAGGGCTTTTTCACCCTCGTCCAACTTCGCACGTTCTTTCTCAATTACCGCTTCTGGCGCATTACTTACGAACTTCTCGTTACCTAATTTGCCACGGGTACGAGATACGTCTTTCTCGATTTTCTCCATCGCTTTAGTAATACGGGCAAGCTCTGCGTCTTTATCGATAAGCCCTGCCATTGGGATAAGAATTTCCATCTCACCCACAAGCGCTGTGGCACTGGCTGGCGCTTCTTCACCGTCTTTTAATATCGTAACGGTTTCAAGCTTAGATAGCTTATCGAGAAATGCCTTAGCCGCATCAAGACGACGGGCGTCTTCATCGCTTACGTTTTTAAGTAGCGCATTAAGCGGTTTGTTTGGCGAGATATCCATTTCACCACGAATATTACGAATACCTACGATAAACTTCTTCACCCACTCGATATCAGCAAGTACTTTGTCGTCTTGTTTCGCTGCATCAACTTCAGGGAATACCTGAACCATAATGCTTGCGCCCTCTTCCACCTTAAGCGCACTTAGTGGCACAACGCGCTGCCAGATAGTGTCGGTGATAAATGGCATTAGCGGGTGCAACAAGCGAAGCAGGCTTTCAAGCACATTGATAAGCGTATGACGGGTACCGCGCTTTTCAGCTTCAGTGCTGGCGTCATTGTTAAGCACTGGCTTAGTAAGTTCTAGGTACCAGTCGCAGAACTGGTTCCAGGTGAACTCGTAAACGGTTTGCGCAGCAATGTCGAAACGGTAGTCTTCAAGCGCCTTTTCAAACTCAACCAGCGTTTGTTGGAACTTCGCCCAAATCCAGCGATCGGCCATACTAAGCACAATTTCGCCCCCGTCACGGCCTGTATCGTGCTCTTCTGTGTTCATCAATACGAAACGGGATGCGTTCCAAATTTTGTTACAGAAGTTGCGGTAGCCTTCAACACGGGCCATATCAAAGTTGATATCGCGGCTGGTTGACGCCATCGCTGCAAAAGTAAAGCGCAATGCATCTGTGCCGTAAGCCTGAATACCGTCAGGGAACTGTTTACGGGTACGCTTAGCAATCTTCTCAGCAAGCTGAGGCTGCATCATGCCCGCAGTGCGCTTAGTCACTAGCGACTCAATATCAATACCGTCAATCAAATCGATTGGGTCAAGCACGTTGCCCTTCGACTTTGACATTTTATCGCCGTTCTCATCACGGATAAGGCCAGTAATATAAATATCTTTAAACGGAATCTTGCCAGTGAACTTCTTGGTCATCATGATCATTCTGGCAACCCAGAAGAAGATGATGTCAAAGCCAGTTACTAGCACTGAAGACGGTACAAAGGTTTCAAGATCTGGTGTTTCTTCTGGCCAGCCCATGGTCGCGAACGGCCATAGCGCACTTGAGAACCAGGTATCAAGAACATCGTCATCTTGTGAAAGGGTTACGTCACTGCCTAGGCCATGTTTCTCACGCACTTCTTCTTCGGTGCGGCCAACAAAAACGTTACCGTTTTCGTCATACCACGCTGGAATGCGGTGACCCCACCACAGCTGACGTGAAATACACCAGTCTTGAATGTTGTGCATCCACTGGTAGTAAGTCTTATTCCAGTTCTCTGGCACAAAGCGAATTTCGCCACTTTCAACCGCTTCAATCGCGGGCTTAGCCAGAGACTCAACGGCTACATACCATTGGTCAGTTAGGTATGGTTCGATAACCGCGCCCGTTCTGTCGCCACGTGGCACCTTAAGTTTGTGCGGCTCAATCTTAACCAATGCGCCTTGTGCGTCTAAATCAGCCACTATTTGCTTACGGGCGTCGAAGCGATCTAAACCGCGATACGCTTCTGGCGCATCGTCGTTAATTTTCGCATCGTCAGTAAGAATATTGATCATAGGCAGGTTATGACGCTTACCCATGTCGTAGTCGTTGAAGTCGTGAGCTGGCGTAATTTTAACGCAGCCTGTACCGAATTCTTGGTCGACATAGTCATCGGCAATAACCGGAATTAAACGGCCAGTAATCGGTAGCTTAATTTCTTTGCCGATAAAGCCTTGATAACGCTCGTCATCCGGGTGTACCGCAACCGCAGTGTCACCTAGCATGGTTTCAGGGCGCGTTGTCGCAACCACTAGTTCACCGCTGCCATCCGCTAGCGGATAGCGCATGTGCCACATGTGGCCGTCTTCTTCTTCGTTCAGTACTTCTAAGTCAGATACTGCAGTGTGAAGCACTGGGTCCCAGTTAACCAAACGCTTACCGCGGTAAATTAGGCCTTCTTCGTGTAGTTTAACGAACACTTCAGTGACGGCTTTAGACAGGTCTTCGTCCATGGTAAACACTTCGCGAGACCAGTCAGGTGACGTACCTAAGCGGCGCATTTGACCGGTGATCGTACCGCCGCTGTGCTCTTTCCATTCCCACACTTTTTTGATGAAGTCTTCGCGACCTAAATCGTGGCGCGTCTTGCCTTGTGCATTAAGTTGGCGCTCTACCACCATTTGGGTAGCAATACCGGCGTGGTCGGTACCCACTTGCCATAGCGTATTATCGCCCTTCATGCGGTGATAGCGGGTTAAGGCATCCATAATGGTCTGCTGGAAACCATGGCCCATGTGAAGGCTACCGGTAACGTTTGGTGGCGGAAGCAAAATACAATAAGGGTCGCCGCTACCTGAAGCTTTAAATAAACCCGCCTCTTCCCATGACTTGTAGCAT
>Ga0105235_100376_pt1 | contig 15760 bp, 13 predicted proteins | sample Virmet3819_2500_FD_90059 | JGI IMG/M metagenome (GOLD analysis project Ga0105235, IMG submission 90059) | Marine viral communities from the Southern Atlantic ocean transect to study dissolved organic matter and carbon cycling - metaG 3819_2500 | ecosystem: Environmental > Aquatic > Marine >... | reverse complement strand
GCCTTAGAAATGAGTCTGTGACCAGATTGTGACCAAAGGTCTCTTGATGACGTCATTTCATACGGCATCGTGTAGGCCATATTTCCGATAGTTTTGTGTTAGTCAAACTCTCCAGTTTGCTTCTCGCCGCTTTCTTTAATTTTTCGCTGATTGCGACCTGCTTCATTGTTGGTATCTGAACGTTCGGGAAAGACCGTTATGCGAGCGGTAATTATACGTTAAAGCAAATTCAGAACGACTTGGCGGACTGGCTGAACAATGTAAAGCCAGAGCATGAACTAACCTAAGCCGCCCCCAAAAAACTTCATTTTACTTTGTTTCATTGTGTTTATATATGCACACTTTTGGCTTATAGTACAGATTGTGCATATATAAACACACTTTTGGTGTAAAAGATGAGCAGAGAATCAATCGGTAACCAGTTAATGGCTGAGCGCAAACGTCGGCATTTTAGCCAGGGTGACATTGCCAGCAAACTTAAAGTAGACCGGTCCCAAATATCACGTATCGAGAATGGCCGGTACCAGGGATCACTGCAGCTGCTGGAGCGGTACTTAACTCTCATGGGGTTAGAATTAACAGCCACCCCCGTTAATCGCCGCCCGACATTAGATGAACTGGATTCTATTTACGATGACGACTAATTCCATTCTCGCCGGACTGCCCGAACAGGTTCGCCAGTTGAAGGTCAATGTGGCCGGGCAATTATCCGGTATATTAAATCGGACTGCCCAGTTTAACTACACATATACCCGGCAGGATTTACCGGTATCGTTAACGATGCCTTATCAACCTGAGCCGTATACGCGGGGCGCACTACACCCGATATTCACGCAAAACTTGCCAGAGGGCTATCTGCACCGGTATATCTCGGAAAAACTTATCCGGTATGCCAACGTTGATGATATGTACCTGCTGGCGCTGATGGGGGCGAAGGGTATCGGCCACTTATCTTATGATGCTGGCATTGCGCTGCCAGAACCCGAACCCATCGCCATCGATGACATACTGCATTGGGATGGCAAAGACAGCCTATTCCCCCAGCTGCTTGAACGCTATTACCTCAATGGGATGGCATCCGGCGTTCAGCCTAAAGTGGTGGTATCCCGCTCTACCATCTTACAAAAAGACGTTATCGTTAAAACGTTTGATGATGAGTTCCCGCTACTGACGGTAAACGAGTTCGTCTGTATGAAATGCGCTGAATACTGTGGCCTTACTACGCCCCGAGTATGGCTCTCGGATGATTTGCAGCATTACCTGGTAGAACGTTTCGACGTCGACGATGAAGGCAATAAAATCGGTATAGAGGACTATGCCTCGCTCATGGGGCGCACCGGCGACCAGAAGTACAGAGGCACCTATGAGAATGTTATGAAGGCTACACTCCGCAATACGCATTCTACTGAAGAATTAGACAAGATGTTTGCGCTGGTGGCCTTTAATTGTCTGATTGGTAACGGTGACGCCCACCTTAAAAACTTCTCACTGCAATACAACCGAGATCACACTGATGTAAAACTGAGCCCAGTTTATGACGTTACTCACACGCTCATATACCCGACTATCGATAACGCCATGGCGCTGAAAATGCGAAAGAGCAAAGCTTTCCCGACGCGCCGAGATTTGATTGAATTCGCCTTTGAGGTGGGGGTAAGCCGTTCTATAGCCGGCGATACTGTCGATAGCATGGCGCAGGGGATTCTTGATTGCCTGGCATCACTGGATGAAGTAAACGCCATGGAAGGGCTACGCGAGTCAATAGAAAGGCATGTTGGCAGCGTCATGGAACAGCATTCTATCCAGGCAGCCTATCGCCATGACAAAAAGAAAAAATACGAATAGGTCATAAGGCGAGTGGGGGGCGATTGCCCCTCCTCAGACTATCGGCATGATGGTGGTCCCCATCTCATCAGCCAGCTGGGTAAACACGCGCCCCCCGCTCACGAAAGCTCTCGCCACGGCCAGTGTATCGACTAAACCAGCGTTCATCAGGTTTTGGCTTATTGCCGCTGATTACCACTATAATATCGTCGCCCTCATCGTAAGCGCTGAGCAAGGTATTGGTGGCGGTGGTAGTAGAGTGAAACATAGCAACTTCTTCCGGTGCTGGTGGTTCTGCGCTATTAAAATGCGGAACCTACTTATTAGGCGTTTCAGTTTCTGTAAACCATGAGTGGTCGTTGCTTTTTTGATAACGATGGCGCTGTTTAAGTTATTGATAATTAGTGATGTTTTATTTGCTAGCCCTCCGGAGGCCGAGGTCAGAGGTTCGAATCCTCTAGGGCGGGCCATTTTCTTTAAAAGGCATGAACGTTTCCCCTCAAGCTTAAAGCATGTGAAAGTCATCACAACGCATCGCAAAGTCGTTATACTGAAATTCAATACTTCACTTTTAAGCGTACCCACGTGTCACTAACATCGCCTCAGTCTTTACGTAATCCCAGTTTTGCTCAGTCACTGCTTTGTTTTAGCGCTATTGTTGCGCTAATAGCAGGTGGGTTGTTCGGCTTAGGTATTAGCCTGCACGCCCTTATCTTTTTATGTTTGCTGTGGGCTGGGGCGAATGCCTTTAGTTTGGGGTACTCGTACTTGCAAATTCGCGAATTAATGACAAGCGCATTAACGCGGGCCATGCCGGCAATTTATATCTTCATACTCATTGGAATGGTTATCGCCAGCTTCATGCAAAGCGGCACTATTTCAACGCTCATTTATTATGGGTTAAGTTGGTTAAATCCCAGTGTGTTCTTAGCTGTGGGGTTAATTCTTTGTGCGGTAATGTCGGTATCAACAGGCACATCGTGGGGAACCGTAGGGACTATGGGCGTGGTGTTAATGGGCATTGGTGAAGCCATGAACATACCGTCTCCCATTGTGGCGGCAATGGTGGTGTGTGGCGCAACCTTTGGGGATAAAATGTCGCCGGTTTCTGATACCACTAACCTCGCTGCAATGAGTGCGGGCACGAACCTCTATCGGCATATGTATGGCATGCTGTTTACAACGGTGCCTAGCTTCCTTCTCACACTGGTCATTTTTTTAGTGATAGGTTTTAGCTACGCAAGCGAAAGTTTAAACGCAGGTCAGGTATTTGAAATTAAAGTAGCGCTTGCCAAGCACTATAACCTTGCACCCTATATAACACTGTTACCACTCGTGCTACTTACGATACTAAGCATCAAAAAAGTCCCTGCTGAAGTCACCATGGCATTCAGCATTTTACTTGCGGTCATCATCGCTATTTTCTGCCAAAACACCAATACCATTAATGTGCTTAATGCTCTTTGGGAGAATACCCCGCAAAATACCGGGATCGCGAATTTAGACGCCCTATTAGGGCGGGGCGGCATCAGCAGTATGAGCTGGACTTTACTTCTGGCCTTAATGGCAATCGCACTAGGCGGTATATTACACGGCGCGGGTTTTTTAGCGGCGCTGTTGGCGGGCATTATCAAACGGGTGAAGCGCACAGCAAGCTTAATAGCGGTAACCATAGCCTCTGGTTTTTTGGGCAATGTGGCTATGGGCGAAGCCTACATCTCAATAATATTAAATTGCCAGTTATTCAAAGCAAAATATGAACAACAACAGCTAGACCCTGCTGTGCTGTCACGGTCGGTAGAAGAAGGCGCCACCATGACCACAGGACTTATTCCTTGGACAACAGCGGGAGCATTCTATTCTGCCACCCTTGGGGTTGAGGTTTTCGACTATGCACCCTATGCCTTTTTCAACTATCTAAACGGCGTTATTGCCGTAACCATGGCCGCTTTGGGTGTGGGCTTATTGAAAGGGAAAACCGCAAATCGTTAAGTGAGCCATTTGCACTTTTTGTAAGTGGCAGCCACGGTTTATCCCTTGGTGGGGACAATTACGACTTAATCCCCACTAGGGGATAAAGCCGCATAAAGAGGCAGTTATGTTTTAAGCCGATTTAGGCTTCAACCAATGCTGCGCCAGCATGCCAATGATCATCGCTCCTACAAACATCAGCACATCAGTTTGAAGCGACGCAATAGCAACTACGGCAGGGCCTGGGCAAAAACCACTGATACCCCAACCAATACCAAAAGCGGCAGAGCCTAATATCAACTTAGCGTCGATAGTTTTGCTAGTTGGTATATCAAACTTCTCGGCAAACAAAGGCTTGTTGCGCTTGCGCACCCAATACATACCTGGCGCAGCCACCAAAATGGCGCCGCCCATAACGAACGCTAACGTGGCATCCCAGTTGGCGCTTAAATCTAAAAAATTAAGCACGCGAGCAGGGTTACTCATACCTGAAATTAACAGGCCTAAGCCAAACAACAGCCCACAAAGTAGCGAGGCGATAATTACTCTCATGTTCTCTCTCCTCAGTTAATTTACAGGTGTCTGATAATTGTGGTGGTAAGTACAGCCGCACCCATAAACGTGAGCGTGGCAACAATAGAGCGGGGTGATAACCTTGAAAGGCCAGCCACTCCGTGACCCGATGTGCAACCAGAGCCAAGGCGTGTACCAAAACCTACGAGTAAGCCAGCTACAACTAGCCATGCCGAGCTCATTTGAGTTTGAACCTGCATACCGCCGGTGAACCCAATATAAAGCACGGCAGATAGCACAACACCTATTAAAAACGCCAAGCGCCAGTAGCGTTCAATGCCGCGCTGTGTCATCGCGCCTGCGGCAATACCTGAAATACCCGCAATACGGCCTAGGGTAAGCAGTAATAAAACCACCGATGAACCGATAAGCAGCCCGCCTGCCAAGCCGGCAAACGGCTCAAAGGGAGTTGATGTCCAGTCTTCCAATTCTCTCTCCTAAATCTACTCTTGCGATGCTCTGTTAGTAACGCTATCGCGGATAAACACAGTACAGATAGAAGCCTTAAAACTTCTATTCAACTTCTATAAAATCGATGGCAAGATGCATCGCCAGCGCGCCTTCTCTGTCTTTCACCAAATCGTGCAGTGTAAATTGGTCAAGCTCGCTAATAAACTTATCAGCTGCGTCTTGAAGAATTGTTTTCAAGCGACATGTGGGCGAGATAACACATTTATTCGTTGGTGATGCAAAACACTCCGCCAATGCCACGTCTTCTACGGTTAACCTAAACACTTCACCTATATTTATAAGCTTGGCATCTTTTGCCAGACGAATGCCGCCCCCGCGTCCCTTTGTGCCAATAATGTATCCCTTGTCGATCAGCAAGGTGATGACTTTTTTTAAGTGATTAAAAGATACGAAGTACGCATCTGCAATTTCACCTGTCTTTACCAATTGGTTTTTTCGTAGCGCGAGATAGATCAAAACGCGAAACGCTAAATTACTAAAAGTATTGATTTTCATGGGTTATCTAAAAAAGCGATTGTCTTAATCGCTGAATTTTACCGCACCATAAAAATTAAATATATATTTAGAATATACTTTATTGTATATTTTGTTCTATCATATATCAAAATGAAATAAGGTGTCGATATGATTATTCTTGGTTACATCGCTGCTGTTCTTATGGGAATGGTTTTAGGCGTAATAGGCGGAGGGGGCTCAATCCTTACCGTGCCTATCCTCGTTTACTTAATGGGCGTTACGCCAGATGTCGCCACCGGCTATTCATTGCTTATTGTGGGTGCCACAGCCGCATTCGGCGCCGTAAGGTATTTCAAAGAAGGTTTAGTTGACGTTAAAGCGTCTATTTTATTTGCTGTACCTTCCATCATTGCTGTTTATCTAACACGGGCTTTCCTAATGCCCGCCATTCCCGAAACCATTTCTGTTCAATCGCTAAGCATAGATAAAAACCTGGGCATCATGGTGCTGTTCGCTATGCTGATGTTGGCCTCGGCTGCCATGATGTTAAAAAAGGCTTACAGCAAATCGGCGCCAGCAACCCAGGTTGTTGAGAATAAACAACCCAACGTTGGGCTGATAGTTATTGAAGGCGCCGTAGTTGGTGTTGTTACCGGCATACTCGGCGCGGGTGGGGGCTTTCTAATTATACCTGCCTTGGTGCTTATTTTAGGCATGCCCATGAAGAACGCGGTGGGCGCGTCGCTATTCATTATCGCCCTAAAGTCGTTGCTTGGCTTCATTGGCGACCTACAAACCGGAATTCAATTGGAGATGCCTTTGCTGCCGCTTATGCTGGTAGCCACGTTTATTGGGATGGCTGTCTCCACGAAGGTAGCGGGAAAACTAGACGGTGCAGCTTTGCAGAAGTTCTTTGCATTCTTCACTCTAGTTATTGCCGTTTTCATCATGACCAAAGAACTTCTTTAGGAGAACACCAATGAACGTTGAAACCTTTTACGATAACAAAACGGCCACGTTTACCTACGTACTATTCGACCCCGCTTCCAAAGAGTGTGGCGTGATAGATTCGGTTGCCGATTACGATATCTTTTCGGGTCGCGCGTCAATGGAAAGCGCCGACAAAGTTATCGACTTCATCAACCAAAACCAGCTTAAAAATAAGTGGATTTTAGAAACCCACGTGCACGCCGATCACATTACCGCGGCGCACTATTTAAAATCTAAAATTGGCGGCAAAATTGGTATTGGCTCAGGTATTAAAACAGTGCTAGATACCTGGCTAGATGTATTTGAGACGGCCAACGACACGCCGAGCGATGGCAGTCAGTTCGATGTGCTGTTCGAAGAAGGCGACACCTTCAATATCGGCGAATATGAAGTGAAAGTATGGCACACGCCGGGGCATACCCCAGCCTGCGCCAGCTTCTTGGTAGACGGCAAAATATTTGTAGGCGACACCATGTTCGCCCCTAACTTGGGAACGGCGCGCTGCGACTTCCCGGGTGGCAGTGCCGAGCAACTTTACAACACCATTCAGCGCTTCTTCACCCTGCCTGACGATACTACTGTTTACCTTGGTCATGATTATCCTAAAGAGGGTGCCGCCCCGCTATCAACGGTATCTATTAAAGAGGCCAAGGAAACGAACAAGCAAATTCGACCAGAAGTAACACTGCAGGAATATGTGGAAAAGCGCGAAGCAAGAGATGCAACCCTTGCGGTACCCAAATTACTGTTACCCGCCATTCAAGCAAACCTTCGCAACGGCCAGTTCGGCGAAAAATCTGAAGGCGGTAAGCAGTTCATTAAAATTCCTGTGAATGCCATTTGAAGGGGTGAGTTATGCAATATGCCAACGTAACACAACAGCTATCTGTCTGCCCTCAAATTTCAGTGGATGATCTGGAGACAATAAAAGCAGCAGGGTTTAAATCTATTATCTGTAACCGCCCTGATGGTGAAGGGGCAGACCAGCCTACCTTTGCGGAAATAGAAGCAAAAGCATCGTCGCTGGGTTTACCCTGCGTATATCAGCCAGTAGTTAGCGGAAAAGTAACCCAGCAAGACGCAATAACGTTTGAAGCGAACTTACAAAAGTTAGAAGGCCCCGTATTTGCCTACTGCCGAACAGGCACACGCTCTATTACCCTATGGGCCATGACCGCAACCAAAACGCTTTCTTATGAAGACATACTCTGTATGTCGCAGAAAGCCGGCTATGACTTAAGCGGGGTAGTGCGACGCCTAAAAAACGGCGGTGAAACCCCCAGCGACCATGCCGATCACTCTCATGCGGTAGTGATTGTAGGGGCGGGCGCGGGGGGTGTTGCTGTTGCATCTAGTTTGAAATCGCGATGCCCAGATTTAGATATCGCTATAGTAGAGCCCAATGAAGTGCACTACTACCAGCCTGGCTGGACGCTAGTAGGCGGGGGCGAATTTAACGCTAACGACACCGTGCGCACTGTGGCCTCTGTTATTCCTAATAATGTTAAATGGATAAAAGCCGGCGTAGCGGCCTTTGCACCAAAAGAAAACATGATAGTGGTAGACGGTTGCCGTACCATTAAATATGAACACTTGGTGGTTTGCCCCGGCATTAAGCTAGATTGGAATAAAGTGGAAGGCTTAAGCGAAACCCTAGGTGAAAATGGTGTGACGTCAAACTACCGTTTTGACTTGGCGCCCTACACATGGGAATTGGTAAAAAACCTTAAAAAGGGGAAGGCAGTATTTACACAGCCGCCAATGCCAATTAAGTGTGCAGGTGCGCCGCAAAAAGCCATGTATATGTCGTGCGACCACTGGTTTAAAGAAGGCGTGTTAAACGATATTAACGTTGAGTTCTACAACACGGGTGCCGTACTTTTTGGTGTAAAAGAATACGTGCCGGCACTTATGGAATACGTCAAAAAATATCACGCAACGCTCAACTTTGAACACCAGCTGGTGAAGGTTGATGGCAAAGCAAAAGTGGCTTCATTCAAGAAGGTGGCAGACCCAGACGCCCCGCTTGTTGAAACTGAATTCGACATGCTGCATGCGGTTCCGCCCCAGTCTCCGCCAGATTTTATCAAAGTTAGCCCGCTTGTTGATGGCACTGGTTGGATTGATGTCGACCAGTCAACGCTGCAACACAAGTCGTTTGAAAATATTTTTGCCCTTGGCGACGCCATAAACGCGCCTAATGCTAAAACAGCTGCGGCGGCGCGCATGCAAGCCCCAGTGGTCGCCAACAACTTACTCTACGAGCGTGGTGTGCAAACAGATAAAGCCATCTACAACGGTTATGGCAGCTGCCCGCTTACTGTAGAGCGAGGTAAAGTGATATTGGCCGAATTTGGCTACGGCGGAAAAATCCTTAACAGTATGCCGACGTGGGTGCTTGACGGTACGAAACCGTCGCGCCTAGCATGGTATTTAAAAGAAAAGTTGCTTCCACCCATTTATTGGGAAGGCATGCTGAAAGGCAGAGAATGGCTGGCTAAACCAGAAACTCAGCATATTAATAAGTAACTCGCCATTAAATTCGACAGGAAGCTTTAGCCCGTTAGAAAGGCTAGAGCTTTTTTATTTTAGAAAATGGACTGCACTTGAGTTTTACGTAAGCACCGCTTTTTAAAGGGCGATGCTAAATAAAATGCTGCTTGTTCCTATCTCTCACACTTCTCCCGTTTTTCAAAACTAAAAGCAAAAATATAAATAATTCTTTATTCAATATTGTAATGTGTATTTGAGATATATATTATAGAAGCGTAGTGAGTTAGCGCAGTTCAAAACAGGAAGTTGCCTAACTTATTACAAGGCACTTCATGTCTTTTCCATTTTGGATATGGTCGAAACTACTTGGCCACCTCTCAGAGGTGGCTCTTTTTTTCGATAAGCCACTTCCATGCATTGATATGTTATAACGTTTGAGAGGGTGAAATGAGCAAGAAAGTAACCATGAGCGTGATCGGATTAATAATCAGCTCTCTTGTAAATGCACAAGATACCCCACAATCTCATAATCATCTGCATGAGATCGAACGGGTCCGCGTTACGGGTTCGCCAATGGCACTGAAAGTAGAAGAAACTGCAATAGCCGCGTCTATTTTAAGTGGTAAAAGCAAGTTATGGCATCACAGCCTTTCTTTAGGCGACTCAATTGCACATATGGTCGGAGTAGATACGGTAAGTACAGGCGGGCAAGCGGGAAAGCCAGTGATAAGGGGCTTAACAGGAAACCGCGTGCGAGTGTTGCAAGATAGCGTGCCTCAAGACTTTCAACAGTTTGGAATTAGACATGCACCAACTGTTGATCCGGTTAATGCGTACAGAATAGATGTGGTACGCGGGCCTATGAGCGTTATTTTTGGGTCAGATGCTATGGGTGGTGTCGTTAATGTAATAAGCGCTCAAGTTCCCTTGTACAGCGAATCAATGTTGTCTTCTGCCCTTCTGAGCTTTAAATACGGCACTAATAACGATCAGCTCGGTACGTCTTTACACGCAGAAGGCGGTAAAGCACAGTGGGGGTGGGCATCTTCATATCACCGTGAAAAAGCTGATAACTTTGAAACGCCTTCTGCAGATATTAATTCAACGAGTGTCAGCAGCCTCCCTCGCTTTTCAGGCGAAATACCGTTTACTAACTTTGATATTGAAAGTATCAGTTTGGCTAGCGGGTTCGTTTCAGATGCTTTCGATTGGACGGTAAGGTACACCGATTTTTCGAACGGGCAGAATTTTCTTCAACCTAATAATGTGCCAACAGGCCAGCATCTAGACAACAAGAATGTCTTGTCTGATATGGCCCTTCACCTTTCTGACCAATGGAATGTTCATTTTATTCTTAATTGGCAGAAGAATGAGCGCGCTGCTGGCACAGGAATATCATTCGAAAAGTTAAGCAACGCCAACAGCGATTTAGACATTGAGTTAGTGCGTACCCAAAGTAAGCTGGTTTTTGAGCATGATTACAGTACGGCGTGGAAAGGTCAATTCGGTGCTGAATACATATACAAAGATCAGACAACCAACGTTGGCACCTTGGTCCCAGATGCCTCGGTAGACTACATAGCCTTATATGCTTACGAGAAGTTTGAAAATGATTTTCTCATTGCCGAATTGGGTGTCCGATGGGACAAAATAGTATTGGAGCCACAAAACGAAAGTCAGCAGTGGGTTGATAACTTTGACCGTAGAGTCTGGAGGGCACTAACCGGATCTATGAGTTTAAGTTGGAAACTCAGTGATAACTGGCTGTTCATTCAGAGAATAGGAAGAGGGTTTAGAGCCCCATCTATTTTTGATTTATATGCGGGTGGTGTACATGGTGGTGTTGCGGCTTATCAAACTGGCAACAGCGAACTAGTAGAAGAATACTCGTTCAACAAAGAAGTTGGGTTGAACTACATAAGTCAAAATATACAGGCATCTATCACGTTTTATCAAAATAAGTTTCAAGACTACATTTACCAAGCTGATACCGGCACCACGCATCAGCCGTCTGGTTTGCCCCTGTTTGAAATGAGGCAGGGAGACGCCCAAATAGAGGGCGTTGAGATAGGCGCAAACTTCAAAATAACCCAACATATCGACTGGGAGTTTAACGCCAATATTATCAACAGTGAACTAGCTAGTGTTGGTACTGAGCTGCCACTAATGCCAGCAAATAGCTTTTATCAGCGAATTAACTACAGTTTTGGCGAACTATCATTATTTAGCGATATAAATTTGGTTATCGAGCACGAATACAAAAACAACAAGTCGATTGCAGGAAAATTTGAACCCTTTGCTCAGTACGATTTTCTCCCTTTTGGTACCGCATCGACAGAACAATATCATTTGATAAACCTCGGTGCTTCAACACAGTTACAGATAAACAAGCATCCAGTTACGCTTAGCGTAAAAGTAAATAATGTAACTGATGAGGCTTATCGAGACTTTTTAGATACCTACAAGGGCTATGCATTAGGTATGGGTAGGAATATTCAGCTTAGCCTGTAGGCTCAACTTAGGTAATTGACCATGAATCTCGCTTTAGCAAACAAAGATGACAGAACCTCACTTCTTATTCTATCGGTAGTGTTAGGTATAGCAGCAACCGCTTTTTTGGATGCTGTGAACTATCTACAACACATTATTCTAGATAAGCCACTAACGCGGTATGAATTTATCGGGCGGTGGGTTATCTACATGACAGATGGCGTATTTTCTCATCAATCAATTAAAGCCGCGCCACCAAAAGCAGGTGAATTAATGTTGGGGTGGGTTGGGCATTACGCAATCGGCATCGGGTTCGCTTTGCTTATGCTCATGTTTACCGGTGTTAAATGGGTGCTGAAACCGTCGTTTTTGGCTGCTTTTATCGTGGGTTTTGCAACGTGCAGTATTCCTTTTTTTCTTATGTATCCAGGAATGGGATATGGTATCGCAGGCTTACACACACCTAACCCCGCCATGCTTCAGTCGAAGGTACTGTTATCCCATTTTATTTTCTCAGTGGGTCTTTATGCCGCAGGCTGGCTTCTAAGCAGGCGGATTCAAGATGCCTATAATGCATAAAAGGGGAAATTAAATAATTTTACGCTGCTGATAAATCCACATTAAGTGAATGGTAATCAATACTTTGCTGCTCGATAAACGAGGGTGCTTCATGAAGTAAAACAATAGATTTTCGTGCCGTAAGCCAAGGCAATATACGCATGAAAATGCGCTCTGCCATAGCGCTATCAAGCCCATTAAATGGCTCATCTAATACGATAAGCTCAGGGCTTCTAAGTAGTAGCCTAGCCAAACAAATACGTCTCGCTTGTCCACCTGAGACCTTTGCTCCACCTTCACCTAACCAAGTATTCAATCCCTCGGGAAGCGAATCAGCCCACGTTTGTAGCTCAACTAGCGAGAGTACATCGAACACTCTACTGTCTTCTATGCTTTCAAGACCCAATGTTAAGTTGTAGTACAAGCTGCCAGACAGTAATGAAGAGGTTTGCTCTAGATAGGCACAGTGGCGATACAAGCTGTCTGACGAAATATTTTGTACTGATATATTGTTTATCATTACGCTAGCGTTCGATTTATCTAACGGTACAAGCTTAAACATAAGCTTCGCTAATGTTGACTTGCCCGATCCAGATCGGCCTGTGATAAAAAGAGGGGGGCTATCATTCAAATTAAAACTTATCTTGCGTGACGCACTCGCGGGAATATGTGGGTGATTACTTACCGCGCATGACACCTCGCTTACTGCCGTAATATCAGTGCTATCGTTATCACAGCTTTCACTGGCCAATGTGGATAGTCGCTTACTTGCATAGTCGGTTTTTCCCCACGAACTGAACTGCTCTGGTGTGGCTTGTAATAGTTCAGCCACGCCAACGAACAAAAGTGCCAACATGATAGCTGTTGGCCCCTCAATAACGTGGTGGTTTACAGCCCATAAGCTGGCATAAAGAGTAGCTACTAGGGCAATACCAAATATTGAATCGGTTATCATCTGAATTCGAGCAATACGTTTTTGCAAATTATTGTGATGCTGCTCAAATAGCGAGAGTGCCTGTGTAGTATCTTGTGAGTGATAACTCATCAAATGCTGGCTATTGAGCACAAATGCGCCCTTGAGATGGCTAATCAAGGTTTCTCTCGTGTGATTTAAGTGCGAAATGGCTTGCGAGGCGGCGGTTTTGGTTTGCCGTATTGAAAACAATATAAGAAGTAACCAGGCTAGCGTTGAAGCAATTAGAAAAACAACACTAAACTCAAACCAGATAAAGCACAAAAATACGCTTATCACACCCAAAAGAAGCCCTGTGGCTAGGGTTGGAATAGTGTAACGAATTAATATGCTATCAAGGGCATCTAAGTCTGAGGTGAGCCGGCTTAGCCACTCACTGTCGGATGTTTGCCTAACATCGTGAAGTGGCCTATGGGAGAGCGCATTAAATATCGTGACGCGATATGTCGCAATTAGTCTCAATATAGTATCGTGATTGTATAGTCTTTCAATATATCGGCCAATGGTCCGACTAAGGGCAAAATAGCGGATCCCAGAGCCCGGCATATACATATCAAGCTTTACAATTAAACCCGCACCTATGGCTATTCCAGCTAACGCCGTGGCAGTAATGAGCCAACCGGAAAGCGCCAGTAACCCCACGCCAGAAAGCATGGTAAAAAACGACCAAAAGAGCCCAATTAGCAGGCGTTTACGTTCATTCTTAAAGATAATTGAAAACCAAAACTTCATATTACCGCTAGGCCTTATTGGTTAAGTCAAAATGATTACTGGCTTTTGCAACAAGTTCACAGTCGTGTGTTGCAACCACTACAAGGGCGCGGCTTTTAAGCTCGTCTAATGCCTCTATAATTACGAGCCTACTTTTTATGTCTAAACTTGCCGTGGGCTCATCAAGCAAAATGAGTTCGGGTGGGTCTAATAGTACTCTCGCTAGCGCAATACGCTGCATTTGCCCGCCAGATAATCCTTGTCCGTGTTCACCTATCACTGTGTCTAGCCCGCTATGATGCGTTAAAAGCTCGTCTGACAACTCAAGCTTTTTAAGAACCCTTAACATATCTTCATCTGATGCAGAGGAGGACGAAACGGATAAATTCTCTCGAACGGTAGCGTTTTTAATCCATGCTTTCTGAGGCAAATAGGCAATGGAGTGCACTTCTTTAAGTGTTAGTTCAACACTGCCCGACATTGGGTGTAAATAACCTGCAATGGTGTTGAGAAGGGTGGTTTTACCACACCCCGATTCGCCAGAAAAAACCAGTAAACCTCGCCCGGAAAAAGAAAAATCGAGGGCAGACCTTTTCTCTTTATTGCCGTTATGTCCAATTACGGCGTCTTTAAGTGTTAAGCGAGTAACTTCACTTGAAGCTGTAACCTGTCTGCCATCGCTGTAGCCTAATACCACTTCTTGTTCTTCCAAGTGCTGAAGTGAAGACACCATATTATTGGCGGCGCCTAAAGCGCTGGCTCTGTCATGATAGTAAGTAGATAGCGTGCGCAGAGGCTTAAAAAATTCGGGAGCAAGCAGTAAAATGCCAAGCCCTGAAAATAGCGTTAACGACTGTGCTGGCCCCCAATTAATTGCCCCGTAAAGTGAAAAACCAATATAAATAGCAAGGCTTGCAATGGCTACGCTGGTGAAAAACTCCAGCACGGTTGAAGAAAGGAACGCCAGCTTAAGTGTCTTCATAACAATGTTACGATACGTGTCACCGCGCTTAGCGACCTCATCAGACATACTTTTCTGAGCCCCCAAAAGCGCAATAGTTGAAAGGTTTGCGACACGATCGAGAAAGTGCCCAGCTAATCGCTGGCGTAACAACGCATACCTTTCATTCACATGTTCAGCGCCCATGCCAACCAAGATCATGAAAAGTGGAATGAGAGGCGCCGATACTAAGAGCAAAACGGCACAAAGCCAATTCAAATAGGCGACAGTAACAAGAATGAGCAGAGGCGTTATAACAGCAAGCATTTGTTGAGGCCAATAACGGGAAAAATAGCCGTCGGTAGCTTCGATGTCTTCAACCCATTGCGATGCCAACGCACCGCTAGACAAACTCTGTAACGCCATGGGGCTGGTAGTATTCCACCGTTTAAGCAATGTTTTCCTTAAATGGTTTCTTACATTGGCGCTTGCATCTTGCGCTAGGTTAGTTTGTTTCCATGTGAATAATGGTTTCACAACACTTACGACTAGAAGAAACAGCCAATAGCCAGGCATACTACTGAGAAGGGATTGGTTCACCAGCGTGTCGTGTGCAATTAGTGCAACCAACAGCCACTGCACTATCATAAGCACTGACCCTATCGAACCAAAAAACACTGATTGATTCAAAAGGGAGCGTTGGCTGGCTACTTGCTCTTTTAAAAACTGCGCGCCTGATACAGCTTTTTTGTCAGGCGCGCTTCGGGTACTACTAGTCATGATTAATGGTAACCAGCGTCGCCCACTTTTCCTCTGAATACCCAATAGGTCCAGCTGGTATAGGCTAATACAATGGGAATAACAAACAAGAAACCTAACAACAGAAACAGTTGCGAATTATAAGAAGACGCGGCGTCGTAAATAGTAAAATTTGGTGGAACAATATAAGGCCATTTGCTAACTAGTAAACCAAGGTAACTGAACAAGAAGATGCCCATGGTAGCAACGAAAGGCATACCATCTTGCTGCTTTTTAACCGAACGAAATACTACATAGGCACACCATAATACCAATACCGGAAGTGCCCAAATAATACTAAAACCTTCAAACCATCTGACCATTGCTGTGCTATCCACATATGGTGTATAGAAAGACACTACACCAAATACAACAAGCAGAGCGATAAGCAACTTAGGCGTAATTTTATATGCCCATTGTTGTACCGCACCATCTGTTTTCATGATAAGCCAGGTGCTGCCTAGAAGCGCATAGCCTACAACAAGACCAAAACCTGTTAATACGGTAAACGG